>Ga0180438_10004611_pt1 | contig 19736 bp, 19 predicted proteins | sample SS_ome_12_FD_132455 | JGI IMG/M metagenome (GOLD analysis project Ga0180438, IMG submission 132455) | Hypersaline lake sediment archaeal communities from the Salton Sea, California, USA - SS_3_D_2 metaG | ecosystem: Environmental > Aquatic > Non-marine Saline and Alkaline > Hypersaline >... | reverse complement strand
CTCTTGAAGCCTGTCGATGGGAGTGCTACAATCACTACGCTGAAGGGCCGTTAGCTCAGCGGTAGAGCACCTGACTTTTAATCAGGGTGTCGTGGGTTCGACCCCCACACGGCTCACCAAATAAATGATAATCTACGGCTGACATCGCTGCTGCTAGCCGCAGGGCGCCGAAATGCTCCGCTTGCTGCGTTGCACACCGGCTGCAGCGTGGCCTGCCGGATACTCGATTTGTCGCTACAACACTTGCTCTATCGTCCCGCCACCGATTACCACGTCCCCGTCGTAGAATACGACTGCCTGGCCGGGGGTGACCGCCGTCTGGGGCTGCTTGAACTTCACATGGACTGATTCCTCTCGTGGTACAGGCGTAACGACCGCATCCGCCTCGCGGTGGCGATACCTTATCTTGGCTTTCAAATCGAGCGGCTGCTGTGGCCAACTCCCCGACACCCAGCTCACGCGGGAGGCGATAAGCTCATCGCTACAGGCATCGTCCTTGCTGCCGACAATGACGGCGTTGCGCTGGGCGTCGATCCCGGTCACGTACAAAGGCTCGGGGGATGATATGCCGAAGCCCTTCCGTTGCCCGACGGTATAGAAGGGGAGCCCGCGGTGCTGCCCCAAAACGTTGCCCTCGCCATCCAGTACCGGCCCCGGCCTGAATGCTTCCGGCGTGCAGCCCTTGAGGAACCCGCCGTAATCGCCGTCGGGGATGAAACAGATCTCCTGGCTCTCCTTCTGGCGCTCCGAGGCCAATCCGCGTTCCCTTGCCCGCTGCTCCACCACAGCCTTGGTCAGGCAGCCCAGCGGCATCACGATGCGCTCCAACTGCTCCTGCCGCAGCATGGCTAGAAAATAGGATTGGTCCTTGCTGCGGTCGACCCCCTTGAGCAGCAGGTATCTCCTTGTGGACTGCTCCCTATCGATGCGGGCGTAGTGCCCCGTCGCCATGGCGTCCGCACCCGACTCGATGGCTGCTTCCAGCAGGGCGCCGAACTTCACATGCTGGTTGCACCGGATACAGGGGTTGGGTGTCCTCCCCATGCTGTATTCCCGGCAGAAATCCGCTACCACCTTTTCGCTGAATATATCCCGTAAATCCACCACCTGATGGGGGATATCCAGCCGACGAGCTATCCTCGCGGCCGCCGATACAGCATCTAGACCGCGCTGGTCGACCGATCCGTCCGAGTGAGCATCACCGGCGCGCGGCGGCCAGACCCGCATAGTCACGCCGATGACCTCATAGCCCTCCTCCTGCAACATAGCGGCAGCCACGGAGGAATCCACCCCGCCGCTCATCGCTACCGCTATTCTCGACATGCCTTTATATTAGCATATCCGTCGGGTCGAGACAGTGCAGTCCGCTATTGCAACCACGACCTGTTGCTCCTGCAACCAGTTGCATTATATGTCAACCCGATTTATAATAATTCCGTGAGTCCGAAGAGTGAGCGCAGTTTGATCGAGAGCTTGCGCGAGCGAGGGTATCGCCTGACGCCGCAGCGGCTGCTGGTGGTGGAGGCCATCGAGGCCAGCGATGACCACATCAGCGCCGAGGAGATCCACAGCCAGGCACATGCCAGATACCCGTACATGAATATCTCCACCGTGTACCGCACCCTGGATCTGTTGAAGGAGCAGGGTCTGGTAGCCGAGTCGGACATGGGCGGCGGTCGTTTCCTGTACCACCCGGTGGGCAAAGCTCACCATCATCACCTGGTGTGCCGCAAGTGCGGCAGGGTTCAGGATATCGAGGTTTCGGCTTTCAAGAGCCTGCGGGATGAGCTTAAGGCAAACTACGGCTTCGATGCGGTGTTCGACCACATGGCCATCTTCGGAACCTGCAAATCGTGCCGGGGTTGATATATTTTTTACCCAGAAGTGCAATAAGTTGCACTTGCCAACGAGTGCGATCGTTATAGAAGGAGAGAGATGAAGATATGCATTACCGGTAAAGGCGGCTGCGGCAAGAGCATGGTTGCGGTGCTGATGTCGAAGGTGCTGGCGGCCCGCGGCTACAGCGTGCTTCTGGTGGACGCGGATGAGTCCAACCTGGGGCTGCAGCGCCTGCTGGGGTTGAAGAGTGAACCCAGGCCGCTGCTCGAATACCTCGGCGGCAAGCCGGCGCTGCAGAAGAAGATGATCGATGCGTTCAAGCAGTCCACCGGCGAGCCGCAGATGGTCATCCTGCCGCAGGAGTCCATCTCGTTGAGCGACCTGCCGCCCGATTATATTGCCAGCGCTGACGGCATAAGCGTCCTCAGGATCGGCAAGATCGAGCACGCGATGGAGGGGTGCGCCTGCCCCATGGGGGCGCTGGCCCGGGACTTCCTGGAGAAGTTGTCCCTAGGCGACAGGGAAGTGGTCATCACCGACCACGAGGCCGGGCTGGAGCACTTCGGCCGCGGCGTGGAGCGCGGTGTGGATGCAGTACTTATTGTGGTCGACCCATCGTACGAGTCGTTATTGCTGGCGGAGAAGATAGAATCGCTGGCTAAAGGCTTCGGCGTCAGGACACTGGTGGCCCTTAACCGGGCAACTCCCGACGTGGTGGATGAAATGAAGAGCGAATTGAAAAAGCGGGGCATGGATGTTTCCGGCAGCATCGGCTACGACCCCGAGGTGTTCCGTGCCTGCCTTAAAGGAGAGCCGCTGAACGCTGCTGAGGCGGAAAAGGATGTGGCGGCGCTGATCGATGTTATCGGGTTGAAGGGATAACCAATGAAATGTGAACGTTGCCAGCGGGAAATCACGGAGGATGAGGCCTTCGTCCATGCATGCCTGAACCTGTGTGAGGACTGCTATCTGGAAGAGGTCAGCAAGCCTCAGGTCTGCGACCCGTGGGCGGCATACAACGCGCAGAGTTGCAGGGAGAACATGGGCCTTGAGGGGGAGGCAGGCCTCACCGAATTGCAGCAGACCCTGTATCAGTTCGTGAAAGAGAAGGGTAAGGTGAGCGCGGATGAAATACGGGAGGCGTTCGACCTGTCGCAGAACGAGCTGATGACCAGCTTCGCCGTCCTCAGGCACTGCAGCCTGGTGAGGGGATGCAAAGAGAACAACGAGATCTACCTCACAACGTTTGAACAGGAATAGACGAAGGAGATACTATGAAGAATTGTCCACATCGATTATTGCTAATCGCAGCCCTGTCCCTTGCCCTGATTTCGGCGACACTGTTCGGCTCTGCTTGTACCCCGGCAGCGCCGACCGGGCCAGTCACCTACACCATCAGCGACCCCACCGGCGACTGGGGCTACCCCTCCCCTTACCTCCGCTACTCGCGGGGCCCCGGACACATAAGGATGAGCTTGATATTCGATACGCTGGTGTGGAAGGACGCCGACGGATTCATCCCCGCCCTGGCCGAAGACTGGGAATATATCGAGGCGGACAACGCCTATCTGTTCCGCCTGCAGCACGGCGTCACCTGGCACGACGGCCAGCCGTTCACCGCCGACGATGTCGCCTTCACCGTCGACTACGTCAAGTCGCATCCCGACCCCTTCGTCACCCTCGTCGGTCCCACCGGCATCAACCGGTCGGAAGTAATCGACGATCACACCATCAAGCTGTATCTGGAGCAGCCGTACGCCCCGTTCCTCACCGACATCGCCAACACCATGGTCATACTGCCGCAGCATATATGGGACGGGGTGGACGACCCGATGAGCCTTGCCGGGCCGGAGGCGGTCATCGGCACCGGCCCCTATAAACTGGTTGACTACAGCAAGGAGCACGGCACCTACCTCTACGAAGCGTACGAAGATTATTACCTGGGCAAGCCCGAAGTCGATCGCATCATATTCACCAAGGTCAGTGACGATATGGCCGCCGCCGCGCTGAAGCAGGGCACGGTGGACGCCGCCAGCATACCCGCCGACCTGGCTGCCGATATGGCAGCCGCTGGCTTTGACGTGATACTCTGCCCCTACGGCTGGAATGCCAAGATGACCATCAACCACCAGAAGGAGCCCTTCTCATCGAGGGAGTTCCGCCAGGCGCTGGCCTACGCCATAGACCGCGAGGCGCTGGTGCAAGTGACGCAGCGGGGGCACGCCATCGCCGGCAGCCCCGGCCTGCTGCCCCCCGACAGCCAGTGGTTCAACCCAGACATCGAGTGGTACGATTACAACGTATCGAAGTCGCTGCAGCTGCTGGAAGGCCTGGGTTACGAGCTGCAGAATGGGAATCTGATGAAGGGCGGAAAGCAGCTGGAGGTCAAGCTCTTCACACAGATGATGTACGGTTTCGATGAGGTGGGCCAGTTCGTCAAGGATGCGCTGGAGGATATCGGCATCGCGGTCGACCTGCAGGTGATGGAGGGCAAGACGCTCGATGCCAAGGTGGACGCGTGGGACTTCGACCTCTCGATATACGGCCACGGCGGCCTGTACGAGCCGTCGATACTGCCCAAGATTATAACCGCCGGGGGGTTCAACAGCGCCCGCTACACCCAGAACGCAACGCTGAATCAGGTGCTGGAGGACCAGTTGCATGAGATGGACCCGGATGCACGGCTGGAGCTGGTGCAGCAGGCTCAGGACATATACGCCAAGGAGTTGCCGGCGCTGACCCTGTACCACCCCGACTGGTACTGGGCGCACGACGGCACCGTGGAACTGTTTTACACCTTCGAGGGCGTTTCATCGGGGGTACCCATACCGCTGAACAAGATGGCGTTTCTGGAATACAACAAATAGGTACGAGGAGGGTTAAGATGGGAGATATCGATGGGCGAGAACTCGAAACGAGGCTGGGGTACTGGATATATCACAACCGGGAGCACGGCGACGAGTTCAGGGAATGGGCCGGCAAAGCGGGGGAGGCAGGCATGTCCCCGGTGGAGGCCCGTTTGACGGAGGCAGCGGAACTGATGGCGCAGGCCACCGCCGCCCTGGAGGAGGCGCTGCGGGCTCTCAAATCGGCGTGAACCGAATCCAGCTTTTTTAGAGGTGACTATGGCTATTAGTGAGAAACGTAGCGATACCCACAGCCAGGAGGATATGAAGCTCAGGCCCGTAGGATTCGTGCGGAGCAGTATCGCTGAGCCCAGCCTGGTGGCCAGGGCGGGAGACCTGGATTGTGATTCCCCGATCGAGGACCACCAAGCGCGAATCGAGAAATACAAAGAGGAGCGGAGGTCGATATCCGAGCTGGTGATCGACAGCAGGCTGGTGGAGGACGGCATACTGGACGGCATAGAGGAATTCTCGCACCTGCTGGTGCTCTACTGGGCGCATTTGGGCTCGCCGGAGGGCAGGAAGCTGACGCGGGGACACCCGATAGGCAGGAAGGAATTCCCGCTGGTGGGCATATTCGCCACCCGCAGCCCGATGAGGCCCAATCCCGTGCTGCTGACCACCGTGGAGCTGGTGGAACGGCGCGGCAACGTGCTGAGGGTAACCGGCCTGGATGCGGTTGACGGCAGCCCCCTGATCGATATCAAGCCTTACACTCCCGGATATCACCAGGTGCATGATGTTCGCATGCCGCAGTGGATGGAGCTGATAACCAGAGAGTTCCGAGAGGATGAGATCGATTAGAACGATTTGCAGCCGGTCGGCATCGCGCTTCGGCTTGCTGGGACGGGTGCTGGGGGCTCAAAACATCACCACCTACATCATCGCGCTGGCCATCATACTGACGCTCAACTTCCTGCTCCCCCGGCTGATGCCCGGCGACCCGCTGATGGCGATCTACGGCGACGAGGCGCTGGTGCAGATGTCGCCGCAGCTCCAGGCCAACCTGGTGGAGCGCTTCGCCCTGGATCAATCGTTATGGCAGCAGTTCGGCGCCTACCTCAAGGGGCTGTTCACCGGCGACCTGGGCTACTCCTACTACTACAACGCCCCGGTCTTCGATGTGATACTGGGTCGGCTGCCGTGGACGCTGCTGCTGGTGGGCCTGTCGCTGGTGCTTTCGACCTTCGTCGGCGTCTTCCTCGGCATCGAGTCGGGGTGGCGCCGCGGCAGCAGGCTCGACCGCAGCATGCTGGCCGGGATGATGTCGCTGAACGGCTTCCCCGATTTCTTCATCGGCACGGTGCTGCTGCTGGTCTTCGGGGTCACGCTGGGGCTGCTGCCGCTGTCCGGGGCGATGACGCCGTACTCCGGGCTATCCGGCGGGGCGCTGCTGCTGGATGTGCTGAAGCACCTCGTGCTGCCGCTCACAGCGCTCACGCTGGCCCACGTGGCCGCCGCTTACCTCCTCACCCGCAATACGATGATAACCGTGCTCAAGGAGCCCTTCATGCTCACCGCCAGGGCCAAAGGCCTGTCGCCGCGGGTGCTCAAGTATCGGCACGCCGGCCGCAACTCCATGCTGCCGGTGCTGACCATGACCGGTGTATGGGTGGGTGTAATGATCACCGGCACCCTGTTCATCGAGATAATCTTCTCTTACCCCGGGCTCGGTTACCTCATGTATGAGGCATTACTGTTCCGTGATCACGTGGTGATACAGGGGGTGCTGCTGCTGGTGGCCACCGCGGTGCTGGCGGTCAACCTGCTGGTCGATCTGGCCTACACCAGGGTAGATCCGAGGGTCGGCTATGCACATTAGCATGAGGAGAGAGGTATCGCGCAGCCACAGCGGCCGCTTCGGAATCGGCCTGCTGGCGCTGATCACGGCGATGGCGCTGTTCGCCCCGCTGCTGGCGGGCTACGACCCCCTGGTCCAGAGCACGGCCGCTTTCCAGCCCCCGTCGGCGGGACACCTGCTGGGCACCAACCATGTGGGCCAGGACATCTGGAGCCAGCTGGTGTACGGCGCCCGCACGTCACTGCTGGTAGGTTTCACGGTGGCCTCCATAGCGACGCTCCTGAGCGCCATAATCGGCGCTGCCTCGGCGCTCATAGGCGGCCTGTTCGACCGCATAACGATGAGGATAGTGGACGCCTTTATCGTCATACCGATCCTGATCATCATGGTGCTGCTGGCGGCTTACCTGAAGCCGAGCCTGTGGGTGCTGATAGTCATGCTGTCCCTGCTCAGCTGGCAGGGCGGCGCCAGGACGGTGAGGGCTCAGTCCCTGTCCCTAAAGGAGCGCATGCACGTGTCCGCAGCGCGATGTTTCGGCGCTGGCAGGTGGTACCTCATCCGCCGCCACATACTGCCCGACCTGAGCCCGATACTGGTCGTCGGGTTCATCCACAGCCTGCGGCGTGCCGTTTTCCTGGAGGCGGGGCTGGCCTTCATCGGCATCGCCGACCCGGGCACCGTTAGTTGGGGCATGATGATGAAGAAGGCACTGGACTTCAGTTACATGGACGCCTGGACCTGGTGGTTGATCCCGGCGGGGGTCGCCCTGTCGCTCACCATCGTCGCCATAACCTTCATCGGCCACGCTATGGAGCCGGCGATGGACCCCCGGTTGCGGAAGGAAGTGGAGGGAGAGGCCATTGCTTAAGCTGGTTGACCTGAGGGTGAGCTACGGGCGCGACCAGATACTGAACGGCATCGACCTGGAGGTGAAGGACGGAGAGTCCCTGGCCGTCATCGGCGAGTCGGGCGCGGGCAAGACCACGCTGGGATTGAGCCTGATGCGGCTGGCGGAGGGCGATATCCGCGGGCAGGTATATCTCGACGGGGAGGAGCTGCTCTCACTTCCTGAATCTTCGATGCGGGACATCCGCGGCAGGCGGATGTCGATGGCCTTCCAGAACGCTAACAACGCCCTTAACCCGGTACACGATGTGCTGGGGCAGGTGATGGAGCCCCTGCTGGCTCACGGTATCGTCGACAAGCCGCAGGCCAGGGAGCGTGCCGAGGATTCGTTGACACGCTGCGGGCTGGACCCGGACAAGTTCAGCGCCTACCCCCACCAGCTCAGCGGCGGCGAGCAGCAGCGGGTATTGATCGCCATGGCTCTGGTGAGCGAGCCGGAGCTGATAATACTCGACGAGCCGGTCTCCTCGCTGGACGCCGCCTCCCGCGCGGGGATCATCGAGCTGCTGCAGGGCATTCGCGGCTCCAGTACCATGATAATCGTCACTCACGATATATCTTCCGCCGCACACCTGGCGGACAGGGTGGCCTCGCTGTACGCCGGGCGCATAATGGAGCTGGGGGCCACCACCGATGTGCTGTCCAGCCCGAAGCATCCCTACACCCGCGCCCTGCTGAGGTCATACCCCAACATGACCACGGTCAAGGATCTGCAGGGGATCAAGGGCAGGCTGGTCCGGCCGGTCCCCGGATGCCCGTTCCACCCCCGCTGCACGCAGGCGATAGCGGTGTGCGCTCAGGAGATACCCGAACTTCGCGCCTGCGAGGGCCGAGCCGTGGCCTGTCACCGCGGCGGGGTCGTTACCCTGCTCGAGACCCGCAACATCAGCAAAGCCTTCGGCCAAACCAGGGCGGTGGACTCGGTCAGCCTGGACATCGTGGGGGGAGAGACGCTGGCGCTGGTGGGGCAGAGCGGATCGGGCAAGACAACGCTGGCCAGGGCCATCGTGGGGCTGCTGGAGGCGGACAGCGGCGAGCTGTATTTCGAGGGACAGAGGGTCGACAGCCGGGATAAGGAATTCTACAAGCAGGTGCAGATGGTCTCACAGAACCCCGGCGAATCGCTGAGCCACCGCCTCACCGTCCGCGAGCTGGTGATGGAGCCGCTGGACATCCAGGGTATCGGGAACGGGGAGGAACGGCAACAGAAGGTCGTTCGCGTGCTGGAAGAGGTGGAGTTGCCCACCGGCGAAGCCTTCCTCGATACCTACCCCCATCATCTGAGCGGGGGGGAAATGCAGCGGGTGGCCATCGCCCGCGCCCTGGTGCTGGACCCCAAACTGCTGATAGCCGATGAGCCGACGGCATTCCTCGACTCCAGCGTGCAGGCCAAGATCTTGAGGCTGCTGCTCACCCTGCAGGAGCAGCGCGGGCTGAGCATGCTGTTCATCACCCACGACATCGCGATGGCACGCAAGGTCAGCGACCGGATCGCCGTCATGCTCGACGGCAGGATCGTGGAGCAGGGCCCCGCGAATCGCGTCGTTACCGAGCCCCGTCATCCGTATACCCAGCAGTTGATCGGCACCGCCTCCCACCTGCACCTGTGGGGCGACGGCGACCGGCTGCACCACACCCACACTCAACAGGAATAGCATCGGCGGCGAGTACGCTCGCGTCGCCTTCGAAGGGATGGCGATACCCTGTCGGGATGCGGCGCAGGCTGATAATTCAAGCGGGGGCGGGATAAGCCAGGGCTCGCGATCAGCTCTCTGAAAAGGATCGGATAAACACACAGTTCGATGCCGGCGTGGGGTGTGCTGCACGTGCCGGTAAGCCTGCCCCGTCTTTATTTCCAGCGATAAATGTGTTAAAATAATATAAGCTGGTCGTTTGTATCCAGATAGTGAGGGTATAGATGCCGAGTAGATTCGAGAAGTTCACCGAGAGGGCACGCAAGGTGCTAACGCTGTCCCAGGAGGAAGCGCAGCGCTTCAATCACAACTATATCGGGACGGAGCATATCCTGCTGGGGCTGGTGAGGGAAGGCGAGGGGGTTGCCGCCAAGGTGCTGGCCAATCTGGGGGTGGAGCTGGAGAAGGTGCGCAGCGCCGTGGAATACATCATCGGCCGGGGGGAGAAGACCGTCAGCGGCGAGATCGGCCTGACGCCGCGGGCCAAGCGGGTCATCGAACTGGCGGTGGATGAGGCGCGGCGTTTGAATCACAACTACATCGGCACCGAGCACCTGCTCCTCGGCCTGCTGCGTGAGGGCGAGGGGATGGCGGCCGGCGTCCTGGAGAGCCTGGGCATCAGCCTGGACAAGGTGCGCGCGGAGACCGTGCGCCTCCTCAGCCAGAGCGTTTCCCAATCCTCCACCGGGGTACGCCCCGTATCCAAGACCCCTACCCTGGATCAGCTCAGCGTAGACCTGACCGAGGCAGCAAGAGCCGGCAAGCTCGATCCCATCATCGGGCGTAGCAAGGAGATAGAGAGGGTCATCCAGATACTCAGCCGGCGCACCAAGAACAATCCGTGCCTCATCGGCGAGCCCGGCGTGGGCAAGACGGCCATTGTGGAAGGCCTGGCCCACCGTATAGCGGCCGGGGAGGTGCCGGATACCCTGTGCAACCGGCGGCTGCTGACGCTGGACATCGGCTCGCTGGTGGCCGGCACCAAGTACCGCGGGGAGTTCGAGGAGCGATTGAAGAAGGTCATCGAGGAGATAAAAACGTCGGGCAACTGCACCCTGTTCATTGATGAGATACATACCATTGTCGGGGCGGGGGCCGCCGAGGGCGCCGTTGATGCCTCGAGCATCCTCAAGCCGCCGCTGGCGCGGGGCGAACTGCAGTGCATCGGGGCGACCACCGCCGATGATTACCGTAAGCACCTGGAGAAGGATGCCGCACTGGAGCGCAGGTTCCAGCCGGTCACCGTCGAGGAGCCCTCGGTCGAAGAGACCGTAGCCATCCTGTACGGCATCAGGAGCCGCTACGAGGAGCATCACAAGCTGATAATCAGCGACGAGGCGGTAACCACAGCAGCCTCGCTGGCGGCCAGGTACATCCCCGACCGTTTCATGCCGGATAAGGCTATCGATCTCATAGACGAGGCCTCATCGCGGGTGCGTATCCGCAACTTCTGTGCTGCCTCCACATTGAAGGAAGCCATCCAGGAGATTGAGACCATCGGCGATGAGGATAAGGAAGAGGTGCTCGTTGCGGCGCAGGACGCCGGCAGCGTAGCGGAAGCGGATCTGGAGCCGCCGCCCGCCGACGAGATGCCGCAACCGGAGCAGGAAGCCGAAAAGCCGGTGGTCACTGCGGAGGAGATAGCCGAGGTGGTGAGCATGTGGACCGGGATCCCGGTTACCCGCCTCGCCAGCGATGAATCGTCCCGCCTGCTGCAGATGGAAGAGGTACTGCACCGGCGCATCGTAGGCCAAGATGAGGCCATTACAGCCATAGCCAAGGCGGTGAGGCGGGCGCGGGCTGGCATCAAGGACCCCCGGCGCCCCATAGGCAGCTTCATCTTTCTGGGGCCCACCGGCGTGGGCAAGACCGAGCTGGTAAGGGTGCTGTCCGAGTTCATGTTCGGCAGCCAGGACGCCCTCATCCGGCTTGACATGTCGGAGTTCATGGAGAAGCACGCCGTGGCGCGGCTGGTGGGAGCGCCGCCGGGGTATATCGGCTACGACGAGGGCGGACAGCTCACCGAGGCGGTGCGGCGCAAGGGATACTCCGCCATCCTGCTGGATGAGATCGAGAAGGCGCACCCCGACGTGTTCAACATCCTGCTGCAGATATTCGATGACGGGCACCTCACCGATGCCAAGGGGCGCCGCGTCGATTTCCGCAACACTATCATCGTCATGACCAGCAATATCGGCGCCGAGCTGATCAAGCGGGATTCCACGATGGGGTTCGCCACCAAGACCGAGGAGTCCAAGTCCGAGCAGCAGGCCTACGAGCGGATGAAGGACAAGGTGCTGGAGGAGATGAAGAAGTTCTTCCGCCCCGAGTTCCTCAACCGCATCGACGGTACAGTGGTGTTCCACGCCCTGAACAAGGATCATATCAAGCAGATAGTGGATCTCATGCTCCGCGACGTATGGAAGGAGCTGGCCGACAAGGCGATAAAGATGGAAGTGACCGAAGCGGCGAAGGAGCTGCTCGGAGAGAAGGGCTTCGACCCGGTGTTCGGGGCGCGCCCGCTGCGGCGCGTGATCCAGGACCTGGTGGAGGACCCCCTCTCGGAGGCCCTGCTCCGCGGCGATTTCGGCACCGGTGACACCGTGCTGGTGGACTGCGAGGACGGCAGGATAGTGCTGCGCACGCTGGAGGTTGCCACACAGCCGGCACAGTAAATCGACGGTATCGAAACAGCACACGAGCCCCGGGCAGCGCCCCGGGGTTTTACGTCTCGGCGATCCGGAGACACCTTTCGATTGAGGCCTCCCGGTAAGTAATGTATAATACTCCCGAGGTTAAACCTTGGAAAAAGGGCGGGTCTTCGTCTGCCAGCAGTGCGGCAGGGAGAGCATCAAGTGGCTGGGGCGCTGCCCCGACTGCGAGGGGTGGAACACCTTCGTGGAGACGCTGCGCGCGCCGGTCAGCCAGTCGAGAGCCGCTCGCAGCTCCAATGCCCCGCTGGAGCTTTCCCAGGCTACCATCGAGGAAGCCCCGAAGCTGGCGGTAAATATATCGGAGTTCAACCGGGTGCTCGGCGGCGGGATCGTGCCCGGCTCGCTGGTGCTCATCGGCGGCGAGCCCGGGATCGGTAAATCCACCCTGCTGTTGCAGGTGGCGGCGATGGTGGCACAGGGCGGCGGCAGGGTGCTGTACATCGCCGGCGAGGAGTCCCCGGGGCAGATAGGGCTGCGTGCCAGGCGCCTGGGCGTGGACGGCGGCCGCCTCTTCATGCTGGCGGAGACCAACATTGAGTTGATCACGGAGCATCTGTCCCAGTCATCGCCCGACCTGGCCATCATCGACTCCATCCAGACCGCCTACCTCGACGATATGGGCGGGGCCCCCGGCAGCGTGGGGCAGATCCGAGAATGCACCATGAGGCTGATGCAGTGGGCCAAGCCGGCCAACGTCCCGGTGTTGATATCAGGCCACGTGACCAAGGACGGGACCATCGCCGGCCCGCGGGTGCTGGAGCACATCGTGGACGTAGTTCTGTACCTGGAGGGGGAACCCTTCAGCGCCTACCGGCTGCTGAGGGGGGTCAAGAACCGCTTCGGCTCCACCAATGAGGTGGGCATCTTCGAGATGCGGAGCCAGGGTTTGGTGGAGGTGACCAATCCGTCTCAGGTTTTCCTGGCGGAACGCGGCGGGGAGACGGTGGGCTCGGCGGTGGTGCCCACGCTGGAGGGCACACGGCCGCTGCTGGTGGAGATACAGGCGCTCACCACCAACACCCCCTACGGCCCGCCCCGTCGCATATCCAACGGCATAGATTTCAATCGCCTGCTGATGATCGCCGCCGTCCTCACCAAGCGGGCCGGGCTGGCGCTGGGGAACCAGGACATCATCGTCAATGTCGCCGGCGGCCTCAAGGTTAACGAGCCCGCTGCCGACCTGGGCGTCGCCCTGGCCATCGCCTCCAGCCTGCGCAACGTCGCCGTCGACCCCGAGATGGCCGCCATCGGTGAACTGGGGCTGTCCGGAGAGCTGCGGTCGGTGCCCCACCTGGAGCGACGGCTGAGCGAGGCGGCCAAGCTGGGCTTCAAGCGCTGCCTGCTCCCTGCATCGAAGAACCTCGCTGCCCCGCAGGGGATGACGCTGCTGGGGGCGGCGTCGATAAGGGAAGCGCTGAGGCTGGCCTTGCCCAAATCCGGTAAGCCCGAAACCGACTAGAAGGCCTCGCCGCGTGAAACGCATGGATGTCAAATCGGCGGAGACCCGACAGGCGCATCTCAGGGCCCTGGTACGGGGGCTGGGTTCGGTGCTGGTGGCATATTCCGGGGGCGTGGACAGCACCCTGCTCGCGTACTTGGCACGTGATGTACTTGGCGATAGGGCGCTGGCGGTCACCGCTTCATCGCTTACCCGAACCACCGCAGAGCTGGCTTATGCCGAATCACTAGCCCACGACATCGGCATCCGTCATCTGGTTATCGAGACCGATGAGATGGATGATCCCCTGTTCGTGGCCAACGACCCCCGGCGCTGCTACCACTGCAAGCGGCGACTCTTTCAACGACTGCATATCATCGCCATCGACAAAGGTCTGGAGAATGTGGCCGACGGCACCAACTGCGACGACCGCAGCGAGTACCGCCCCGGCAGCGATGCCGCCATCGAGTTCGGCATCATCAGCCCTCTTTCGGAAGCAGGCCTCGGCAAGCAGGAGGTGCGCTTAATGGCCCGCAGCCTTCACTTGCCCAACTGGGATATGCCGTCATCGCCGTGCCTGGCCACCCGCATCCAGCACGGCACCCCGATAACCGCGGCGCTGCTCGGCACCATCGCCGCAGCGGAGGGATCGCTGCGGAAGCTGGGGCTGACCGACTTCCGGGTGCGGCACCACGGCGACACCGCCCGCATCGAGGCCAGCCCTGCCGATGTGACAATGCTCAACGAGAACTCGACATGGCAACGCGCGGTGTCGGAGCTCGGGTCGCTGGGCTACTCCCGTGTCGTTCTGGATCCGGCCGGGCATCGCGCGTGAACAGGGTCGATACCGCAGGAGGAAGCGAATGAACAGCGGTAAGGCAATCGAATTACCACCGCCGAAGACCAAGGGACAGATGTCCCTGGAGGAGGCCATCGCCGGGAGGAGCTCGGTGAGGGAATACTCTACAGACGCCCTGTCGGTCGTTCACCTCTCACAACTGCTGTGGGCGGCGCAGGGGATCACTCACGGCGACCGGTTCAGGGCGGCCCCCAGCTCCGGCGCCACCTACCCGCTGGAGCTGTTCGTGGTGGCGGGCAGGGTCGAAGGGCTGGAGGCAGGCATCTACAGCTACGATGTCCTCAACCACTCGCTGCATCTGCATATGGAGGGGGAACAGAGCCAGAAGCTGCTTGAGGCCTCTTCGTTCAAGCAGGATTTCATCGCGCAGGCGCCGGCGGACATAGTCGTTTGCGCCGTCTACGAGCGCACCACCGGTTTCTACGGAGAACGCGGGGTCAGGTACGTGCATATGGACGCCGGGCACGCCGCTGAGAACATCGCCCTGCAGGCGGTGGCGCTGGGGCTGGGCACGGTGATGGTGGGCGCCTTCGATGACGATGCGGTAAGCACCGCGATGTGCCTGCCTGAGGGATTGCAGCCGCTGTATGTAATACCTGTGGGCAAGGCGGGCTAACGGTTCGGCTATCGCTGCGGCGGTTTGGCGCCCTTCTGCAGCAGCCAGTACTCCAGGCTGTCGGCCAGAGCCAGCCAGCTGGCCTCGATGATGTTGGTGGAGCTGCCGACGGTGTTCCACTCGCATTCGCCGTCGCTGGACTCGATGACCACCCGCACCCGCGCATCGGTGCCGCGAGCACCCTCAATTACACGTACCTTGTAGTCCACCAGCCGCACCGATGCGAGCAGGGGGTAGAAGAACATCAGCGCCTTGCGCATGGCGGCATCCAGCGCATCCACCGGGCCGTTGCCCTCGGCGGCGGTATGTATCACCTCGTCGCCCACCTTGACCTTGACCGTGGCCTCGGAGAGCATCTCCTCCTCGTTCCTCTTGAGCGACGGGCGGCGCCTCTTCTCCACCACCACCATGAAATCCACCAGATCGAAGGGGGGGTGGTATCCCGGCTGGGCGCGCATGATCAACAGGTCGAATGAGGCCTCGGCACCCTCGTACTGGAAGCCGCGGCTCTCCATGTCCTTGACCCGCTGGAGCACGGCACGGGCCTCCTCGCCATCGGTGGCCACGTTCAGGCCACGCTCCCTGGCCTTGTGGATGATGTTGCCCTTGCCCGAAAGCTCGGAAACCAGCGTGCGCCACCGGTTCCCCACCTGGGCGGGGTCTATATGGTGATAGCTCTCGTCCCACTTCATCATCGCCGCCACGTGCTGACCCCCCTTGTGGGCGAAGGCGCTGGCGCCCACGTAGGGAAGGTGGCTGTCCACCGCCAGATTCGCCACCTCGCTGACGAAGTGGGACACCTCATTGAGCATGGCGAGCTGACGGTCGCTGACGCAGTCGATGCCCATCTTGAGCTTGAGGGCGGGGATGATGGAGCACAGGTTGGCGTTGCCGCAGCGCTCGCCGTAGCCGTTGATGGTCCCCTGCACCTGCACCGCGCCGGCGGCGACGGCGGTGAGGGAGTTGGCTACCCCCAGCTCGGCATCGTTGTGGGCGTGGATGCCCAGCGGTATATCTACCGCCTCGCGCACCGCGCGTACGGCGGCCTCCACGTCAGCGGGCATCGCACCGCCGTTGGTGTCGCACAGCACGAGGCACTCGGCGCCAGCTTCAGCGGCGGCCTTCAGCGTGCCGATGGCGTAGGAGGCGTTGGCTTTATAGCCGTCGAAGAAATGCTCCGCATCAAAGAACACCCTTTTGCCCTTGTTTTTGAGGTAGCCGACGGAGTCGGCGATCATGCGCAGATTCTCGTCGAGGGTGGTCTCCAGCACCTGCGTCACGTGCATATCCCAGCTCTTGCCCACGATGGTCACCACGCCGGTGCCGGCCTCCAGCAGGGCGCGCAGGTTGGGGTCCTTGTCCGCCCTGGCCTTTGGATGCCGCGTGCTGCCGAAGGCCACCAGGACGGCGTTGGCGAGCTTCGAATCGCGGGCCTTGGTAAAGAACTCCTCGTCCTTGGGATTGGAGCCGGGCCAGCCGCCCTCGATGAAGTGGATGCCGAAATGGTCCAGCTTTTTGACTATGCGCAGCTTGTCCTCTACGGTGAAGGATATGCCCTCGCGCTGGGCCCCGTCGCGCAGGGTGGTGTCATACAGCTGTACCTGCGACAACTGCTATGCCTCCTGCAAAACCCTCTCCAGTATCAATCGCCCCATCTCGCTGGTGCCCACCTTGGTGTTACCGGTGCCCATTATGTCATAGGTGCGGTATCCGGTCTGGAGCACGTCCGTCACCGCCCGCTCTATCGCCTCCGCCCCTTGGGGTAGCCCCAGCGAGTAGCGCAGCATCATCGCCACGCTCATGATGGTGGCGATGGGGTTGGCCATGTTCTGCCCCGCCCGGCTCGGCGCGCTGCCGTGTATCGGCTCGTACATGCCGTGTATCCGCACTCCGTCCCGGGGCACCCCGGCCAGGCTGGCTGATGCCAGCATACCCATCGATCCGGCGAGCATCGAGGCCTCGTCGGTGATGATATCGCCGAACATGTTGGAGGCCACCAGTACATCGTACTCCACCGGCCTCTGGATCAGGCGCATAGTGCAGGCGTCCACCAGCACATGCTGCAGCTCCACGTCGGGGTAATCCAGCGACACCTCGACGGCCACCTCGCGCCACAGCCGCGATGACGCCAGCACGTTGGCCTTGTCCACCGATGCCAGCTTCCTGCGGCGGCTGCGGGCTATCTCGAAGCCGACCCGCATGATGCGCTCTATCTCGTAGTCCGCGTACAGCATGGAGTCCACCGCCTTGCGTCCCTTGGCCGTCGTCCACCGCTTCTTCGGTTTGCCGAAGTAGATACCCCCGGTCAGCTCGCGCACGACTATCAGGTCCACGCCGCGGATCACCTCCGGCTTGAGGTTGGTGGAGTTCTCCAGCATGGGCAGCACCTTCACCGGCCGCAGGTTGGCGAACAGCTTGAGCCCCTTGCGCAGGCCGAGCAGCCCGTCCTCCGGATGCACCGACCCCAGCGGGTCGTCCCACTTGGGGCCGCCCACCGCTCCCAGCAGCACCGCATCGCATTTGCGGCACATGCGCAGCGTCTCCCTGGTCAGCGCCTCGCCGTGGCGGTCGATGGCGATGCCGCCGATATCTCCCTCGTGCAGCGTGACGTCGTGGCCGAATCTGTTGCAGACCGCCACCAGTACCCTGGCCGCCTCCGCCGCCACCTCGGGTCCGACGCCGTCGCCGGGAAGATATGCTATATCGAACTTCACTTGGCTCCCTTCAATTTTCCCTTGGTATACTCGATGAGCCCCCCCGCCGATATAATGCCCATCATGAAATCGGGGTACGGCTCAGCCTTGAACACCTTATTTTCAGTTATATCCTTGATTTCCCCTTTTTGAAGCTCGACTTCCAGCTCGTCTCCAGCGTCGATCTCGTCCGCCTGGGCGCACTCCAGCAGCGGCAGGCCGATGTTGATGGCATTGCGGAAGAAGATACGGGCGAAGCTCTGCGCTATCACGCAGGATACCCCCGCCGCCTTGAGCGCCAGCGGGGCGTGCTCCCGCGACGAGCCGCAGCCGAAGTTGGTGGTAGCCACGACGACGTCGCCCGGCTTCACGCGACCGAGGAACTCCGCGTCGATGTCCTCCATGCAGTGCTGCGCCAGATCCTGCGCCTCCGACACGTTCAGATAACGCGCCGGTATGATGGCGTCGGTGTCTACATTCGCCCCGTACTTATGCGCCTTGCCCTTGAGTTTCAACTTCTCCTTCTTCCCTCCTCTTCTTACTCGTGCTTTGGGTCGATTTCTTTGCCCTCGGCTCCGTCTTTTTGGCCTTGGGCTTCGCTTTCGCGGTCGTAGGCTTGGCCTTTTTGGTCGTGGGCTCCGCCTTCTCGGCGGCAGCCTTCTTGACCTTCGGCTCGGCTTTCTTAGCTTCCGTCTCTGTTGTCTTGGCCTTGGGCGTGGCCTTCTTCTTGGCCTTCGGTTTGGGTTTCTCCGCCGGCTCTTCGGCGACCGGCTCGGCGGCAGCCTCCTTCACCGGCTCGACCTCGACCGGTTTCGCCTCCGGCGTGGCGCGCAGCGGGGCCTGCCCCGTCTCCCACCAGTGCGCGGCGTCCGCCGCCGCAGCCTCCAGGTCGATGCCCCTGTGCCGGGCCGACTGCTCGCAAATAAGCAGGGCGGTGGTCCTGCCGTGCATCACCGCCGCCGCCTCGTCCATGTCCCCCATCTGCGAGCGCACCCGCCGCTCCTTGGCCCGGGCCTGCTCCACGGTGGGGGCGTTGCTGCGGAAATCGACCGTCTCCTGCTCGATGAACAGGTAGCCTGTCCCCCGCGCGATAACGACACTGCCGCATACACAGCCCTCGTCGCAGCACATGCCGTCGCCGTCGGGCAGCGGCACCTCGAAGTAGCCCTCAGGCAATAGCTCAACCTCCGGCGGTTCGGGCACCGGTTTGGCCCCTGACGTCGGCGCGCCTTTCGGCCCCTGCGCCGCCGGACGCGGGCGCTTGCCCGCCACCGGGCGTTTCTTCCGCTTCTTTTTCTTCTTCCCGAAGAGCCAGCTGAACATGCCCATTTTGCACCTCCCCGGCGCCTATTTATCCCCTCTCACCGACCTTTTCATCCAGATGATAATGATTATACACGCAACGAGTGTCACTGCCACGCCCACTACAAAACCCTTGAAGAAAAACTTGGCCGCCACCACCAGCACGACGACCGCCAGCAGCCCCACGACCACGACCGTGAGCTTGTTCACCAAACGATGCCGGGCACGCTGGATATTCATGATATCGGCTTTCTTACTCCGCCACCTCGGTAGGGCTGCCGATGCGCCCCAGCACTGCGCTGGCGGCGGCCACCGCCGGGTTCGACAGGTAAACCTCGGACTGGGTGCTGCCCATCCGCCCCACGAAATTGCGGTTGGTGGTGGATATCGCCCGCTCGCCGGCGGCCAGCACCCCCATATGCCCGCCGAGGCACGGCCCGCAGGTGGGCGTGCTCACCGCAGCGCCCGCCCGAACGAAGGTCTCGATGTAGCCGCGGCGCAGCGCCTCCAGGTACACCTCCTGGCTGCCGGGGAGCACCACCAGACGGACGTCGGGGTGGACCTTGTTCCACTTCAGCACGTCAGCGGCCATCTCCAGGTCCTCGATGCGGCCGTTGGTGCAGCTGCCGATGACCGACTGGTCGATTTTTACATTGCCCGCCTGGCTCACCGGCCTGACGTTCGACGGCAGGTGAGGGAACGCCACCTGCGGCTCTATTTCAGATACGTCGTACTCGATAATCTTCTCGTAAGCGGCATCCTTGTCCGGCTCGTAGGCGGTGTAGGGCCGCCCCGCCTTCTTCTGCAGGTACGCCCGCGTCTTCTTATCCACGCGGAACAGCCCGGCCTTTCCCCCGGCCTCGATGGCCATGTTGGCCATGGTGAAACGGCTGTCCATCGACAGGGCGCTGATCGCCTCGCCGGCGAACTCCATCGCCGCGTACCTCGCCCCGTCCACGCCGATGTCG
>Ga0180438_10004610_pt1 | contig 19736 bp, 22 predicted proteins | sample SS_ome_12_FD_132455 | JGI IMG/M metagenome (GOLD analysis project Ga0180438, IMG submission 132455) | Hypersaline lake sediment archaeal communities from the Salton Sea, California, USA - SS_3_D_2 metaG | ecosystem: Environmental > Aquatic > Non-marine Saline and Alkaline > Hypersaline >... | reverse complement strand
GACACTGCTGAGAAGAAGAAGCAGATACTATCTAGTTACCAATTATTTCTTTCACTGCTAGAACCTGGAGGTTGGAGGGAAGTTGTAGGAACTAGATACTTCTATGATGACCTGTATAACTGGATTCTTAAGTACGAAGACTTCGACTCCATGCTCAAGACAGTATATGAAGGTAAGAAAGGGCAGGAAACTCCAGAAGGAGAAAGAACCTATCTTTTTCCTCAGAAGTTTGACGATGCTATCTTCAAACGCATTACAGCAGGTCAGAGTAAGTACCATGTTAGCTGTCAATACTTCAATGAACCCGTAGATAGTGAGCGAGCTAAGTTCAAAAAGTCATACATTAGGTACTATGACAAGATTGTAGACGATGAAGGTAAGGATAAGTACGTTGCTCACTACGTTTCTGCTGACCCTGCCGTTGGAAAAGGTAAGAATCGTGACAAATCTGCTATTGTAGCAGTTGCTGTAGACTTAGATGCTAACGTTTATGTGCGTCAGTACGTACATTTACAGATGTCAAGCTCTCAATTCATGGATTATATAGCTTCTTTCTACAGAAAGTATGCTCCTATGTTTGTTAGAGTGGAAACTAACGTAGGATTCTTGATTTTACAAGAGACTTTTGCCAAGTATCTTGAGGAACAGAAGCTAAACATACCTCTTGACTACGTACAGTCACCAAATACTGCTAATGCTAAGGCTATTCGCATAGAATCTATGGAACCTGCCTTCAAAGCAGGTAGGGTATTTATCAAAGAGGACATGGTTGACTTAGAAGACCAGTTAATTAGGTATCCAGCATCTCACGATGACCTCATAGATGCCCTTGCATGGATACTTCCTGTAGCTCAACCGCCCGAAAATCCAGAATATGAAGACGATAACTCTATATTTACCAAGAGTATACGCTTCAAACGTACTGGATATTGAAAATATTTTTATTTTTTTACTTGACACTGGTATATAAGGACTTATAATACCAGTTGAATAATGACCACTCTACATAAGGTATTGATATGGCTGAATTAAGCGTATATCAGCTCGACCAGAAAGAGCAGCTACCTGACAAGGCAGAAAAGGAGCTGTACTTTCAGTTGTTTGGTGACAAAGTATCAGATGTAGACCAGGAAATGCTACGCAAGTTCAACCTTATGTTCGATGCTACTAGAGGATATAAGGACGAGTACTACACTCCTGTTTGGGACTTGGTAGATGATGCTGTTTTTGGTAACTCAGAACAACCTGACGATGAGGATGAGGAAGATGACTTCCGTAGTACCATCCGAATGCGTGAGGGATACATACAAGAAGAGAGTATGACCTCAAAGGTCGTACCTTCTTTGCTTGGTAACGAACCTCCTATCTCAGTTGACCCTATACAATGGACAGAAGAGAAGTCTCTTAAGGCTTACGTCCTTGGTCAACGTCTTCACTACAATTTCCTCTACAGATGTAAGGGTGTCAAGAAGGTTATCAGATGGGTTAAGTCTGGTAGCAAGTACGGTCTTGGCATTATGAAGTTATTCTGGCTGTTTGACTTTGGTTGGAAGAATATGCGTCAGCCTGTCTACGATGAAGAGACAGGTGAGCTTGCTGGTTACTCCAAAATCAGAGGAAAACAGGTCAGGCAAGATAGGCCATGTGTAGTTAATGTCTCACCTAGAAACTTCTGGTGGAATCCTGATGCTGAGTGCGTTGATGACATCAGATGGGTGGTAGAAAGATACTACAGACCTATTGAATGGCTACAATCCCTTGGTGAACAGGGTATCTACAAGAACACAGATGACCTTGCACCAGTAGTTAGGCCGCCAAACCAACCTTGGACATCAGAAGAAAACAGAACTGGCTCAGATAAGTACATCTACACCGGAGAAGACATGGTGGAAGTGTACGAACTGTGGACTCCTGACTACCAACTCACCGTAGGTAACAGAGATGTTATCCTAGCCTTCAGAGATAACCCGTATGATGACAACATTATTCCTTATTACTTCTATAATGCCAGTATGCAGGATGAGAACTTCGTAGGTATTGGTGAAGTAGAACCTATCCTTGACCTTGAGGAAGGTGAGAACAGTATAAGGAATATGAGGCTAGACAATGTTAACCGTATTATCAATCGTCCTCTTCTTGTTGGTGCTACTGCAGGTATCAAGGGCAAGAAGTTCCAGTTTAAGCCAGGTGTTATCATCCGTGCTGTTGACAGGAACCAAGTTGGGCCACTTGAGATGCCAGATGTTACAAGTAGCTCTTATCTTGAGGAAGAGAAGTTCGAGCGTCAGATTGATAAGACGAATGGCAACCCTGAGATTGGTAGAGGTGAGCAAGGCAAGAGGTCAACTGCTACAGGTGACACTCTACGTCTTAATTCAGCAAATCTTCGTACTGACCTCAAAGTACAGGTGGGTCAAACTGAACTAGGTAGACTGTATCAAGACATGTACAGACTAGAACGTCAGTTTGGTGACAAGAATCGCGTCTATCGTGCTCAGGGTGAGGATGGTTTGTACTATGACTTTCCTCACGACATGTTGTACGATGATGAGTATGAGTTCTACGTTAGAATTGGTGGATACATTGGCAACAAGATAACTGAGCGTCAGCAGTTTCTGCAGTTTGAGCAAGTTATGCTTAGCAATGAAGAAATGACTGCTGAGTATGACATGAGAGAGCTTGCTAGAGTGAATGCTAGTTTGTTTCCAATGATTATCAATCCTAACAGAATACTTAAGAAACCGATGGCTGCTCAGCCAGGATTTCAGAGGGATGCAGGGGATGAAAACGCTCGTATGTTACGTGGTGAGTTTGTTCCTGTCCTTGTTGGCGACCCGCACGGTGAGCACATTACTGACCATCTTCCCTTACTCACTACGCCAGGTGTACCAGAAGAAGTTGTTAAGTTGGCAGCAAGGCATCAGAACGACCACCAGAAGCAACTACTTAAAGACCAGAGGATGCAAGGGTCTGTAGGTGGTAACATAGGTCAGGCTCAGATGAATGCAAGAGCTTTTGGCAACAGTGGCCTAGCAGGTGGTGATGCAGCTCAGGGATTTGGTGGTATGACTCAAGGTGCAGTATCTGAGCTTGGTGTAGGGAGTCCGGTATAATGCCTGAGTTACAAACAAAAGAAGCTAAAGAGGTAGCAGAAGCTTTTAGGATTACCAACCAACAAGCACATCTAGTGTATTCACTAGTATGCAATGAGAAGTTGTTTTCAGCTTTAGTCGAGGTTGCGTCCGTTGTGAAGGGAGATGTAGTGGACACTACTTTCCCTACTGGCGAGATACTTTCTGACCATAGGAAGTACGACTTCAATCATGGCAAGCTGACTGGTATAGAAATGCTCATCACTCGACTTGATGAGATAGCTGCTTTCGTGCGCGACCAAGCACGAGAAAGGGATAAGGATGTTCGGTGAAGAAGAAGACTTGGACGACCTCTTTGACCCTAACGAGGAAGACCAAGATACGGAACTGTCTGATGACGAAGAATCTGACCAAGATACTTCCGAAGACGACCTGGACGATGATGACTTGGAAGAATCGGACGAGGCTTTCAAGAAACCCATTGCAGGTAAACTTACCAAGCGTAGCGAGATTGACAAGAAGATTGCCAATCAGGAGCAGCATATAACTACGCTTGAAGCTGAGAACCGTGCCTTGCGAGAGACAGTGGTTACTCAGAAACCTCCAGTGAGAGAAGTTGCGGAGGAAGAGCTACCTGAAGAGTTTGAGGAGCTAGACGAGACAAGCAAGAAGCTGTTTAAGGGAATGAGTTCTCGTCTGCAGAAGCTCGAAGGTGAGCTAGAAGAGGCACGTGAGGAACGGTCTGTTAATACCTTGCGTGATGATTTTTCCCAAGAAGAACTTAGGAGTATGCTTCCACAAGCAAAGAGATTACTTGCTAAGCATCCAAAGCTGGATACGGCTACAGCGTTTTATTCTGTTGCCGGAAGGAGTATTGGTAACGTTCGCAAGGAACTTGACACTACCAAGAAGAAGTATAGCAGCTTGAAGAGAAGGGCTGCTTACGTTGATGGTGGTGGAGGCTCAGTTCCTAGAACTACTAAGCGAATGAAGCAAGTAGACTCAGAGCTTGATTCCATCTTCGATGATTCATCAGAAGGTGACGTTTAAGATTGGAAGTACTCTCCTAGCAACGGAGTTAAAAAATGTCCCAAATTCAAGGTGGTCGCACCACACTTAATATCCTACAGGACCGTAGGGTATACGATGTGGAGAAAAAGATTTACTTGCTGAAGCCCAACCAGACTCCTATCTATCAGATTCTGGCTAAGCTCCCTGCAAGGAGAGTGGTAAACCCGGAGTACAATTGGCATGAAGACGAGCTTCTGTCTCGTTTTACCAATGTCAACTTATCAACAGGTTACGGCACATCTGAAACTTCTATCGTGGTCGATGATGCAAGCATCATTGCACCTAACGATGTTGTTCAGGTTACTGCCACAGGTGAGAACCTGTTGGTTGAGAGTTCTACCCCTTCTACCAACACCATCGTAGTTGAGCGTGGGCTTGGTGGAACCACGGCAGCAGCTATTCCTGATAACACTGAGCTTTTGGTTATCGGTAATACGTACACAGAAGGTGAACTCAGTGGTACTGCAGTAACAACTGTGGTTGCCAAGGTGTACAACTACTGCCAGATTTTCCGCAATCCTTTGCAGTTTACGGAAACGGAAGCTATCAGTGAGTTCCGTGATGAGAAGGATGAGAAGTACCAGATTCGTAAGAAGGGCGAAGAGTACAAACGGGATATCGAACGTGGATTCCTGTACGGCTCTCGTAACGAAGTAACTGTCGGTGGACTTCCTCGTCGGCAGACTGGTGGACTCACTGAGTTCGTGACAACCAACGTTGTTGATAACCTTGGTGCTTCACTTACCAAGAATATCGTTGATAACTGGATTCGTCCTATCTTCGAGAAGGGCGATAACGATACTCGTTGGGTCTTTGGTTCAAGCAAGTTCATGCAAGCTATTAAGAACATTGCGGAAGGTAATCTCCGTACTCTGCAGGGTGATGATACTTTCGGTCTGCGTGTTACGGAATGGATTACTCCCTTTGGTCGTACCTTGCTGAAGTTGCACCGTGACCTTACTGGTGATGTGTATGGTTCCTACGCTATTGCTATGGATATGTCTCGTGTTAAGCGAGCTGTACTCCGTGACAGTAGGCTCAAGATGAATGTTCAGCCTAACGATGCAGACTATCGTAAGCATGAATATCTCTCTGAGCAGGGCATGCAGGTCACTAACGAAGAGACTCACGGCATCATCAAGAACTTTGCTATTCCTTAATGGTATAGCTTAGTAAAAATGGGCAGGGAGCTTCGGCTCCCTAGCCTGTTTATTTAACAGGAGCAAGTAATGCCTATCTTTGTTAACAAACGGTATCCGAAAGTTAAGTACAACTACGCAGTTCAAACTGTCTATTCTGGTGGAAAAGAGATTTCTACCAACAAGACTATGGAGTTTAAGAATAGTCAGTTTCACACTGATGACCCTGAGCAGATGGAGGCTCTTCGTAATAGCAGCGACTATAAGCATGGTGTACTCACTGAGCTAAAGGAAACACCTCTTACTCGCTCCAAGCCTGAGAAGTATACTACAAGCAAGAGTAAGGGTGCAGTGAAGGATGATGGAAGTGGTGCTGACACTAATGTAACTGAGAAGATTGAAGTGCGTAAGATTCCTAACGCCAAACCTTCTCCGTCAGCTCAGCATTCTCCTAACCATGATGGTTCACCTACTTCAAGGCGTGAGCCTACTAAGTCTGTTGTTGAGAAACCTGCTCCTGCTCCGGTCGAAGAAGACGACGACGACCCGTTTGCTTGATAGGTAGCTTGCTCTCTAACTAGGAGAGCATAGTGAACTTCTTAGAATTTCAGCAAGCTGTACTACACAGAGCAAGTCAAAGACCGAGTAGCGGTCATCGTTTGCAGCTTGTAAGAGAAGTAATCAACCAGACAATTAGAGATATCATCAATCGTCAGCAGGATTGGGAGTTTATGAAGCAAACTGCCCAAATTCTGTCTGAGGATGGTGAAGGAACCTACCCTCTACCTGAGAACTTTGGCTCTATTATTGGCCCTCAGTCAGTCAAGGTAGAAGATAGATGGTGTCAATTATTCCGTATTAGGGATATTGAAAGGTTCCAGGCAGATGAGAACACTGTCGAAACCCTTCGGAGATACAGGGCAACTATACATACCTTGACTGTTGCTCCGTTCGGTACTGGTGGTGCTGTCTATTGTACTTTTGGCTCTAAGAATGTAGTCGGTGTCGGAACTACTTTTGACACAAGATATGTAGGGCGTTACTTCAAGACAAAGAGGAACGGGCAACTATATAAAGTTGCAGATGTAGCAGACTCCACACACCTCTCTCTTCAACAGGAATATACTGGTCCTGCTAATGCAGGGCTTGTTACTATTCCTAGTGAAGACCTTACCATAGTCTACGGTAATCCGCACGTTACTAACTGGACGGAGGATATGACTGGTGAGAATATCCGTCTGGAAGGTACTACCACTGTACGGAAGATATCTGCTGTAGACCCACTTCGTCAGGTAATCACCTTAACTGCTGTAGCTGACCAAGCAGGTGCTGACCTAATGTACTCCATCCAAGATGGGTATCAGGTTGACCCTCCTGGTAGGTATCAGCTAATTATCACTCCTACTCCAACTGAAGACGACCTGAACATCTCAGTAGACTTCAATGCTATACATACTGCGTTGACAGGTAACGATGATGTTCCTTTAATACCTGAGACATTCAGCAGCGTCATCATAGACGGCGCATCATATAGGTATAAGAGGAATGATGGTTGGGATAGGGAAACCTATATAGATGAAAAGGGTGATTATGAGAACGGCATAGCTCACATGCTTATTAGTGAGGATGCTATGGGTGGTGGAATCTCTGACACTATAGAGCCAGATACTGCTAGGCTCAGGAAGAAGCGTAGGTATGGAACCAATGTCTGACATAGAACCTATCTCTAACGAGGACATTCGCAAGAGACTTGACATGCTGACTACTTCTACTATCACATGTCTTGTTCTGGTCATTAACTTGCAGAAAAGCTTTCAAGCAGTAGCTAAGTCTTTTGACCATGTTGTTGCAATGGTAGACCCTACTATGGCTGCTGATGCTGTAGAAGATATTAAGGGTATCCTTGATATCAAGAAGCATCAAGACCATATAAACGAGTGCTTGAGGCAGATTGATGCAATCTCTAAGAAAACTTTGCATGGGGAAAAGACATGAATGGACTCTTCGTTAAAGATGAAGATGCCTATATCCCTACAGTAATGTATCTATTGGGAGTAAGGAAGGAAGGTCTGGTAGCTGCAGACCTAGAACTTGCTCGCCTTATTAGACCTACTGGTTCGGGTATAGACATTTCTCCACAGATTCAGATAGTATCTGCTGGCAATGGTGGCTATTTAGTTACTCTCTGTGGTACTTTAATTGCCACACTTGGTCAGCATACTCTCATGCTGTCAGGTTCTAACCTTGACGGTAAGGATATTGACTTCCAAGTTACCGACCTAGACTTTAATGACCTTAAAGCTAGACTGGCTCAACTGTCAGGTTCGCTTACAAGTCCAGGTGTTAACGTAGCATCTCTTGCTACTGCAGCATCTGAGGATGTTGCTGACAAGGTATGGGATGAGCAGACTTCTGGACATGTTGCTGCAGGTAGCTTTGGTAAGCTCATGCAGGATATCTCAGCAGATGTTTGGACGGAAGCTACTCGTACACTGACGGCTCTTGGTGCTTCTACCATTGATAGCATTTGGGAGTATGACAAAGCTAATATCTCTGGTGCTAGTGCTATTGGCACACTTATCAAGGATGCTTTGACAGGTGGCGACCTTAGTACAATTACCACCCACCTTACTGACATTAAGGGTACAGGCTTTGTCAAGGATACTCACAGTCTTGTACAGATACTCGTTGCCTCGCTGTCGGGTGCTGAGGGAGTTGGCATACCCAATACAGATATTGCCAAGGTTGTATCTGCTATTCTTGGTGAGGGTATCACACTTGCAGGAACTACTGTTGGTTCGGTAGGTCAGGCACTTGTACAAGCTAGGGCTAATTCAGTTGGCAAGTTAGACAAGGAAGATGCCAACAACCTTAAGCTGTACGATGAGGACAATGTAACTGAGGTTGCACACTTTACCCTTACTAACGATGGTGATGGTAATCCTATCACAAGGAGTACATGATGCTTGATTGGATGGTAGCAAACAAAGAGGCAGTTACTGCTGTAGTGATAGCTATTATCAATGCTATCTGGGCTTTGCTTTCTAGGAAGACTGCTAAAAAGAATGGTGAGAAGGCAGTGAAGCATCAAACCAATGCAGGTGTTGCTATGGACTTTCTTAAGTCCATTATGAATACTTGGAGTGATGACGATAAGAAGGAAGCAAAGGGTCAGTTGCATGATGCACAAAAGTTACAGGGTGTAAACGAAGAAGCAGAGGATACGTTAAGAGCTATCAATGCTGACAGTGGTGGCAAGATAGATATTACTGCCGGTGGAGTTCTTGAAGATGGTAAGATTAAGCCTAGAGTCGGTCTTAACTTTGGATGGAAGTTTCCTGGGAGGGGATGATGGACTACCAAGCCTTAGCTGAGCTAGTAAAGTCAGTCGGTATAGGGGTAGCATCCTTTATCATTCTGATGTTGTTAGGCTTTAAGCTTGCTAAGATATTTGAGAAGTTTATTGACGGTGTACTTGAAAGGATGAGGGAGCAAACAAAGTCGATAGATACTCTCAATGACAAGCTTACCAAACAACATGAGATAGTGCAGGAAGCCCACACTTATCAACGTCAAGAGCATGCTCTGATGATGGAGAAGTTACAACAATGAACATTGTAATTCAAGGTTGGAACTCTTCTAGTGACTTCATTGTATTAGGCTATGCAGGACAGCCTACTACAGAGGAGACTACTAACGAAGAGTATTTTCATTCTAATACCTTGCGACATTCCAAGCCAGAAGAAATACAGCTAGACTTCACTATTCCTTTAACTGATGGAGCAGGTGAAGTAGTAACTAGACTTCGTGGCCCAGGAAACTTTGGCATCTTTCGCAAGGCACACTTTGACAAGCCAGGATTCAAGGTGGAAATATTTCAAGATGCTGACTTGTCACAAAAAATTGCGGAGTTTAATAGCTAATGCCTACTCCACGTAAAGTACCTTGGGAAAAGCACGATGGTCAGTACGCAGGTGACTTCGATAAGCGAAAGGAAGTCCAAGTAACTATCGGTGCAGGTGGTGATGTAGACTTTGAGTATGAAGCAGCTAATGCCGTACTCTTCTACAGGATGTTGTTTGAAAACGCTTCTGCAAATGCTTGGACTGTTAAGTTGTTTGGTAAGGATGCACGTGCAGCAGCAGATGAAATCTATAGTACGCTATCAAGGACTGGTGACTATACCTATAACCAGAATGGTAATGTCGGTCCTATCGTCTATGTAGACGAAGATGGTGGCAATATAGTTCGTGGTACTGCCTACGGTACTGCGGGTGACGTTATTGATATGACTTTTGACCAGATAAGGAGTCCATAATGTATCAAGAATTTCGTACTCACGACCATTATCAGCTTGTGTGGAACCAGATTCCTAATAGCTTTGCAGACCCTGACGCAGTAACTTATATACGTTTGGGTGGACAGAACAAGAGTTTCAGTGCTGCTGAGATTCTCGCAGGCTTTAAGTTTGCAGCAGAGGGTGATACTCCATACAACGCTCTCTCCTTTGAGCCTGTGTGGACTCCTAGTGCCGTGACTACTCTCAGTATTATCGTACTTGCTATGACTCGCAATGGTGCATTTAAGCAGATTGCTGTTGGAGAAGCTACTGCTGCTAGTGGTTTACGTCCTCAGTATGGGTTGCAGTTTGACCTTACTTCTGCTATCATTACTGAGTTTGCTAAGTGCATGGAGAACATGATTAAGGTACAGGTAAAAGGTAATGTAGCAGGTGACAGTCTTACCCTGTATCCTACGTTTGGGAGTGTGTAATATGAGCAATGCTATTCTTAAGTTCTTGTTTGGTGAGTCTACAAGTGGCTTACTAGGCAATAACAACTCTCACGACTATAGACTTGCAGAGGTAGAGCGTCACTTCCATTCCTATGAGTCTTGGTTCGGTGCAGCAGCTAGTCCTTCAGGAGAAACTCATATAGCTGACCGCATTGATGCAGGTATCGACCCACTGCAGATTGATGCAGGTACTGATGACTGGGGTTCATGGACTCAGATACTTGGCTCAAGTGACACACCAGCTAGGGATACAAACCCTAAGTTTGAGCTACACCGTTTGTCTGTTGTCGAAGTTGAGAATGCAGGTGCTGAGCATTTCTTGCAAATAGCATTTGGTGCAACTGGTGCAGGAGCTTACTCAGCAGGTGATTTTACTGAGACTGTATTCTTTCCCGTAAATGCTACACCTAACGACTTGCCTCCTGTTATTGAGTTGCAATGTCGTAGGGTTGCAGCAGCGACTAAGGTATGGGCGCGGCTGTTTGTGGATGGTGCAGCTACTTCTACTATGGATTTCTTTCTAGGTATACACGAATACGAGGGGTAACAAGATGGACGAATTAGTCTGTAAAATTGGGGATACCCCACAAAAAGATGGCTACAAGGATGGTGACATCATTGAAGCTTTTACTGAGAAGCGTACTCTTGTATCTCACGCTGAGACTATCTTGAATCCGTGGGATGCTGACAAGAATGACAGTGGGTTTCTTGATATTAACTCACATTCTCACAAGATGTACAGCAAGACCAAGCAGTATCGCTTTGAGTATGTAGTTGACAAGGTATTCCGTTATAACCAGTTTGAGAACGACAAGCAGGAAGATGTAACTAGCCAGATTGATATTAAGAAGTTTATTGCTAGGCGTATCTTTACTTTCTGTCGTCCTGGTAGAAATGGCTTGCCTATGTTTGGTACAAGAATCCTTCCTGTCTGGTTTGGTGGTAAGACAAATTGGGATAAGTTGGATGATGTATGGAATGACATAGAAACTCATGTTGGCAAGTTAAAGGAAGACCATAAGAAGTGGGGTCTTACTTCCAACGAGCTTAAACTGTTTATGGCTCTCCCATGTACTGGTCTTACTGAGGAAAAGGCTGCTGCATACAAGGAACCTATGTATCAAGACCCTAGTGCTGAGAATCTAGTTATTACTAAGAAACGCAAACATTCTATCCCTAGGGATAATCTGCCTCTTATCTCTGCACCTACTTACGATAGTGTATTAGATGTGAGTGTAGAGGTAGACCTTCGTAAGCATACTCCGTACAATCCTACTGATATCGTTGTGGAGAAAAAATAAATGGCTCTCATTACTAAGTCAATCGGTACTACTGCCAGAGACTATAGCACGATTACTCTATGGGAAGCAGCGTTAGGTGGTGCTGCCGGTGGCGCGGGTAATGACGCCCTTGGTGAGTGCTACAATGATAGCGTATTCGATGAGAATCCAGTCATAAACGATACAACTCCTGACAGCATAACGCTGTCTGTTGCATCTGGCGAACGTCACGATGGTACAGCCGGTAGTGGCGCACGGATTAATTCATCTACCGTGCCTACCAGTGTTATATATGGGACTTCTACGAAAGAGACGATTGTTGAGTGGTTGGAGGTTACTGCTGCTTCCGGCACAGACAGTCTCAGTTCTGGCGGCATCGCTTTTTCGGTGAGTGTTGGTGAAACATTTACAGCAAGATACAACCTGGTACATGACATTGACGATGCTTGCGCTTCCGGTATTGCTATACAAGGTGCAGATGCAACTAATGGTGCTAATGTATTCGACAACATAGTCTACCGTATCAGACGCACGGTTAATTCTTCGCGAGACAAGTTCGGTATCCGCGCCCAAACTGCTCGACCAGTAGGAGTCTACAATAATACGGTTTACGGAGTAGCACACACAAATGCTCTTGCATCTGGTAATGCAACCGGAATCTATGTCAGTGATAATGCAGGTAAGGACAACAGAAACAATATCGCTATGGGTACTACCGTTGCCGGTAGCGGTGCTGCGAATGATTTTGACCCGACAAGCCCAAGCAATACAACGGCAGGATACAATATGTCGTCTGATGCAACTGCGTCCGATGATGGTGTAACAGACAATGTTTTAATTAACAAAACTTCGTCAGACCAGTTCGTTTCGATTGCCGTTGGTTCAGAAGACTTGCATCTCAAAAACTACTCTGACGCTATCGATACTGCTACTGATTTGGGTACAACTCCGTCTGGTGTCGAGATTGACATCAATGGTCGTGACCGTGACGCACAAGGTGACACTTGGGACATAGGTGCTCATGAAAAAGTTGGTGGTGTTCCGCCTTCCGGTGGTGACGGTGCAGGAAGTAGGGTTGCCAGTCGTGCAGGTAGCAGGTTCGATAACAGATTTTTGGAAAGAGTCTAATGGCAACTATCACTAAGACAATATCCAAGAATGATAACCTTAGTCCAGATGCTGAAACGATACAAGAAGCATTTGACCTATGTCTGGATGACGGTAACGATTACGACTTACAGATACTTGACACTGCAACGTATACTGAGCAGGCTGAGTTGGCTGCTCGTACTTCTGGTGGAACTGTCCATCTCAGGTCTACTGTCTATAGTCGTAACGCCCGTCCTATTGTTACGATTTCTGGTGTTGATGGTAATCTCCTTACTCTCAAAGCTGACCACAAAGTAACTGGTATACACTTTGTATACGATGAGAACGTACAAGGTGATGCTTACCGAAGATGCGTATATGTACCTACTGGATTTGCAGAGTACTCAGAGGTATATGATTGCATCTTTGACATGGGTGGTAGATACCTGTGGGATGCAGGGCCACCTAGCAGGGAGTTTGGGCACTGTGGTTATTTTTCTGAATGGGAAGTAGATGAAGTATACGTCTACAACAATGTGTTCAGAAGGTGTGGCTACATAGGTTGCAGAGTAGACCCTGCATCTGGCGATACCTTTAAGATATACAACAACACATTTGTTAAGTGCCAGGAAGGTATAACCGTAGAAACTGGTAACTTAGCCAATGGGTCTATCTACAATAACATTTTTGATATGGACCCTGACTTCTCACCAGACTGCAATAACTTCTATGCTATATTCGTACATGATACGAACATAGACCCTGATGACTTTGCATTGCTAGATTACAACCTGTACTACTTTAGGAACTCTGGTCTAGCTCTGACAACTTGGGTATACTGGTCAAGAGGTGGTTCGGACTACAAGTATGAGAGATTGGCTGACTTACAAGCTGCACATTCTGTAGAAGCTAATGGTATTGAACAGCAGCCTATGTTTTGTACCTACTGTGCAGACTATCATCTTAAGCCTAGCTCTCCCTGCATAGGTGCGGGTACTGCTGCCGGTGCTCCTAGTGGTGATGGTGATGGAGAGACTAGACCTACTCCACCTGCTATTGGAGCTTACGAAGGATTGTGTGAAAGTGCAATAGGTGTTCAGATTGACAAGAAACAAAATGACACTTACTGGGTACGAGTATCTGCTGTGAATACCAAGCAGAGAACAGGTGAAAGTGAAGTAAGTGGTCGTGTAAACCTTAAGTATCTGAGGTGGCTCTAATGCCTAAGAATAGAATACCTATAGAGATTACAGACTTCAAGGGTCTTAACGATGTCTCTTCTACTGGTATAGGTATCAATGAGTTCTCTAGCGGTAAGAACTTTCGCATTACCAGAGATGGTCATGTTGCTCGTTCAAAGGGAACACGTAAGGTATTTGCAGGACACGGACTTGATACCTTAACTGACCTGTACTACCATGATGATATAACTGACAAGATTCTATTGTTTGGTATCCTGTCTGGTGACTATAAGACTAAGGTATGGGCAAATGGTTCTTGGGATGATATTCGTCGTGGAGTACTTGTCAAGACTACGATAGATGATGACACTACAGACAAGACAATTATCTATCTCATGGATACCAAGCAGTTCAGTGTTGGTGATACAGTAGAGGTTAGGGATGAAGATAATGAGTACTCAAGAACTATAACCGAAGTTAACATTGACAACATTGTAGTCAATACTGATGTTGCTTCTTTGGATATCACCAAGACAGCTTATGTAGCAAATGTGAGTGATGATGCTTATGATGGCTTGCATAGTGGCAAGCTTATGCACTTCATCTCTTACCTTAAAACTCCTGTATGGTCTAACGGTGCAGACGTTCTTTATCTGTCTAGCTATTCAAAGGGAACTCATACTGATGCTTATATAGCTCTCAGTATCAACGAGTACAATCTTAAGGAATGGCTTGAGCAGGGTGGTGACGCTGCAGAGTATGCCAACATAGTAGGTACTGACATGGCTGTACAACATAACAGGCTATGGCTACTTGGTACTGGTAACAATTCTAATGTTGCCTTCTACACTAGAAGGTTCAGCATGTTATTCCAAGACATAGGAATTGGTAATGCACCATTCACTCAGTACATACCTGTCGGTGGCGACCAGTCAGGTGTTGGTTCTACTGAAGACAGAACTGTGGCTATCGTTCCTGTTGGTAACACCTCACTTATTCTCAAGGGTAGGAGTTCTCATGTTGTCGTTGGTCGTTCTCGAATACAGTTTGAAGCTCAACAAGTTAATGCTAGTATAGGATGTGTAGCTCCCTATGCTGTCAAGCTAACCAAGGTAGGAGTATTCTTCTTTGATGGTGAGTCTATCAGACTGTTTAACGGCAATCAGTTTATTAGGATTTCTGGACTCAGGGTAGAAAATACCCTTAAGAACAGAGCAGAAGCAGGTGCTAGAATGGTAGCAGAATATGTGGATGACCGCTACTATGTGCTCTCTCTAAGTTCTAGTGACGGTGATGACAATGCAGGTACAGTTCTCAGGTTTGACATAGACACTACTACATGGTCTATTGAGGATGAAGGCTATATTGGAATGACTCGCTCTAGGAATGCTACCTATGCTATAGACAACGGTGGAGAGGAACTTATCCAGACCGAGCAAGGCTTTCGCAGACTTATGGAGGAAGACTCTTCTGGTGGCAACCAGTATGCGTTTGAAGTACAGAGTGGGTTCATTGATACAGGTAGCAAGTCAGTTGAGAACATTTGGGCAGAAGCTAACGTGTTTGTCTATACTCCAGAGGAAACTATACCTATGGAAGTTAACATAGATGGTTTCAAGGATGTAATTCTTAATGACTCTATAGACCCACGTAGCAGATATGGAAAGACTATGTTCGCAGGTGCAGGTGGAAGTCCTAGTCAGGATGCTAATTATGGCAATCAGGCTCTGGCTAGATATAAGGTTGGAGAGTTTGACTCTATTCCTTTATATACGCTTCAATACCTGTTGCCACTTGAGGGCAGAGGTTATACACTATCTTACAAGTTAAGTAAGACATCCGATTTTGATATTCAGATAGAGCGTGTTGTCTTCTACGTAAGAAGGCTGAACACTTTCTCACAGGAGCGTGAATAATGGGACTAGTTACTAGTTTATTTAACTTTGGCAAGGGATTTATCAACTACGAAAAGTTGAACGATAATTTTCAAGCACTGAAAAATTCCATCGAGAATATTACTCACGAGCAGTTTACTGTTCCAGATGGTAAACGTTGGCAATTGGGTACTAAACTCATTGATGGGTCAGATGTACCGGCAGGTGCTTGGAGAGATGCTCAGGACTTAGACGTTCTAGTATCCAAGAAGTATCTCCAAGACCAAGTAGGTGCTGACATTGATGACAAGCTAGAAAGCAACACTAGGATTAATGAGTTAGACGGTGCTGCAGAAGTTGCTTATACAGACCCTGATGGTGGTACTCCATTAGCTCTTCAGTATACTGCTACAGATGCAGAGGAAACCTATACTATCAAGCAAGCAGAGATAGATAGGATGATGACATCTGATGAGCGAGATGCAATGGACAATGCAAACACTCCAGACGCTTCTAATCCTATTGCCACTATGAACGATGTAACTGGTGGTGGTACTCAGGGTGCGGTACTTATAGAGACACTGGAACAAGCTGCAAGTACTAAGGCAGATAATGTTGACTTTGCTGCTGTACTTGATGGAGACAATGATGGTACATATCTCCTAGAGGGTGTTCTATCATGTGACCCTGCTGACTTGCCTGGAGCTAGTACAACTTCAGTCTTCCTTAGAGTTAACGGGGTTTCAATTGGAGAAGTCTTGGGATTGTTCTCTGTAGGTGGAGCATCTGGCAGCCATCAAGACGAACGCAGGATGGTATACCTTAAGATATTCATCAATCCTCAAAGGTCAGCAGGTGGAAGTCATAACCCATACAGGATATGGGGTAGGTATCAAGAGATTGGAGTTGGTCAGAATACTGTTAGCAACTATTACGAACAGATAACTCTTGGTGCTGCTACCGATGTTGACATTCTCTACATCAAGCCTAATCAGACATCCATTCCGTACAATGATAACATTGCTTCATTGGGCGTATATGGTTTTGGTGGGGCTACAGGTAGAGACATCTATGGAAATGGCTCAAGGCTGAGCCTTTGGAAGCTTGTGAAATAATGGCTGACTACGAACCTATCAATCCAGAGCAAGTTGAAGATATCAATGAGCTAGTAGGTACTCTCAATACTTTGCTCAAAGAGATGTTCTCAAGGCTAGACCTTAGACCTAATGACCAAGGTAAGGCAGGTAACATGGATGCTGAGGTAGTTGAGAGTATAGTTACCAGCACATCAGGGTTTACAGTCTATCATAAGTTGGATAGGATTCCCGTAGGCTACTTGGTTATTGACGCCAGTGCAGTAGTAAATGTTTATACTACTACATTGTCAGAGACACATCTTAACTTGGTTGCAGACCAAGATGATGTTACTATTAAACTTCTAGTATTCTAAGGAGAATGACATGGCTAAGCAGTCAGGTATTACAGCACCATCTCAAACCATGTCAAATATATCTGCCGGTACTGGTGTAGCAAGAGATATTGTTGGTATAGGTACTGGACTAGCTGATATGTTTGGTGCGTTTGGTGGTGATAAACTTGATGAACTGGGTCAAGCTCAAGCTCAGTCTATCAGGGAAGCTACAAGAAGGGCTAACATTCGTTCTGGTTTTGGAGAAGAACTTTATGGTAGCAGGGCAGCTCAGGTACTTGACCCACTAGTGACACGTGGAACTGAGTCAGCAGACTATATCAATGAGCTTATCCGTGGTCGTCCGTTACCTAAGACGCTACAGCAAGCTACTGGTGGAGTCAGAGATTTGGCTCAGGAGATACTTGAGACTAGAAGGGCAGGTATGCGTCCTCAGAGATTCTCTGAGATAGAACGTGTAACCAGTGAAGTTCCTGGTGGTGCTCTCAGGACTCAGGCTGCAGGGAACTTACAGCGTGGCTTTGCTCAGACCGATGCTGAAGTTGCAGATGCTCTACTGCTTAAGCTGCTTGGTGAGGAAAGAGCATTTCAAGAAACTTCCCTTAGAGATATGCTTGCTCGTATACAGGGAAGTGGTGCAGGTGTACAAGCTGAGGGTGCAGGAAGAACTGCACTGATTAACGCTCTCATTCAATCTGCAGGACTAGTGTAAGGAGGTCGCAATGGCTAAGAAGAACGTAAGGCGCGGTCTTTTTACTATAATGAATGCGCTTAACAACTCATCTAACACGTTTATGAAGTTAGCTGAGCTTGCTGCTAAGAAAGAAATGGCAGGACTTAGAGCATCTACCAAGTCTGCACAGGCTCAGGCTAAGCTTATCAACAAACGTTCCAAAGAGCTAGTTGATGAGATTGGTAATCTTCGTAAAGAATACAAGATATCTTCTGGTAGACTTAACGAAGCTATCAAGGCTGAATATGATGGAAATGTAGATGAACTCAAGGCTGATATTGTTTCTAGTGGTTGGGAAGGTTTGGAGCCAAGAGTAAGGAATGCCTACAATGGTATGAGAGAGATTGTAAAGAAACTTTCTTTTGCCTACAATACTCTGCGTGTTACTGAGGAAGCTAATCGCAGGGCTGCAGGTAAGCTGCCAGAAGAAGTAGTCAATACTCTGCAGTTTCAGAAACTTGGTAACATAGCTGCTGGTATTAGGAACGAGGTTAGCAATGAAGGCTTTATCTTTACTGACAATGGTAGGGTAGAGGGGCCGATGCAGTTCTGGAATACTGCAGATGGTAAGGGTATGAAGAAGAGAGAGCTTATCTCTGCCGGTATAGATGATGAATCTATCATGTCTGCTTTCGACAAGGCTCAGAACAAAATACCTAAAAGTCTTGTTAGTAAGAGTCCTGCAGCTACAACATTTTCTAGCACTCAGAGCAAGTCTAATCTTCCTTCTGATGTTGGTACTACTGCTATACAGGAAGGTGATACTGGTGAGATACCTAAAGGTACAAGACCTGAAACTATAGCCGCACTTAAGGCAGCAGAGGAAGCAAGGGTTGGGCCTATTAAGCCAGTAGGTATATCCAAACCTATAGCTCCAGTAGGTAAGCAGCAAGCATTTGATAGACGCCTTGATACCCTTGCAGGTAAGGTTGCAGGTGAAGAAGAAGCTGCTGCTGATGAGTTGCTTAGAAGTGTTGGGGTTCAACTACCACACAAGTTCAAGTCTATGGCTGGAGCAGAAGGTGTTTCACCACCTACCGGACCAGTTAGGAGAGGTGCTGATGTTGAGTTGCAAAGTGGTACTGAGCGTCCACGTGATGTACTAGATTTTATACGTGGTATCCCTGGTTTTGTTGGTGGTATAGCAGAAGAGGAACGTCTTAGAAAGCAGCGTAGAGCTGAAAAGGAAGCTGCTTCAAGAAGAGCACTTGAGGAACTTTTAGGATTTTAATATGCCTACACAGCTAGAGTTCTTTCAGAAAGACCTTCGCAATAGACTAATGACTTCCAAGACAGCAGAGCTATCTCCTGCAGAGGTAGATAGTATTGTTCGTTCTGAGTCAAGGAAGTTCTTCAATGAGCAAACTGGTGAGAGGATTCGCCAGAAAAAACAACAGGCTGAAATTTCCTCTCAGCTACTTGCTGATATTGATACTCCCGAACCCGCTGCTCGCACACCCATTCCAACTTCTGACAAGATACTACCGGAAGTAGGTGCATTAGAAGCAGGAGGTAGGAGATTTGCAGAGGCTGTAGGACTAGCAGGTGCAGGAGTTAATCAGTTGCTAGGTCTTGAAGAGAATGCTGAGACTCTGCGTAAGTGGTCAGAAGCTTTTGCTAGACCAGCTACTAGGTTTCAACCAGATGTAGGCAGGATAGAAGATGTGCAGAACTTGGAAGACTTCGGTGCTTTCGTAAAAGACATGTTCTTGCAGTCAGTACCTGACTTAGCTGCAGGTTTGGGTGGTGCTCTAGCAGGTACAGCTCTCACTGGTACTCCTGTCGGTGGTGCTCTACTTGGTGGAGCTGCTGTACTTCCTGCCTTTGCCGGTCGCAATATTCAGAGGCAGATGCAGGAGCAAGGTGTGAAGCTGAGAGATGCTAACATAGCCCTTGCTGCAGGTGCTGCAGTACCTCAAGCTGCTCTTGACTCACTTCTTAACGTGTTCTTTGCAGGGAAGATATTTGGTCCTGCACTCAAAACTGCTAAGGGTGCTATAGGCAGAACTCTTGTAACTATGCTTGAAGGTGCAGCTACTGAAACTCTTACAGAG
>Ga0180438_10004609_pt1 | contig 19737 bp, 23 predicted proteins | sample SS_ome_12_FD_132455 | JGI IMG/M metagenome (GOLD analysis project Ga0180438, IMG submission 132455) | Hypersaline lake sediment archaeal communities from the Salton Sea, California, USA - SS_3_D_2 metaG | ecosystem: Environmental > Aquatic > Non-marine Saline and Alkaline > Hypersaline >... | reverse complement strand
CCCCGTTTTGGAACTGCAAATTAAACGGGGGGAGGCTGGGCCGCAAAGAGTTTTGACCCAAGAAAAACTAGAATGCTTACTAGCCCATTTTGACACATCCACCCCCAAGGGCCGCAGAGATTTATCTATCTGTGCTTTGATGGTGGATACCGGCCTGAGGGTTTCAGAGATTGCCAGACTGAGTCTAAAGCATGTAAACATATCAGATCGGATATTAGATGTTATCACCAAGGGAGGGCGTTGGGAAAGAAAAATAATCCCGGTCTATACTTTGTCATGTTTATGTTCCTGGCTGGGGGACCGCTCCGAAATCGCGCTACCTGGGGTACCTAACGTTTATGTAGGGATCGCTAAATTTACCCAGGGTAAACCCATGACGCGTAGCGGAATACAACACGAGGTAGCCAAGTGGGGGCAGCGCTCGGGTATCGGTAAACTAAGCCCACACGATTTTCGCCGGACGATGGCAACCCTAGCAACCAGGGGCGGGGCACCCCAGCCGGTAGTCATGGCCCAGGGGGGGTGGAGGTCTGAGAAGACCTTTAAGAAATATATACGTCAAATCAACCCGTCAGACTTTGACCCCTACTCTCCAATTTCTGCTACAATGAAAATACCAGCAAAAAAAGAAGATTGATTTACCTGTAGTTTTGTTGTCCGGTCGCGGATGTTGAGGGTTCGACCCCCGTCAGCCGCCCTAATGAAAAATAAAAGGGACGCCGTATACCTAGCCGCAATTGGGGCCTTGATGATGGTCGCTGCCCTGACTGTGGCTTTTGCGTTTAGTACGCCCAGTTACCCCACCCCCACCCCACCGCCAACAACACCTACAAACATAACAACCACCCTAGCACCTTACAACCTAAAAGCCACGTACCCCAAAGCCTGGGAGTTGACCGGGGGAAATCCCCGGGGAGATTGTTTTATCTATCACCTTGACGGGCCGCATGGCACTTTACACCTGGCCCCCATTTGTGAGGGTATGGACGCCGCCCCGGATGATTGCCCAGACAACTACCAACCGATAAACGAATCAATTGTCAGGTATCAACAGGGCAACGGGATAACTTATTCAAGCCTAAAAGCTGGGGCTTGCTGGCATTGGGTGTTTGTAGACTCTAAACCCGTAAGGGCAACCGTTGATTTTAAAAGCCCACCAGAATACCGGGGAGATTTTGTAACCAGTGTAGATAAAATTATTTTATCGTTAGGAATAGACCCATGAACAACGATCTAGAAAACCTGACCCCTACCCAATTGAAAGCCCTGGTTAAGCGTGGTATCCTACGAGTCATGGAAAATTATCCCATCCCTACCACGATAGAAGAAACCCCAGAATACCAGAAACACGCCGCCCTACGCGGGCAACCGATTCATATATCCCAGGCCTCCCGAGAATACGACATACCCAGCCGCACTATTAGCCGATGGGTTGAAAAAGGATATATTCCAAAGCTGGGTACAGATGGCAATAAACTTTTGTTAGATTGGTCTTATGTGGCTTATTGCGCCGAAGTTTACCAAACCCGCAAGGGTCAGGGAAAATGGGTATTCGACGAAAACGGGCTGCCCTACATCCCCGAAACCTAACCCATCAAAGACGGGTGATAAAAATCACCCGTCTTTTTATTACAAAAAATCGTGACAAGTTATTGACATCTTGTCTTGATTAAGCTAAACTGTTAGGGATTACCATATTTTGGGCGGGCTGTGGAGTAAGGGCCAAGCGAGTCACCAACCCCGAAGAAGCCGCCAGCAACAGAGCTAAACGCCCAAAAAGAAACGGGGGGCGGGCCATCTAATACGGTCTTTACCAAATTCTACGAAAGGAGAAACCCAAGGTTCCTTGTTGGTGGGTCAACACCCAACACCGAGCCGCCCGCCCCCGTTTCTCCCCAGTAGCCCAAAGGAAAATGAAATATGACCACCAAAGAACAAACCCAACCCAGTTTTACCCAGCGTTTATTATCAGCTATCAGGCGAGACGCTAAAGCCCCCCGTCAGTATTCGGTACTGGATCAAACCGGGGATATTCTCGATGAAACTTTTCGCCGTATCTTTTTAGTATTGAGCATTCTAGTAATCTCTGGATTTATCGCCGCTCTTATGCCCCCGCTATTGGCTACCCCTAACGGCCCGGCGGATATGATCGCGACGGTTTATTTTGAAGCCTGTAAATCTTCGGGGGTATGTGACCTTCCCACTCTAAATGCCGGATTCGCTATCGCTGTAGTAGCTTTATCCGGTTTATCTCTGGCTTTACTTGCCGCCATCCGCCGCAATCCCAATACCGGATTATACGAACGCTTTGAAGATGTACAGGACCAACTAGACCGCCTGGAAATTTACACCATGCCCAATGATGAACTTCCCGAGTCTTTTGTCAGACAATCAGAGGGAGATTAACATGCCCGAAAGTAAATCTATGCTATTTGCCATCTGGTCTTTAGGCGACAATAAAACGCCGCTGGCCATAAAGATTCGGACCGCCCTCGCCAGCTATGCCAGTAAGACAGACCGTACACCGAAAACGGTCTTTATGCGAACCGTCCCCGAGGGCCTGAAGATCAACGGGGTAGCAATCCAAACGGACACATCCTTGATGTCCCAGGATATTGTCATTACATCCGAATCGTCAATAGATACGGTCCCGAACACATTCGCTAAACAACCTAAACTAATTTAGTTGTTACAAACCTGTTACTTTGCACGGAGAGCGCCGCAATGAATCAACCGCACCTACGGGATACCCAAACGTCCCAGGCCCTTAGAGACATTACAGAAGCCTTAGGGGCCATCATGCCCGAAACCAGCAAATCGGGAATAGATGTAGAGATCGGGAAACGGATCGCCCGCTTTTCTAATCTCGACAAACCATATAGCCGAACCCTGATACATTTAGTCCGCTCGGGGAATAAGAAACCCAGCCCGTCATTTGCTCACGCGGTAATGGCCTTCGCCTATTCGCTTGACGATATGGACCCCATCCGCGCTAGATCGAAACCGGTTCAGGTCAACGCCGCGGGGAAGGTGCAGGCGGGGTCAATTGTTTTAGCCGATAGCAAGCCCTGTGCCTACCCGCCTTGTGCTATTCCATTTGTGCCCCGGGTCCCCTGGCAGATTTATCATTCCCCAGATTGCGGGATTAAGAACCGGAAAATTATAAAAAGAGGGGGGAATAAATGAGCTTCAAATCTCCACACTACACCCAAACCCCTAATGAATTATTTGACGAAATGCTACCGCATATGAGCGAATCAGAGCTCAAGGTAACCCTGGCCGTGATACGCTCAACATTAGGTTGGCACAAGCGCCGGGATGAGTTATCTATCCCTCGCCTGATGAAAATGACCGGGCTGTCTTACAACGCGGTTACAAGTGGCGCAAAGTCCGCCGTAAAGAGAGGCACGATAAAAAGGACTATGGGCGGGGGTTCTGATCGTTCAGCCTGGGAAATTTGTATAGATGATACCCCCTCAAATTCTGAGGGGGTATCACAACCAGCCCCCCCACCCCCCTCAAATTCTGAGGCCCCACCCCCCTCAAATTCTGAGGCCCCACCAAATTCTGAGGGGCAACAAAAGAAAGACTTAATAGGAATAGATAAGAAAAAAGAAAACGAGAAAGAAACTACTACTACAGAAGCCCAGCCGCAAGAAAAGACTCCGGAGCCCCAATCGCAGGTAGTAGTAGTTGGGGACGATGGCTTTACATGGCCTATTGATCTGATTACACATGCAGCCGGTCAACCGGTTACATTCTGGGACCATGAAAGGGCCGTAACCTTTATTAGTTATTGGCTATACGCAATGGAGCATACCAGTATAAATAATCCGGTACGCTGGGCAGATGTCAACACCCGGCGTGGCGGGCGGGCCGCTAAGAAATACGTTGATATGGTTATCGCCGGGCCTTCTAAAGTAATTGCTGGGGATCACTGGGGTACTGGTTGGGGTGAATCGGCTCGGGCTATGTGTGCCAATGGCTTACGTGACCTATTAGCCCCCATGATAGGGCTAGAGTCTAAATCTTCTAATTGGGATACCGTTGAAGATATTGACCCCCCTGTCGAGCATGAACCCTTATACCCAGCCCCACACCCCAGGATACACAAACGCAATGGTAGCACCATGACCCCGGCCATGATATGGCAATCAGCCAAAGGGCAGATACAAATGGAAATGCCTAAGGCTGCATTCGATCACTGGGTAAAAGATGTCGAGCTACACGATTATGCTGATTGCACATTCGTTCTAATTGCACCGAATGACGTTTCAAGGGATTGGGTACAAAACAGACTAGATAGCACCGCACAAAGATTATTAACCGGGATCGCCAACCAAAGCGGGATAGAGATCAAATATATTACCCCGCAGGAGGCCGCATAAAATGACCGTCGCGAAACAAATCATCGCCGCTGTAAATCAATCAGGTAGCTACACGTCCCTTTTTAGGCTCACGGTAGAACTTGGTATCGACTATTCCCACGCTCACGCAGTTACTAATAACCTTAAGCGTCAAGGCTTACTCGTAGTCACAAAGACCAATCAGCGAGGGACCCCACTGAGGTTGCAAAGTTGTCACAGGGATGTAATACAAAACGCAGATTCGACGGTACACAGTTCACAGGATACAAAATAGCTATGCCCTCAGATACTACATTCGGATTGCAAATATTTTGTGTTGGCTGTGGGCTGCCCTTCTTTCTGGGTGCCCTGCTGGGATACTGGATTAAAGGGCGCGTCTCCCTTTATGGTTGGGTGGGTTTGCTACCCTTCCCATCTTCTATATTACGGAGGTTGTAAACATGACTCCATATTTTGACGCCTGGGTCGCCGCGCTCGAAAGACAAGACTCGGTTATGTGTACCCTGTTTTTGATGGCCCTGGCAATTATCGCCGCCTGGGTGCTATACACCGACATAATACGTCCACATATAGCAAAAAACGCCGCTCATTTGATCCCTGTTAGTTTTTGGGTGCTAATTTCGGGTGGTTTTGGTATCTATTGGCTTACTGTAGCCCTTTATGCTGTGGAAGCTGCAAAATAAACCATGAAACAACACGTAATGAATAACAAAAAACTAATAACCATAATGATTGTCGCTGCTTTTTTGCGCCTGGCTTTTTTGGGGTCCGCCGCTCTTTGGTACGATGAAACATTTACCGCCTGGGTATCTTCTGTTCCTTTTGGTCAGACATGGGCCGCCCTACTGGGGGACGTTCACCCCCCGCTATATTATCTGCTAACCTGGTTGGTAGTAAATACAACCGGGGTATTTACCCCTGGGGGCCTGGCCTTGGTTTTACGGGCGTTATCCGTCCCATTTAGCCTGGGGGCAGTTTATCTTACATATATTGTAGGTAAGGCCCTGGGATGGCCCGAGCGGGGCAATTTAGCCGCCGCCGCTTTGATGGCCCTTTCACCTATGCAAATATTTTTTGCCCAAGAAGCCCGTATGTACGCCATGTTTCAGGCTGTGATTTTATTGGCTTTTTTGGGAGTCATAAAAAGAAACTGGGGGGTGGTTGCCCTGGGGTTAACCCTGGCTTTGTGGCTGCACAATTACGGGCTGATTTACTGGGGGGCTTTGGGGTTGGTTTTTATCGCCAATTATTGGCACCATTCAATAGTTATTCCCCAAGAGGCCAAAATATTGCCGTTGTTTTTCAAAACCTACGGGCCGCCCATTGTCGCCTTTGTTCTACCGATTGTTTCATGGCTGCCCTGGGTTTCTGTTTTGGCTGGGCAAATGGAAACCGTCGCCGGGGGTTATTGGATATTACCCCCCACACTGGGAGATATTATCTCTGTCTTTTATTACACCCTGGGCGGGATTGTGATACATGAGTCTTTTCACGCCGTAGCCGTAATGGTTTACCTGGGGGCCGCCATATTAGCTCTTTATCGTATGCTGCAAAAACGACCTATGGGCTGGGTACCCCTGGTCATTTTCGGTTTTGCGCCCTTGTCTGTGGCTGTGGTTGCGTCTTATATGTGGTCCCCCATTTTATTATATCGGGGCTTGCTGCCATCCTCCGCCGCTGTTTTTTTGTTGATGGGCTGGGCACTCACCCGCGGGCCGGTTAGAAATCAAATCATAGCGGCGTTTCTCACTATCCCGGTATTGATTGCCGCTTTATATCCCCTTTACGTCTCTAACCCAAAAAATAGTAACCAGGCCGTAAGAAAAACGATTGAAAACATGCGGGCAGAATGGCAGACAGGGGATATTATCTATCACATAGACGCCGGTTCCGCCGTGGGGTTTTGGCTGTACGCCCGAGACTTACCCCAATACCTGGCCCCGCCTTGTGAAGATGAAACCATGGGCAGCTTGAGCCCGGCCACGCGTCAAGGGCTGGGGATCATCGAAAAGCCCCTGAGCGAGATTGAACATAGCCGGGCCTGGGTGGTTTACGCCCTGGGTCCCACCGCCCGGGCTTGTATGGTCCGTGATTATGGGTATCTCGCCAAGGGTAACGCCTGGGAATTAACCGAGGACAGCGAATATGTTTTTAGTGGGGTATGGCTGCATGAAAGGAGCACATCGAACAAAGTAAAACAAAAAACAAATTTAAAGTACCCCATAGCACAATGTTATTTGCGCTGGGGAAATAAAGAAATATCAACTATATGTAGAACGATTCGGACGAGAAAATAACACTATGAGTAGCCTGGACCGCAAACTAAGGAGACTCGGGCTGCATCGGATCAAAGATGTTACCCTGCACCCGCGCAACCCTAAAGGCACCGTAGAGCCGCCCGCAAAAAGCCATAAAACGGGAAACCCGGGGAAGGTATCACCCGCCGCGGTTGGTTTGGTATCTGCTCCAACGGGTCCCACCGCCGCAAACCCCGATACCAACGCCAACCCCCTACGCCGGGCCATATGGAGAGTAGGCCGCCGCCCCAAGATTTTATATCTCATTCGGCGTGTGCGCCTTTTCTTTGACCGCCCCCCTTTTCGCCCGATGACCGCCGAAGAAGAACGCCAAAAAGCCGAGGAGCAATACCGCCGCGAACTATCAAAACAACTCATCGAAGAATCCAAGATCACGGTACGCAGAATACAGGACCGTTTAGCCGGTCGGGGTATCTGTCACCGCTATAGCCAATCTGGGAAAACTATGTTTGCATCTATGTTCAGCGCCAAAGTAGACTATGTAAAATTCGACACTATCAACGTAACACCCGACGCCTTTTACCTGCACATAGACGCCATCCGCCTACCTTATGGCGTCAGGTTAGAATCCCTTTTCGACGCCGATTTACTACAAGATTTATCCCACTCGGTAGGGATGGAGATCACCGCCGACGCTGACGATTTTGGCTCTGGGGTCTGGTATGTTATCGCTAGGTCTAGTGGCGTCAGGGCCATCCCCAGACACGTAAAATTAGCCGAAATGTTAAACGCCTTCCCAAAGTCTGCCGATTCTTTATCCTTCCCAATGGGGGTGGGGCAGAATGGGCGCAAGTATTACCGCTCACTACGCCGCATGTATTCTATTTTGGTGGGCGGTACAGTGGGGGGGGGAAAATCGAACCTACTAAACGTAATGCTATGTACCCTAATTCGGCGTAATTCGCCCGAATCCCTCAGAATTTTAATGGTTGACCTTAAGGGAGGTCTAGAGTTTAGTTTTTACGAAGGCATACCCCATCTGTTAACCCATATTGTAAATATCAATAGAGACGAAGACGGGAACGACAACGAATACGAAATCACACGTACCGGGATTATAGAACATCGCAAAGACGTGCCGCCTCTGTTGGAATGGTTGATCAACGAGGGCGAAAGACGAAACAAAATCATAAAAGATGGGGACCATAAGAATATAGATAATTTCAACCGGAACCGACACGCCAAAAACCGCCTACCACATTTACTGCTGGTCATAGACGAATGGGGGGATGTCTCCCTAGACAAGACTATTAGCACAAAAGCAAATGACGCCCTAGCGAATATCTCACAACGTTTCAGGGCCGTAGGTATTCACGTGGTTGCTTGTACACAGTATCCCAATAAACAGGCTCTGCAACCCAGAATCAAAGCCGTACTACCCGCCGCCTGTGCGTTTACCTGTCCAGATGTCGTTGGGTCTATGGCTATCATCGGAAATGGGGACGCCCGCGGGCTGTCACCTCAAGGCCGCTTTGTTTTCAAATGGTCAAACGAAATGGTTCACTTGCAAGCCCCCTTTGTATCTGACGCTTATGTAAGAGCGACCGTCAAGGGTGCCATTGTTGGGGAGTATGAAGACATCGAAACCGGTCACGATGTCACCCCCGACGAGATTTACCTATGGGCTTTGGATCACACCCAGGGCCGTTTGGCTGTGCATCGTATATTTGACGAGTTTTCACCGCGGGGTATCACCAGAATAGAAATTGAAGACCTTTTCAAGAGTATTAACGATACAGAAATAATGATCGAAGGGGCCACATATCACGTAGACCCGCCCAAGGGTAGCCAGCCCCGCCGCCTGGTAGCCATCACAGAAGACAAGGAAAAAGAATAACAATATGAAAACCAGACTATTAACTATCTATTTCGCTTTTTGCTCCATATTTGGGGGGGTGCTGCTGCCCAACCTTAGGGACCTTGGCCCGGTCGTTTTGCTGGGCTTTGGAATTGTTTTGTTTTTCTTGGCAGCCTACACCTATTCGCACAACACAAAGCCCGCAATGATGGGATTTTTTATACCCATCTGGGCAGCTATGATAATTGTCAGCATCGCCAACGGGGGTATTCATATTGTGCCCCTGGTTTTCAATTTGAGCGCTGCCGCTATGTTTTTTGTCGCTGCCAAAGTTGGAGAAGACACCATAAAAACGGCCCTAAGTTGGGCCGGGTGGTTTTGGCTGCTAACACTGCCGATTCTCTTTTTTACCCGACACTATTTAGATGACCCATCCTTGGTAATGGATAGAAACATTGTAGGTTTCTGGGGGATCATTTTTACCATCGCCGCACTAACCACACAAAAGAAATGGTATTACGCGTTACCGTTCATAGCCGTAACAATCCTATCAACTAGCCGCGGGGGAGTAATCGGATTAACCGCCGCTGTGCTGGTTTTCTATCGTCCCAGGGTGCCAGCAAAACAGGTTGCCGCCTGGGTGCTTTTGGGCTGCCTGGCTGTCTTCGGGTTAATAGCCATGCGCCCGGCGTCGGTAGCTACCCGCATACCGATTTATTACCAGTCTATCGAATCATTTCTGTCTCATCCCGTTTATGGGGTGGGGGTCAATGGGCTTTATGAAAACAAAAAGCTAACTTCGGTTAGATATAAGAATGGGAACTTTTATCAACCAACCCAAGAACAGGAATATGTCAGGGTTCAGGTTCTAGGCGGGACAGTAGCCATTAAATACTTTCCACACGCCCATAACGGATTGATTAACTATCTGGCAGAAACCGGGCTCGTGGGCTTGGCTGGCCTGGGGTTGGGGCTTTGGTGGCTTTGGCGCAATAAAGATAATATAAATTTCAAGGGGTGGCAATGGGCCATTATCGGGGGAACCCTGGTTCATTCGCTGGTAGATTGGCCGCTGTGGTATTACGGGCCGCTTGTGGTCTTTATGGCTGTTGCCGGGACCGTGGAAAAGATGAGTGATGGAACTAATTAGAAACCTACTCATTATTTGCGCTGGGTTGGCCGTGGGTATGACTTTTGCCGATATTGACCTGGCCCCGCCGCTGCCAATCCGACACCGCTCATTCTGGACACATGGACCAATCATCCCCGCCGTGATTTTCTACCTGGCCCCGGGCGGGCTGTGGTTTTATTTCTGGGCCCCGTTTCTAATGGCGAACGCCCTCCACTTATTAAAAGATATGTTTCCGAAAGCCTGGAAGGGAGGCGCACTCATAAAGCTGTTCCCTGTGAGGGGGAGTTTTGGCCCGGCATTATCCCGCCTGTGGATTGGGCTGGGTGCCCTGGGATCAATCTATGTTTTTTATTTCGCTTATTGGCCCGTCATATTGATTTATTTAAGGAGTCTGTAATGTGTAGTTGTGAAGATCGTAACCCGTATATCTGTGGAAGTGATAAAGACCCGTGTAAATGCCCTTGTCATAACGAATGGAAGCAAGAACAAGCATTCATAATGTTTTTATTTAATTTATTAGATAAAAGAGCTAGGGAAACGGAGTAGATAGTATGTGTCACTGCGATAACAAAAGCCGCTTTGTCTGCTATGGCAACCGGGGCGGGGGGGGCTGCTCTTGTATCTGTCACCACCCCGATTATCAGCCCAGAATGTATTATCAAACCCAAATAGAAACCACCCATAAGACTCTGTTCGGCTCCCGTATAAAAGCCCTTATGAATGAAACCGGGGACAGCCAGCGCACCCTGGCCGAAAAGCTGGGAGGGCTGCATCAATCCTGTGTGTCAAAGTGGGTCAACGGAAAATGCCTACCAGACCCCGAAACCATCCCCGTTATCTGTAAAGTTTTCGGGCTATCTTGGGACGATCTTTTGGGCGATATGCCCTATCAAATTAGGGCGAAATATCAAAACGTAGAATTGAAGTTTTCGGGCACCACCCAGCACTAAAAAACGCCAGGCGTTTAAGATCATTACCAAAACATTGCTAAAAATAATGTATTTAGTTGCAGATAACTTTTTATTATCAAAAGCAAAAAGCCGCATATCACAAAAAGTAAACCGTTTTGTGATATGCGGGGTCAAAATTCAAATATGCCTATGCAATAGAAAATACACCGGCGCGGCCGGTTTTGTCAATAAGTTTTGCAGTAATCTGGTGTAAGAACTAGGGAGTTAATTTAACCTGGGGCATTTCAGGGGCCTTTTTTATGCGGTATAGCCCCTTCTGTGCGTTTCTTTTGATTTTCAGCAAATCTAAGAACATCGCCCAGGCCGTTTTGAAACCTTGTACGCGGGTATCGTCATCGTAAACCCACTTTACGGGCATTTCGTGAATAGAATATCCTAAACGCCGGGCAAGATAAAGTATCTCAACATCAAAGGCCCATCCGTCGATCATAGACCGCCCGAACAAATCCAAGGCCGCCCGGTCTGTGAACATTTTAAACCCACACTGAGAGTCAAAAATCCCCATCAGTAAATACATTTGAACCATAGCATTAAAGACCTTGCCCATGTGATGACGTTGGTCTGGCTCATTCTCCCGGATTGAATTAGGGAGATTGCGCGAGCCGATCACGACATCAAACCCATCTGGAAGCCCGTCAGGATTATTTATACCGCTAGATGTTAGCTTACAAAAATCTTGAATAGCTTGTATGGGGGTAGATAGATCAACATCGCACATATATCGATACCGCCCGCGGGCCGCCAACATCCCCCGCCGCACCGCCGCACCTTTACCGGGGGATGATGATAGCGCCCGCAATTCAAAAAACACCGCCGCCCACGACCGGGCAATATAAGCTGTTTGGTCTGTTGACCCGTTCTCTATAATGATACACTCCCAGGTAGTATCAAGCTGCTTCATGTGGTTAGTTATATTAGATAGGCAAGCATCAAGCCGCTTTTCTTCATTGTAGGCTGGAATAATTATCGAAATTTGTGTCATGGGTTTATCCTTCTGGGGGTGGGTATGGGTCTGGGGTATCAGCTTTTGCTGGCAGCAAAACAACCGGCAAAAAAAGCTGATAATCCGGGGGTAACGTTTCGCCAGCCGTAGGCGTAATTGTGGGGGTGGCTGTGGCTGTGATGGTTGGGGTTGGGGATGAAAACACCGTCATAGTCAGAGTTGGCGTAATTGTATTTGTAGGTGTGGCCGTTACAATAACTATGACGGTTTCCTTAACAGGGTATGGCTGGGGAACAAGGACGGTCTCTTTAACCGTCCGTACCCCGCCGCCCTGATTAACGATCTGGGTGACAATCTGAGTCACTGGTACCGTTATCACGATAGCCCCGGGTGGATAGGTAGGGCTGCTTACAATAGTGCCCGCGGGGGTCAATGTGGGCGTAATCCGAAACCCAGAAAGCCCCACAAAGCCCGTATCTATCCACTGGGTGGGGCGGGGGGTTTGGGTTACTGTAGGGCTGGGAGTCGCCGTAGGGCTGCGCCTGGGAGTTTGGGTAGGCGTTTGTGTTAGCTTAGCCTGAGCCTTGGCATCTTGGGCACCCTGCCAGGCATACCAGCCCGCAAAGATCAAACCAGCCAGAAACAAACCAATCAATATCTTTGGAACCCTAAACCGCCCGCGGGGGTTTCTGGTTTTTGGGTCCGTTTCAGTATCTAAAATAACGGTAGTTTTACCCAAGGATTGCTTAACCTAAGAAGGGGATAAATTTTAGGATATAGCCGATAAACTCAAAGATTTTTCGGAATACCGCCGTGACAATGCGCCAACCCTCCATTATCAACATGACCCCCAACACAAAGAACAAAACCGTTAGATTGAAGTTTGACGCCAGTAAGACAAAAGATACCCGAAAAACCACCGCCGCCGCAGACACATAAGTTGTCGCAAGCCCTATTTCGTTATGGTCTGGGGTAGATTGCAATATACTACCGACTAAATCCCAGATACCATAAACGATGGGGTCCCAGAAACTAGCCCCCCCCACTTCTGGGGGCGGGGCGTACATCGCTGTAGGGCTGGGGGTCAGGGTTGGCCCGCCTGGGGTGACGGTAGGCATGGGGGTAGAGGGCGGGGCGGACCCGTTCCAAAGTGACGTCATATATTCCTGGGGATCAACCGTATCACCCCCATAGCGCCAAGTCTCGTCTACAATATTCAGCGTCCAATTTTCAGCCTGAAAATAATTACCCGATGGTACAAAAGCCCAGTGTACATGATAATTGGCGGGCTGCTGATCTGCATACCCGCAGGAGTCAGAGAATGAACCTAAGACCATAGGCCCTAGCGCTGTACCCTGGGCAATATATTGACCCTCGGTAAAACTCAAATAGGGTTGTAAATGCAAGTATCCAAAGTTGCCAATTACCAAACCTATAGAAACCCCATCCTCACAAACCCGGGTAATCGTTCCACTCTGAGAAGCATAAACCATGTTAGGCATATCGGCATAGCTGCCGCCCCCGAACCAATCCACCGCATAATCTCCCGTCAACCCATAAACCCCAGCATGAACGCCCGTGTAACCATAATAAGCCCGCGTTCCTGGCTGCCAGGGGAAGTAAACGGCCTCCGAAGTAGAAGACAAAAAAGCCGGGTCCATTTGCATTGCCTCAAAGGTGCCGCTGCCATAAACATCTGAAATCATGTTCGTATATGTGATGGTCCCTTCCACCGCTGCTGCCGTGGTAAGTGAATCGCTATAAACAATCACGTTGCCCCACCAGATAGAATCATCTAATAGGTTCCAGTCTGTGGGGGTGGTGGTAGATAAACCCGTAACCGAAAGCAAATAATAATCAGTTGAGGGGTTCGAGTAGTGTGTAACGGCATAATGGGTAGCCGTTATGGGGGGCTCCTCGCCGAGGGCCTGGGCTGCGGCTGATTCTATTTCGGTTTCAATAGATACAGAAGAGGGGGCCATCGGGGCCGGGTCTGCCGCAGAAACAGGCAGCATAAACAGAGCGCATAAAACGAGCGCCAATACAACCGGGGTAATTACTCGAAAGATGGGTCTATCCATTTGTTTTTTATATAAAGAGCCAGGGCAAAAAGAGAAGCGCCCGAAACAACCCAATTGAACCAGGTATTAAGACCGCTGGCCTCTAACGCGTTCGTTGCATAGCAAACGCCAGGAGATAGAATCGGACCAAGGCTATCAGCCATCGCATTAATACAGGTTGTTGAATAAGTTTCTACGTTATGGTCCCACTCGAAATCATCACCGGACCAGATAGAGCCCGTCTCCCATGGTAGATAAGTTATCGTAACATCCCCGCCCGTTGGGGTGGGCTGGGGAGCAAAAATAAAGTTTTGCGGGGGTTCCATCACCGGAGCGCCGCTATCGCCGCTCATTACTGACTCAAAGGTTTGCACCTCGCCGCCGCTCTCTGCTCTTGTGCCGGTCCAGTTGTACGATTCTATTTCTGCTTTGACACTTTCAAAGGTATCAATAAATTCGTAAATAGTGCCGTAGGGCTCTTTGTTAATAAAGAGATCATCCATTCCCATTACGACATCGGAATGATAAGGACACCAGGCTATATAACGCGAGAATTGGCAGCGCACATAACCAGTATAGCCAGCAACGTAAGAAAGCCAGCCGCCGATATATTGGGCGTGAGATTGAAAATCCAGTATTCCGCTGCCGGTCCAACTGGGGGGGGAACTGTGAAAACAAACCACATTGCAACCCGCCCCGGGGTCGACGGGATTACCACCGGGTGGGGGCAAGTCACCGGGCGGGGGTGGGTCTGTGGCATCTTGGGCACTATATAAAACATACTGCATAGAGCCCAAATTGGGCGGATAGTTGTTTGACTCATCCCCATCCGAAACCCGCAAAGCGTAATCAGAGCCAGCCGCCGCGGTGAAAATCAAAGAATAATATCCCCCCCCCAGAATATCAAGGCAGTCAGCGCCGGGGTATTCGGAAAATGAATACCAGTTCAGCCCGCCATCGGGCGATATGTCTATATCATAAGAACTAGACCCGTCCCCGGTATCCCATGGACCGCCCGCGGTTACAATTCGATAGGTACCCCCGCCTTCTATCGAATCCAGTATCCCGCCATTGGTGCCCGAGCCAACCCCATTATAAAGCTGGGAAGGGATCGCCCCATCGCCCACCCTCGTAAACTCATATTGATTACCGCAAGGGGGCGGGGGCTCATCGGTATAAACCGCCGTGTAAAGATTGTAGAACGAATCGCCGGTATTGTTTAAATAAGATGTATCGTATGTATCATGTGCGCGATATCTGAGCCCGCCTGTGTTTTCTTCAGATACCTGAAAGTAGATCCTCGTGTAGTTGGTATCAACGGTTTCAACACAGGCCGCCCCGGGATAGTCTGCTAATTCGTACCAGTCCCGAATACCCTCTGGAAAATATCCCTGAGGGGTAAGTCCGCCCAAGTACATCACCTGAGTGGCATTCGATAGCCAGGAAAGTCCGTCGGTTTCTAATGCGTACCATTGGTTAGCAACCAGGGTATAACCGCTCTCGGGGCTGGGCATGGGTTCACCCTGTTCTAGTGTAGAAGACACCGAATCTTCAATAACTAATGCGCCAAGGTCCCACCCCGAACAATCCCCAGTTACGGGGGGCGTTACCACGGTCGCCGCCTGTACCGTCCATAATTCGTAGTCTACAGATAGTTGGTTTTGGTTCCATTCCCCGTTGACATCATCTACCCTCACCTTATAATTACATGCGTCTGTTTGACCGCTGGGAAGCTGCCCCGTCCGAAAGTAAACCCGCAGGTAATCATCTGTCAAAGGGACAGCACACATGGCCCCGGGCCATTCGTCCAAATCTACCCAGCTTGCCCCCGCATCTTCTGAAATTTCTATATCGGTATATTGCACACAAACGGCCTGGTTGCAGTCATACCAGGGGCCGGGCTGGGTTTCCAGGGCATACCATGAATCCGCATTCATGCACATCTCAGACCCCAAAACGGGATCAAATCCCCGTAGATAGTAGCCGCCCTGGCTGTTGGCAGATATGGTACCCTGATCAAATAAATCAACTAAGTTATAATTAGATTCACAAGCCGGGGGCGGGGGTGAATAATCCGCCTGGCAAATCGTATATGCCATATCCCCCAGATTATCGGTATAGTTGTCATTTGTATCTGTGGCCCTTACGCCCCACTCTTGACCCTCTTCAAATTCAAAAAATGCCCGGCTGTAAGATGTATCGCTGATTACGCAATTAGCAAAATTTTCAGCCAGTGCCCAGTCGGGGGGTAGTCCGTCAAAGTTAGATGATAACTCGCCCTGACCAGCCAAAGCCGGGGGAGAAGATACCGTTAAATAGGGCGGGGGCTGGGTTTCAAAGTAATAATGGTACCCATCCTGCCAGGCAATACCCAGCGGGGCGGGGAGGGCCTCCCCGGCATTGGCTTTAGAGTCAATGGTGCCCGCCCGGCATGTATCGTAGTTAATAGTATAGTAATCATCGCAGCTATCAATACCGCCATCTGTCCCGTAAAGACAAGCGCCATCATACACATTGTAATCTGAGCTACTATTTGACATTAAATATAATGTGCTACTTTGCGCCGTGACATAAATAGACGCGTATCCATCCTCCCAATTAGTACCGCAAGTTTCGCCCGCATGACCAACCGGATACCAGTTGGAATTATCCCAACTAATTAACAGACTTGTTGTAGATGTTATAAAATAGGTGTCAGAAATTATTGTATTAACAGTTGTCGGGGTACTGTTAGCGGTACCGGATGATAACAAATCATCTTGACCGACACAGCTTTCGCAAGTATCAGGCACCCCGTAAATTAGCGGCGATATAGTAAAAGGGAATGGGGGCGTTCCTGGTGTGTATGTGCTGCAATCAGCGTCAAGATTATAAGTAAACTCTCTCCGCCTAGCCGACATATAAAATTCTATGCCCTGCGTCTCTGTAAATCCTTCTCTAGGCCAAAAACCGCCCGCGTCCCCCTTCCGCACCCAGTCAGTATTTTCTATGCCCAGAAGATCGGACAAAACAGATGTGTAGTGGATTGACTCGGTTAACGGTTCTGGACGTAACCAGGTGTAGACCAGTACCCCCGTGATATTACCATCATCAGAATCGGGGCTTGTAAAGTATAGAGCTTCTGGGTCCCTCTCCCCTAGTTGACAATATGACTGAGCGGAACGACAAGGGCCAAAAGTCCAAGACCAACCAATAGGGTCCGATTCATATCCGTAGTCATTCTCCCATTCTGTAGATGGCTGTAAAACTAGGCCCATCAAGGTTCCGCTTATTTCGTGAGCGTATGACATCTCCCAAACCGTATATATATTATCTGTAGCCGCGCCACTTGTGCAATAGTCAGATATAAAATCAACCGAAATATCAAGCGGGGCACCTACAAAAAAATCCTCGGTTTCTGTAACCTGGTTAGTGGGAGATTTTATAACCGTTTCTCTAATGTCGGGTATGGCAGCCGCTAAAGCTGTTTTACCTGGCAGCCCAATAAATAGAGCTACCAGGAAAACGGCCAATGCAAGGGGGAGGAGGAGTAAGGATACTCTTTTCATAACTAAAATAATTGCGTCGGGCGGGATAATGTCCGCCCGAGATTGGTCTATCTGCGAAAGCTTAACATGCCTTTAAAAGCTGCTACGATTATGCCAAGGATACCGATACCCAGAGCAATACCCAGCGGGATCATATAGACGGGGAACAAACCGTTAATGATGGTGCTGGCCATATCGAAGACGCCGCTAAAATTCATTGCAAAACTTAACATAATGTTTTTACCTTGTGGTTGAAACCCGCCCCGGGTTTAATTGCCCGGGGCGTTATGGATTCTAGCGACCGCGGAACATGGACCGGAAAGCGGCCACGATGACACCGAGGATACCGATACCGAGAGCAATACCCAGCGGGACCATATAGACGGGGAACAAACCGTTAATGATGGTGCTGGCAGTATCGAATACGCCAGAGAAGTTAAGGGCAAAACTTAACATGGTGCTATTACCTCCTTTCGTTGGGTTTTCGTTAGCAGGGCTCGAGTTGCTAACACAGGTAACAATCTGATCTGAAATAGCCCGGTCATTGCTTCATCCGAGTCATCATTCGGACCAGCGTCAAGAATGGGAAAAGGACCGCCAACAAAACCGCCCCGATAATTAGGGCAGCAAAAAACAATTGCGCCCACGGCCCGAAAACTAATAGAATAATCTCTTGAATATTAGAGAACGCCTGTTCACTCATCGCCAAATTCCCCCCGCAATGCAAACGCCCAAATCATACGCGCTGCCGCAATGCCCAATACAAGAGAAATCAAAACCACGATACCCGTTAAACAAAAGGTACCGATTAAGAACTGGGAGAAATCAGGGTTTAGGCTAACCATTGCTTTAATATCCCTGATCCAAAACCGATTGTTAGAATAAAAAGGGTTGCGAGTATGCCGCCCACGATGACCACATCCCCCACGGTGACAGTGTAATCTAAGGTATACCAATCCCCAGAAGACAGGGACCCCATATAAGACCCGCCCGGGATGGGGGTCGGGGTGGGGGTGGGGGTGGGGGCTGCTGTATCTATAATGTCTTGACAAGATCTACCAGCCCCAGAGTTGTAAAGCCAGGCAATATCATCTGAGATCAAAACTCCGCTATATATCTGAACAACATCTAAGCGCCCGCTGCCATAATAGCCCATCTTGAAATCATCCGAAGAACTAGCGTTATTTACTGCATTACTGTTGCCTACCGGAGAATCATTATTTATATAAATGGTTCCTGTATCTGTGGATGAGTCAAAAGTAATTGCGATAAAATTCCATGTATTAATATCTACAGTATTTGCCGCTGTGTTCGCTAGAGTTACAAGCGTATCACCATCGCCAACCCGGAACAATATATTTTCACTAGTGCCCGTTTGTATACTAATAGAACCTGCTTGATATATATGATAGTCGTACCCGCTAAAATCCGTGGGATAAAGCCAAAAAGATACAGAAAAACTATCATCATAAACAGACAAAGCAGAAACCGATAACGTTTCTGAGTTAGCCTCTATATACGTAGCCGCATAATCAACCACCCCCGCCGCCTGACCGACCGTATTGTTATCGGTTAAATCATTTGTCCCATAAGCATCATAACGGGTACCGCTGGCCTCGTCTAAATCCCAGCAAGAAATCAAGCCAGCGGTTAAATCGCTGGGGGTCTGAGCATACACCGGGGAGAAAAGCAAAACCAGCCCGAAGGCTGCCAGGATCAAAACAAAAACAAACAGAACCGCCGTTCTATTTTTCACCTATTCACCCCCCTACTTAAAGCCGCCTCGTTTTCTCGGACTCTTTCTAACCCGGCCCAGTCATGGGCCCGTAAAGCCTCGGGTCCGTAATTGCGGCATTTCTCCCAAAGCGCCCGCTCGATGATTACCTGCAAACAGGTTACATAGCCGGGGCCCTCGGGGCCGTGATAGACGTCCATCCAAAATAGAAAAGGATACTTGTCGAAGGGTATGCCGAAATCTTCCCATCTGTATTGTTGGTCTGTGGGATGTCGGAACCAGCCATCAGGGTAAGCCCCGTCTGTATCCCCGTTGGGTGTGCTAAAATGGGAGGGCATCCCTTGAAAATATCTCCCCGTCATATTGAAGTACCTTAACTGATTCTGTTCTATCGTTGGTTCGATACCGTCCCAAATCCCATCTATCCGGGTTTGGGTTTCTTCCACTGTAGCCAAGGTTCGCCCGCTCGCCGCATGAGGGGCAAACCCGACTATCAGTAGAACAGATACAATCAACAGATATTTAAGGTACCGCACACTCATTATTTACCATGTTTCTGCAATTGTTTCTATAGGGTAAATTTTACAAAAGTGTGCAAGACTAAGAACCGGGATGGGAGAAATTTAATATGCTGGGATAATGACATGGGCACCGTTGACGACTATCTATATAGCCGCCCTTGGGCAGATGAAACGCGGGATAAGTACGAGCGGATTATCAGAGCTTTTTTAGAAGAAACAGAAAAACCAGAAACAATCAAGCCCATAGAGTTAGTACATTGGTTTGACACGAAGCCATGGGGCGATAGTTACCGCTATGTTGCGCTGTCTGCTATCCGGGCCTTTGTCCGCTGGAAGTGGGGAGAAGCCCACCCCGTTTTGGAACT
>Ga0180438_10004608_pt1 | contig 19743 bp, 14 predicted proteins | sample SS_ome_12_FD_132455 | JGI IMG/M metagenome (GOLD analysis project Ga0180438, IMG submission 132455) | Hypersaline lake sediment archaeal communities from the Salton Sea, California, USA - SS_3_D_2 metaG | ecosystem: Environmental > Aquatic > Non-marine Saline and Alkaline > Hypersaline >... | reverse complement strand
TGCTGAGCCGCACGAGCAGGCACACGTAGCCCGAAAAGCAGGCGGCGCATGCACAATCGGATACTCTGTGCTTCGACAAGGCCCCAATGGTTTGATTCACCTGGTCACGTCGGTAAACCATCCCGATTTGCATTTTGCCTTCAATGAAACGTGGCTATTGGAGGGGCCGCAAGAGCCGGTGCAATTGCCGGAGGAGCCGCCAGCAGGAAAGATGACCCAGGTACGTCAGTATCTGCTCAGGTATCCGAGCGGGAGGATAAAGGCGGTTTGCAGAGGGGGAATCGCCGACGATGGGCGTTACCTGCTCGATGGTGCGCAGATGTGGTTCCACGAGAACGGGTGCGTAAAATGGAAAGTAGCTTACGACAAGGGCAGGAAAATCGGAAACGAAACATATTTTACGGACGGCGAACAAAAAATATGGAGTTGGACCCACGAAGATGACGGGACAAATATCCGGACGCACTGGTGGCCGAACGGCAAAAAGAAATCGGAATCGAAATGGCGCAACTTCAAGTGCCAGGGTATTGCAAGGCGATGGGACCGCGACGGCCAACTCATCGACCAGTTGAGGTTTGTTGACGGAATGCCGAGCGAAAGTCCGCCGACCTTCAAAGTCACCGGCGTGACATACCCGGACTGACCGGGTTTCGTGAAGACAATGTATATTTTTGGCGCGCTGGGAGGATAGAGAAATGAAAGCAAAGGGAGCACTGCTCGTAATGGTTTATGTGGTTTGTTGTTGGGCGTCGGATGTGGTCGGCGCGGTGGAGGACGTGTGGATTACGGATGATTGTATTTTCGAGATAGTGGGCGGGCCGGATGAACCGGTCATCAAGAGAGGCGATCCGGGTACGGAGGATATTAACGGTGGTTTCGAAGGCGGGAGGGTTTTGAAGCACAATGGGGTTTATCATGCTTTTCCGACCGAGCGTGCGGGAATTCCGGGCGGGCTTAGAAAGTTTGACCGGATAAACACGCGTATCGCGCACTGGCGGAGCGCCGACGGGCTTAAGTGGCAGCGTGTGGGCACGCTTTACAAATCGAGCGGCAGGGTCACGACGATTGCCGAGGACAACCCGTTTTCGGACCGGCGAGCGTCACTGTGGGCTGCGATGCCGGTCTATAATGAGGATGAAGGCAGGTGGAACCTTTTCTACGTTGCGTATACGGTGAACATGGAGATTCCTCCGAATCATAGTTTCGGTCGGATATGGCGTGCTGTTTCGACGGTGGCGGGGCCGGACGGGCTTGGCGGGCCGTATGAAGACGCGGGTATCATCATCGAGCCGGGTCTTGAGAGCCAGCACTGGGAGGGACGGCAGGGAGTAGATTCTTTTTTTCCATACAAGGTGGGGGATAAGTGGTATGGTTTTTACGGTGGGGCGTTTGCGATTCCTGACGACCGGGTGTGGCGGGTGGGGCTTGCTGAGGCGGAGCGGCTTTCGGGGCCGTGGAAACGGCTGGGGCCGGCGGTGAATCCGATACGGACTATACACCCCTGGTTTGTGGAGAACCCGGTCGTATCGCAGCTTGCGGACGGGACGTATATAGCGTTTTTCGACGGGGGGCCGGCGTCGTTCGGGCTGCCCAACATGATGGGCTATACTCTGAGTCGGGATGGGGTAGCGTGGTCAAAGGCGGTGTATATTCCGCTTCACAAGGAGCTTAAGCAATGGTGGCACACAATGCGTACGACGCTGGGAGTTATCGATGAGGGCGACAACACGTACACGGTTTTCTTCACGGCGTGGGCCGACATAAGGTTTCACCAGATGGGGATGGCGAAGCTTCGTTTGAAGCCGGAGAAGCTTAAAGAGGCTGTGGAGAAGCTGAAATAGTGATTGTTGGCTTGAGAGCCTAACTCTACAACGGTCGAAAAGCCCGGCGAACGCGAACAGGAACCGGTGCGTTGAGAAGGCAACCTGTGAGGGGAATGCGGGCGATTTAGCAATAATGCGGAAGCTCTTTGTGGTGCTTTTTTTGGTTCCTCACACAAATCTGTGCATAATTTTGCGACACAAACAGTCGTAGCTGCTGTATGCAAAAAACCTTAGGTATGAACAATAGTGCTTACAAATCCGTGTCTCAGGTCGGCTCGTGCGAATCCGGCGAAGTTGTTTTCACCCTCCCTTTCTTTTCACCGCCTCAGTCTTGTGAAGGCGGCGAAAAGCGGAGACGGCGAAAACAACAGGCACAGATTTTGGCAATTATGTTGCACAAATTCTTAGTAGGATCTCTTTTTTTAGACAGATTCCTCGGCTGCGCTTGGAATGAGCGGTGGCAAACCGGGTTCGGGGCCAAGAGGGGAGGTGATGGAACGGGCTTTGCGAAGGTTTTGGTGGAATTTGTGTTTCGTGTTGTTTTTCACTTGAAACAGGCCGGAAATATGGTATAATACGCCCGTCTTTTGATTAGACGTGTTACGGGGGGCAGAAAGAAATGAAAAGACTGAGTTTACTTGCTTGTGTTGTTGTGGGGGGCAGGGCTGGTTAACGGGGGTGAGGCAGTACAACTGAAGGTGGATATTGCGCTTCCTTACTGGACGGGCACGGAGCAGGTTTACGACTGGGAGGGTGTTCGGATACCGGGAACGCTGAAAGAGGGGTGGATACCGTGGTGCGCGGGGCGGTGGGGCGACATGTACGGTCATGGCACGACAGGGGTGGAAGATGTGGGGGGCACGGGTGTCAGCATGATGCTGAGCACGGATGAGAGTGCTGCAAGAAATGCTACGGACCCGAACACAGCGCCCGGGCGGGGGCGTATGTCGAAAGCGCAGTTCGACCCGGGGATTGTCGGGCTGGATAGGAGGTATTACTGGCGGGTTGATGAAGTCAACGGGGCCGAAGGCGACAGCCCCTGGCGCGGGGAAGTGTGGAGCTTTACGAGGGCGGGTTGTGTGGCGGAAGAAGACTTCGAATCCTATGATGACAGCGAGGCGCTTCAGGCGGCGGTGTTGGCGGTCGCAGGGGGGTGGGTGGAGCTTTCGAGGGAGGAATACGCCGAAGGCGAAAAGTCGATTCAAATAGATTACTATAACAGATCCAATTTCAAGTACTCCGAGGCGCAGATCGGATTCGAGGAGGCCCAGAACTGGACGTTGGGTTTCGAGAGAGTGGAAGTATCCTTCAGGGGTACGGCCGGCAACGGCGCCGATCGAATTTACGCGAGGCTGGAAGATGCCCTGGGAGGTCGGGCGTCGGTGACACATCCGGGGGATTTTGAGGATATAAGGTCGGAGCAGTGGCAGCGCTGGATAATAGATCTGGAGGAGTTTTCCGCTGAGCCGGGGTCGCAGCAGTTGGACCTGAAGGCTGTGACGAAACTGTCGGTGGGTATTGGCGACAGAAACGCGGTGCGGCCAAGCGGTTCGTCGGGGACGGTATATTTTGACGATATTGCAGTATGCGGCAGCGGAGGCGGATCGGGATGTCCGTGTCCAGGCGACGTCAATCCCGGCTTTGGCGGTGACGGCCAGATTGATCTGGATGACCTTCAGGGGGTGGCTGCAATCCTGCTTAATGCGGGCAGCCCGTTTATCTTCCCGGCCGAGGAGGAACACTGCGGAGATATGGATGCGGACGGTCAGGTTGACCTTGAGGACCTGCAGGCATTGACGGGGGTATTGCTGGAGGCTGGAAGCCCGTTTGTCGTGCCCTGTGAATAAAGGCAGGTGGGATTATGTGCGCGAGATTGTTCTTTGCGGTTGTAACTGTTTTCGGGGCAGGTCTGGCTGCGGGGGGAGTTTTGGCCGTGACCGGGGTTTTTGGCGGGGCGGAGTTTTAGAACAGGGGTGGTGAGTTTGTCAGGGGGGCGAGTTTTAATGAGTTGGATTCATTTCCAGGGGGTGATTTGATGAAACAATCGATTTTGGGCGGTGTGGAGGCATTTCGCAGCAGCGATGAGGTTTTGGAGGTTTGTTCGGCGCTTCGAGGTTATCGGCCGAGGACGAGGGAGGACCTTAAGAACTACGTAAAGGCTTTTCTCGGTGTCGAGGCGCCGGATGGGAAGATTTGCGAGGGGCACGACAGCCCGCTTGAGTACCTTTGGCACAGTTTCTCGGCTGACTTTGGGGCCGAAGCGCCTATCAATGCCGACGTTGTTGTATGGGCGAATCGCGGCGGGGGCAAGACGCAGTTGGCTGCGATTGCGACGCTTCTGGACTGCGTATTCAAGGCGAACTGCCAAGTGCGGATATTGGGTGGTTCGGGCGAGCAGGCACAAAGGATGTACGAGTACCTGACCGGTTTTTTGCACAAGGGCTTCGAGGACTTTACGGCGGGTGCGGTTTTGAAGGGAAAGTGCCGGTTTGCGAATAATTCCGGAGTGGAGGTGCTTACGCAGTCACCTACGAGCGTTCGCGGCCAACACATCCAGAAGCTTCGGTGTGACGAGGTTGAGCTTTTCAATGAACGGGTTTTTTCAGCGGCGAAGTTTACGACTCACAGCGTCGAAGGGGTAGTAGCAGCGATGGAGCTGATAAGTACGATGCACAGGCCCTACGGGCTGATGAGCAAGATTATCTCGGAAGCCGAGCGGCTCGGGACGAGGGTTTTCAAGTGGTGCGTTTGGGAGACAATCGAAAAGTGTGTGGATCGGAACTGCTCGCAATGTTGCCTGTGGAGCGACTGTGAGGGCAGGGCGAAGCGGGCCGGAGGGTATTTGAAGATCGATGATTGTATCAGCATAATGCGGCGCAGCAGCCGGGCGGCGTGGGAGGCGGAAATGCTCTGTAAGAAGCCCAGCCTCGAGAACGTAGTTTTTGGCGAGTTCGATGTGCACAGGCATGTTCGAGCGGTTGATTACAACCCGAATCTGCCGCTGTATCGTGCTCTTGACTTCGGGTATGTAAATCCGTTTGTGTGCCTTTGGATTCAGGTGGATGCGGAGGGCGTTGTTCGCGTTATAGATGAGTACGTGCGAGCGCGGGCGACGATCGACGTGCACGCCGAGCAAGTCAAGAGCCGCACGCCGGGGGGCGAATCGCGGGTGGCTGCGACATTCTGCGACCCTGCGGGCGGGGGAGTAAACGATGTTACGGGCACGAGCGTTGTTCGTGAGCTTCGTTCGCTGGGGATAGCGGCGCGATACAGGCGAAGCGGGATTCTTGAAGGTATCGAGCTAATCCGGCGGGCGATACGGTCAGGTGACGGGTCAAGCTCGCTTATAATTTCACCTCAGTGCCAGCGACTTATCGAGGCGATGCGCTGCTACCATTATCCTGACGGCTCAGTTTCGGTCGAACTTCCGCAAAAAGACGGGGTCTACGACCACCCGATAGACGCTCTGCGATACTTTTTTATCAACCACAAGCGCCCCGAAAGGCCCGCAACGCGTCGGTATTAAGAGGCCAGCCGTGTGCGACGGCCGGAAGTTGCGGGATAAACAGACACAGCAGCATTGCTTGAAATCAACAAATGAAAACGCCAGTGAGACGTTGAGCAGCAGTGTTTAATTTCCGACTCAAGATGTTTGCTTTGTGCTTTTCGCCCGTATGAAGCCGGTTTTTTACCGTGAGGTCATATTCAGCGAATAAGAAAACGGAGCTGGGTAAGGAGGATTTTGGAGGATCTAAGAACCCCAGCTCCGTTGCCCCTACAAATTATAATACCGTCAAATACAATTTGTGTTCGCGCCGGAGCCGGCGAGGCGGGCAGAACCGACACTTAAGTTATGGTGAACGACCGATTTGGAAAGTCGGTCGATGCGTGCGCAAAAAAAGAAACAGGGCCGAGATGCGGAGGGAGAGGAAAAGTGAGATAATCCCAGCCCTGTGATTGTGCACAGAAGCAATGGTATTAATATATCAAAAGAACATTGTCCTGTCAATACTGTTGAGGCAAAAAAAATGTTCACGCGTGCCGCATCGCATATTCACTTTTTATCGCAGGAACGACCTGCGTCTGCACACTTAAGAAACAGGGCCGAGATGCGGAGGGAGAGGAAAGTGAAATAATCCCAGCCCTGTACAGTACCTCCTATAATATAGCAGAAACTTTTGTCATAGTCAATACCCTTGCAGTAAAAAAAATGTTCGTATCCGATGAAACAACATTTTTATCGAGGACTTCCGGAGAGGGATTTAGCCGGGCCGAAGGGGCATAAGAGGCACATCAACGGAGTGACATGTAACGCCTAAGGTGATTCGAATATTAAAATCAGGAAATTCGGAAGCGCGTGCGGGGAAGAAATTCAAAGACAGATCGCGTGACTTTTCACTATTTTTGTCGGGCTGTCAGATTACGATTCGATAGTCGCCACGTCATAATTAGTATGTAAGTCAAAGGCATGTGCAAAATTGAAGGTCAGGCATGCATTATTTAAGAAAATCTCTTTTCAATTTTCTTAAATAATGGCATAAGTATCTGTCAGGTTATAACCTGCTGTTTGAAAAGAAAAAAACAAACAAGGTTTTTTTCTTTCCAAAGTATGCCTGACCTTCAATTCTGCAGAAACCTTTTTGAGTCAAAGAAAGGAGTCGGTCAGACCAAGGCGGCGTGTTAGCAGGAGAAGGCGAGGAGGACCGGCGTGTCAGACGCTCCATTCGGCGGAGGTTTTTATGAGTTTGTTCTGTACGATTATTCCTACGGTTGTAGGTATCAGCAGGAGCAGGGGCATGAGCCAGTTGTAATCATAAAGCCACTGTTTGATGTTTATTTCTTCGATTTTCCTGTAATTGTCATAGTTGTAGAAGAGCGAGAGCAGTCCGGTGACGATGAGGACACCGCCGCCGAAGCTAGTGAAGAGCATTACGGCAATTCTGAAGATGATGAATGAGATCATTCCTCCGGCGATTATTCCGATGATTGCGCCTGCCAATATGTACTTTTCGGGCAGTCCGAAGGCGTACCAGATACCTGCGGTGAGCACACCACCGGCTGCGGCTCCAAGTATGCTGACAGCCCATCGCATGAGAGGAACGCTCAAGGCGGCGAAGATAACGAATCCGGCGACGCCACCCCAGATTCTGGTTCCAAGGAACGGGCCGCCAAATCTGATTCCTGCGAAGAGGCCAAGCATGGCGAAGCAGATTACGACGAGTATTTTGAAGATGCGCCAGCCGTAGAGCAAGTAGACGCTTCCGAACGAGACAGCGAGAACCGCCTGGGGCCATGACAGCTTCGTTGCCTGTTCCCAGATAACGTCGAGGGGAACGAACCTTGTGACGGAAACGGTGGTTTCAGCTGGTTGCGAAGCGGCCTGTGCAAGAATTGTCAGATCCATGCATTTGCTCCTTCAATTACGTACGGTCAATGGCGTCGGCAGCGCGATTAGCCGGTCAAGCCTGCACAATGGGCTATCTGTTGCGCCAACTGCCAGGTCTTTGGTCGGGCTCGGGTTCGTGTTTGTTTTTTTGTCTTATTTTCGCGAACTTTTCCTTCATTCTGGGACAGAGGATTAACTGGACTACAGTACCGAAAGCCAGCATTGCCGCGAACACTGTGTCGTAAAACGGTTCGTTTGTGCTGATATATTCCAGGGATTCTGCGCCTTTAAATAGCAGCAGCAGGACCATACCGGCGAAGATGAGTGCGGTTCCGCAGGCTGCGCAGAACAGGGCCGGGACCAAACGGCCGAAGAAAAAACCGGTGCCGAGCGTCCTGGAATAGATTTTTTCGATGGCTACGGCGACAACGGCAGCGGCGGCGGCAGAGAGGAGTGTGAGCTTAAGATTTCGGTCTGTAAGGAGAAAACCTGTGACGGCGCCGGCTACGAGTCCGATGAGAATCACCAAAGGTGTGGTTAAACCAAGCCCTCCAAGCCAGAGAAAAAGGCCTATACCGACCCCAGCGGCGCCCGCTGCCAACTGGATTTTCCAGTCCAGACCTGCGGCGATTCGCTCGAAATCTTGAATGAGTCCAAACATCTTCGTTACCGGTACTACATTTTGCCCTTTTATTTGGTTTATCGGCCTTTGTGCATGATTTGCGTTAGGCAGTTGTGCTATTTGCGGGTCAGCGGGATACATATTTGAGGGGCGTAGTTTTTCTGGTAGAATAGATTAGTAAGTGAACTTTTGTTGACGTCCCAAAGTCTGTGGATCAACCAAGGTTTGCAGGAACGAGCAAAATCGTTCGGGGTGCCAGAAGTGCAAAATGACCGTCCTGCCGCCCTAATTTTGCCCGCTGCCCAAACGATTTTGCTCTTTGAAACCTGAAGGCGCCAAAACCAACCCAAGACTTTGGGACGGTAGTAAAACATGTCGAGCGTAAATCTTAATCACAGTTGGTGTTATTTGCACTAATCAGTGTTAAGGGTGGCTTTTAGCACCTGGGTGGTTGTTTTCACGAAGTTGAAGGCGAGGCCTTTTTTTGCTTCCTTTGGGACTTCGGGGATTTCCTTTCTGTTTCTTGCAGGCAGGATTACGGTTTTAATTCCGGCCTGTTTTGCGGCCAAGATTTTTTCCTTCAGACCGCCGATGGGCAGTACGAGTCCGCGTAGTGTTATTTCTCCGGTCATTGCGACATCGGGTCTGGTGGGTTTATTGAGCAGGAGCGAGACAAGCGATGTGAACATTGCTATGCCGGCGCTGGGGCCGTCCTTGGGTATTGCACCGGCTGGGACGTGGATGTGATAATCGAAATCGGTGAACTTTGCAGGGTCAATTTTGAGTTTCTTTGCGTTCGCCTTTACGATGGAGAAGGCGGCCTGTGCGCTTTCCTTCATGACATCGCCGATCTGGCCGGTCAGCTGGAGCTTTCCTTTTCCCGGCATTGCGGCGGATTCGATGAACAGCAGCTCGCCGCCGACGGGTGTATAGGCCAGGGCGGTGGCTACTCCGGGTATTCCGCTGCGAAGCGCCAGTTCGGATTCGAACTGAGTGGGGCCGAGGATTTTGCGGAGATTGCCGGCACCTATGGTTGCTCTTGTCTTTTCGTCTTTTGCTATATTCGTGGCGACGGCGCGACAGACGGCGGCAATGTCTCTTTCGAGGTTTCGGACGCCAGCCTCGCGGGTGTAGCTTCTTATTATTTCGAGTGCGGCGTCGTCTTTTATGTTGAGATGTTTTCCGGTCAGACCGTGCTCGGAGAGCTGGCGGGGGATGAGGTATTTCTTAGCGATCTGGAGCTTTTCGGTTTCGGTGTATCCGGGCAGTTCGATGACTTCCATCCTGTCCCGCAGGGCCGGGGGTACAGGCTCGGTATAATTTGCGGTTCCGATGAACATGACGTTGGACAGGTCAAAGGGCTGGTCGAGGTAGTGGTCGGTGAAGCTGTAGTTCTGCTCGGGATCGAGGACTTCAAGCAAGGCGCTGGCGGGGTCGCCTCTGAAGTCGGCACCGATTTTGTCGAGTTCATCGAGCATGAAGACGGGGTTTCTGCTGGCGCACTTTCTGAGCTCCTGGAGAATTCTTCCGGGCAATGCACCGATGTATGTTCTTCGATGTCCGCGGATGTCGGCTTCATCCCTTATTCCGCCGAGTGATATGCGGATGAATTTTCTTCCCATAGCTCGTGCGATGGACCTGCCAAGCGAGGTCTTTCCTACCCCGGGCGGGCCGACAAAGCAGAGTATGGGGCTTTTGCCTTTTGGGTTGAGCTTTCTGACAGCAAGGAATTCGAGTATGCGTTTTTTGACTTTCTGGAGGTCATAGTGGTCGTGATTCAGGATTCGCTGGGCGCGCCTGATATCGAGGCGGTCCTCGGTTTTTAAGGCCCAGGGCAGCTCGCAGACCCAGTCGAGATATGTTCTTATGACGCTGTATTCGGGCGAAGCAGCGGGGATTTTGGTTAGTCGGTCAAGCTCTCGCAGGGCCTCGTCTTCGACCTTTTTTGGCATCCTGGCTTTTTTGATGGCCTTTGTGAGCTGCTTGATCTCTTCGGTCCTTCGGTCTTCCTGGCCAAGTTCGGTTTGTATGGCCTTTAGCTGTTCCTGAAGAAAATATTCACGCTGGCTCTTTTCGATGGAATCCCGGACGCGGAGTTGGATCTTATGGCTTAGCTCAAGGACGTCGAGTTGATTTGCCAGTGCGACGGAGATTTGCTCGAGACGCTTGGCGGCATTGAGTTCTTCGAGCAATGCCTGTTTTTGAGCGATGTCGAGGCTGATGTTTGCTGCGAGGAAGTCTGCGAGGGCAGAGGGATTTTCGATGTTCTCCAGAAGGACCGAGGCCTCTTCGGGGACGTTTGGACTAAGCGAAATAACGCGATTTGCAGCCTGGCGGACGTTTACGATTAGCGCCCTGAGTTTCTTTGTCATTTTGAGTCTCATCTCGAGCAGTTCGACTCGTGCTTTTAGATAGGGTGTGTCGGTTACGGGTTCTATTATCCTGAATCGTGCAAGGCTGTGCACCACCACGTGGACTGAGCCCTGTGGCATTTTTATGACTTTGAGGACGGTTGCAGCGGCGCCTACGCTGTATATGTCGTCGAAACCGGGCTTTTCTGTTTGCGGGTTTCTCTGGGTGATGAGTCCGATGATCGATTCGTTTGGTTTTGTGTCTGCGAGCAGTGCTTTGCTTCTTTCCCGGCCGATGGCCAGTGGTGTTACGGTTCCGGGATAGGCTACGGCGTTTCGGATGGGGAGTATGCCGATTACCTCCGGTAGTCTGAAGCGGCGATCTGGTTCCTGAAGTTCGGCGTTTTCATCGTCGAAATAGTCCTCGAGGTCCACCGCATTGTCGGCTATCATTTCAATCAGCCAATCGCCGTTTGTTGAGAGCGATTTTCTCGGTTTATCCTTCATTTGGCGCAATCCCCATTGCAACAATTCGTTCAATTCCACAGGATACTAAATGATATACGAAAAAGGCTTGAAACAGAAGTGCAAAAAACCATGATTTGCGTGGATCGAATGATTTGCTACGGCCATATTCCGGTTTTCAGCCAGTCTGCGGCGAACAGTGCGAAATCCTTGAGGTCGATTTTGCCGTCTTCGCAGATGTTGGCCGGTGATTTGAGTGGGATGTACAGTGGGCCGCCGCCGCTTGCTGCGCCAGCAATTTCCTGGGTGGTGAGGGCGTAGTTATATATTTTAAAGTCGTCCATCTTGCCGATATAGTCGTTGCTGTGTGAGATAATCGCGCCGATATCGAAGGTTGTATTTCGGACGGGCTCGAGCGAGGTGAAAGCATTGGTTTTCTCGGCAACGAGGGCGCCGTTGCAGTAAATTCTCATAACGCCTTCTTCGGCGTCTTTGACGAATGCGTAGTGGTTCCAGTTGTCGAGCCAGTCGATGGAGTCGGCGCCGGTCCAGTATAAGAGGTCGTCAGAGTCGTTTCCGGCCCGCCAGTAAACGGTGTGGCCGCTGGCGTCGGGGACATCGGCACGGAGGTAAGTTTGGCCGTCGCCGGTTTCGAATATGGTGTTGTTCCTTCCGAGGGTTTCGATTCCGCCATTGAGCCAGACGCAGAAGGTTATCTGCTTGTCGATGGAGGCGAGGACGTCAGTTGGAACTTCGACGGCGGTATCATCTTGAAAGCTGAGGCAGCCATCATGGTATCCGTTCGGTTGCCAGTCTGTGGCGCCGATTATTCTTCCGTGGCGCTGATTTGCGGAAGAATCCGTGAGGGTGTCGCCTTCGTTTTCGTCGAACCTGTACCAGAGCAGCAGTGCGTTCGGGTCGGGCGATTCGGCGGGTAAGGTATGGTCGGTATCGAGCCAGTCGAGGGCAAACGTGGCGAAATCGACTGAGTTGACGATGCAGTCATTGTTGAAATCAGCGGGGGAGCTGAGCTGGTTGAGGCATCTGGGGGGGAACAGCCGGATGTCGTCGAAGTGTACGGCGCCGGACCGGCCGTTGCCGGCCAGGCCAATGGTGAATTTGGTGATTTTGCGGAGGTCGAGACCGGCATCTGCGAGTTGCTGCAGGTCGATGTTCCAGGCTGTCCACTGCTCTGTCAGGAGTGCGTTGAGACTTGCGTGTTCTATAGTCTGGGCGTTGCCGCCGGCATCTTCGACGGTGATGTACATGCGGTGGTCGAGAGTGTCGGGGTCGACGCCTTCGCCTCGGAACCACAGTTCGAGCGCGGCGCTGTTGTTGAGCGTACAGTTGCGGGGTGAGTCAAAGGAGAGGCTGGCCTCGGCGTAATGTGGTGGAGAATTCGTGTTGAAGGCGCATCGCATCGAGTTCGTGTCTTTGCGTCCGAGTTTATCGAGTTCGATATTCATGCCGGTTTGGTTTGTTCGGCCGTCGCTCCAGACTTGCAGTAAGTCGTCGGTATCAGAGTATAGTTCGAAGTCGTCGATGATTCGGGAACGTCCGGTCAGCCATTCGAGATTGAACTCGTAGTGCAGCGCGCTCGAGATTAGATGAATAACGCGGTCGGGAGTCTGAGTGGCGGCGAGATAGCCCCTTGGCTCTGCGTGCGTATCGTCCATGATGAATTCTCCGGTGTTTCCGCCGCCGTCAAGCCGCTGGGGGGGTCCGCCGGCTGTGATCAGTTTTTTTATGGGCCAGGTTCGGCCTTGGTTGTATGAAATGGCAGCGAACATTCCGTACACCTCTTGTCCGTTTATGACCATTCCGCTTCGGCTGGTGAATGAGACAGAGAGTATAGGTCCTTCCTTTAGGCGCCGGAGGACGACGCGCTGGCCTCCGCTTATTGGTGGGAACTCGCTGGGTGAATACGTCCAGGTTTTTCCCATGTCATCGGAGATGCTTCGGGGCATCCTGTCGTCGATGTTATCTCCTCGACCAAAGGCGAGGAGGCTCATGTCAGTCAGTTCGACGACGCCGGCATGGATTCCGGCAATTGTTCCGCCGGGATCGTACCAGGTCTGACCATCGTCGTCACTAAGCCATATAGCAGTACCGGGATTGGCATCGCAGGGCAAGAGTATGGAGCCCCATGTTGTGCGGAAGACAGATTCGACGGGCATGTGGCGTTTGTCGTGGGTGGGCACGATCAATCGGGCCTTTGACCAGGTGACGGCATTGTCGGTTGAGGTGCGCAACACGACGGCGAGGGCACCCCAGGTTGCGGCGTCGGCAAGTCCGGCGAAATGGTATATCTTTGCTGTTTCGTCGACCCACATTGCGGGGCAGTGATCGTTTCGGTCGGGTGCATCCCAAAAAGGCGAGGCCTGCTCCCATTCGTCGAGGCCGTAGCGCAGGCGGCTGGCGGCGACGCAAAGCTCTCGGCCGGGTTCTCTGCGGGTGCTGTACCAGATCGCGAGCAGGTCGCCGTTTGGACAGTCGATAAGAGCAGGGTCGTGATTGTGTCGCGAGAAGAGCGGCCCGTTGGAACCGGATGGGATTCTTACGTAAGTGCGAGGTCCTTTATAATAGGGCAGATTTGGGTCCGGGCCGTGGTCGATATCGGGTGGGATTTGCTGGCTGACGTCGGTTTGATACAACCGGGGCGGAGGAACCGGCAGCGGCACTGTGTTGGGAAGCGGTGCGATTATCACTCTGAACCCTGTGATCCACTGTTTGTCTTTCGGGAGGGTTCCCGTACGGTTTGCGGAGCGGCAGTAGTATGTTTCGGTCGAGTGGCTTCCACCGCGTGCGACCTTGAAGTCACCGTCGATATATCCGAGGGGGTCAACCTGGTCTTCGGGCTGATATGAGCCGTACCAGTCGTGGCACCATTCCTCGACGTTTCCGTGCATGTCGTACAATCCCCAGGCGTTCGGGGAGCCACTGCCTACGCTAAGCGAGAGCGGTTCGGGTCCCCAGGTTTCCTGCTGGTTCTTGTCGCATTCGCAGTTGTCACCGGTATGAAAGGGGGTGGTGGTTCCGGCGCGGCAGGCGTACTCCCATTCGGCTTCTGTGGGAAGGCGATAAGGTAGGCCTTCTTTTTGACTGAGCCATTGGCAGAATTCGTTTGCGTCGTGCCAACTGACGAAGATAACCGCTTCGTCGGGCTGGTGGGAGAAGCCTCTGTGGTCGAGCTGCTCGTGGTCGGCGTCAAACTGCTCGTACTGGGCATTTGTCACTTCGTATTTGCTGACGTAGAAAGGCTGGGATATCGTGACGTTATGGACGGGTTTCTCGTCGAAGTCGCCATCTTGAGAACCCATACGGAACGAACCTGCGGGCACGGGCAGCATTTGCATGCCGATGGAATTTACGAAAGGCCCTTCGAGGGCGGTGAAGCTGCGAAGGTTTTGATCAGAGGGCGTGTCGGCTGAGCTGGTCGATATGGCCATAGCAAGCAACAAGGCGGCAGATGTCAAAAACATGGTTTTCATAATGATAGAACTCCTCCGGGTCAATTCTCAATTGTCCTGAGTATACGGCTTCCTGATCCAGCAACCCGCCTTATGCTTCGTTAACTTACAGACGTTGAAGGTCTTAAGTCGAGAATGCTGCATACGAAACCATGATAGCCGATTTCGGTCTCGCAGGCAAGCTTTTTCTGGGGCTTGCCGGCAATGAGGGACATGTTTTTTGCGGGTCTATTGCCGGGCTTTTGCCTTTCTGAAAGCTGCAGCGGCGGCGTGTATGGTTTTTTCGATGTCCTGGGTTGTATGGGCGAGTGACAGGAACATTGCCTCGTAGGGGCTGGGGGCAAGGTAAATACCTTGTGTGAGCATTTCGGCGAAGAATCTTTTGAATTGAGCTATGTTTGTTGACCGGACATCGGCAAAACTGCGGACGGGCTGGTCGGTGAAGAAGCAGCTCATAATCGAGCCGACTCGATTGATAGTGACGGGCAGCGCGGCGTCTCTTGCGGTGTGGGCAAGCCCTGTGTGGAGGGCGGCGGCGGAGGATTCAAGTTTTTCGTAGCAACCCTGTTGTGCGAGAAGTTCGAGTGTTGCGATTGCGGCGGCAGTTGCGATTGGATTTCCGCTGAGCGTTCCGGCCTGGTACACGGGGCCAAGGGGTGCGAGCATATCCATGATTTCGGCAGGTCCGCCGAAGGCGCCGACGGGCAGTCCGCCGCCGATGATCTTGCCAAGGCAGGTGATGTCGGCCTTTATTTTGTAAAGCTGCTGTGCGCCTCCGAAGGCCACCCTGAAGCCGCTGATTACCTCGTCGAATATCAGCAGGGCGTTGTTTTCGCTGCACAGATCGCGCAGCGTTTGGAGATAACCATCGATGGGCGGGACGACGCCCATGTTCGCAGCGACCGGTTCGATTAGTACGGCTGCAAGTTTTCGTTTGTGCTTTTGGAAGGCCGTTTTTGCGGCATCAATATCGTTATAGTCGAGTGCGATAGTGAGTGCGGCGAGAGGGGCGGGGACGCCCGCGCTGGAGGGGGTGGCGTGCTCTGCAAGGCCGGAGCCCGCGGCGACGAGGAGGGAGTCGGTGTGGCCGTGATAGCAGCCGACCATTTTGATTATCAAATCCTTTTTCGTGTAGCCGCGTGCGAGTCGGATGGCGGCCATTACTGCTTCGGTGCCGCTGTTGACGAGGCGGAGCTTTTCGATTGAATTGAAGGCGGCGACAATTTTTTTTGCCAACTTGGTTTCAGCCAGGGTCGGCGCGCCGAAGGAGGCGCCCTTTTTCGCAGCGGCTTCGACGGCAGCAATAACTTTGGGGTGGGCATGTCCGAGGATCATGGGGCCCCATGAGCAGATATAGTCGATGTACTCATTTCCGTCGATGTCATAGATTTTCGAGCCCCTGGCGGACTCGATAAAGACAGGATCAATATCCAAGCCGCCAAATGCCCTTACAGGCGAATCGACGCCGCCGGGCAAGTACTTTTGGGCCTCAGCGAAGGCCTTTATCGATTTCTTATAACCGTTTTTTTTGTTGCTTTGCATATCGGATGCAATTTTAGGGGCGACGCCAGACAAGTTCAAGTTGTCTTTTCGAATAGGGCGGAGTCAGATTAACAATTTCGACACAAATGTGCAGGGGGGTGCGCGAGAAAAACGCGAAATTTTAAATTTTTTTTATTCTTTTTACATCGGAGGGTTAGGGTGAAAACAGTTTTGAGATTCTTCAGAAATTCAGACACAAACGTGCAGGTTGGCGCAATTATAGAAGTGACGCCAAGAATAGCACGGCAACGGGACGTAAGAGGCTTTTTCAAGCAAGTCGATAGCAGAGGACGGATTGATATGGGGTTCGAGGTTGAAGTTTTCGGTGATCCGCAACTCGATGCGGATTTTATAGAGTGGCTCGTCGAGGAACAGTGGGCCAATTCACAACAGCATTTCAGCAAACTGTGGGAATATTATGCCAACCGGATGTACGAGGCTGAGCGGCTCGGTGGGGTAGGGAGAAAAGCAGGTGAGACCGGTCGCTGTTATTTGCAGGGGCAGGAATACGGTCTTCCCGGGAGGATAACGGGTCTGGCTCACTCGGCAGGGGCGGGTATATTCGGGGCCCGCGCCATCAAGGAGATACAGCGAAAAGAAGTGGTTATCGAGAACGATATCGCGTGGCGAATAAACGCTGCGGTTGATTTTCTGTTCGGCAAGCCAGTAAGTTTTGTTTGTAAATCACCGGACGGCCGGAAACGTGCAAAGATTGAATCGATATTAAAGGCACTGTTTGCGGCGAACGGCGCGATTGGTTTTTTTCAGGACATGGCGGTGCTCGGAAGTGTCTATGGTTTTGTCGATTGTTTTGTCAGGCCTGGCAGTGAAATCGCACAATTCATTTCCTCCTCACCTTCATCCTTCCACGGGTTTTCGTTTGAAGAAGTGCTGAGACTTTCGAGTACAATCGAACTTGACCTTATTGAGGCGCCAAGAGCACTGCCTGTTCTGGAAGAGAACGATTACCGGAAGATCAGGTATTACGTACAGCATTTTTACCAGAAGCGAAACTCCGTAGAGAAGAAAGGGTCGTTTCTCAGGAGGCTGTTGTCGCCGAAGGGCGATGTGGGGGACAGTCGTCAGAGCGTTGCGGTGACAGAGATCACGTCGACGGAGCACTGGCAGCGTTACGAAGACGGCGAGCTGGCTGCGGAAGGCGACTTTCGGTGGGGATTTGTGCCGGTAGTTCACATTCAGAACATTGCACAGCCTTACTACTATGAGGGTCAAAGCGATGTTGAGTCGCTAATACCGCTGCAGGATGAGCTCAATACGAGGTTGAGCGACAGGGCGAGCAGGATAACTTTCCAGTCTTTTAAGATGTATCTGGGCAAGGGGATAGAGGGCTTCGAGGACAGGCCCATTTCACCGGGCAGGATGTGGCACACGGACAATCCGGATGCGACGATCGAGGAGTTCGGCGGAGATGCAGCGACACCGAGCGAGGACGCACACATTTCGGAGGTGAGGGAAGCGATGGACAAGGTAAGCGGCGTGACACCTGTTGTTGCAGGTGTTTTGAAGAACAAGATCGGCAACCTTACGAGCGCGGTGGCGCTTCGGCTGACACTTATGGGAATGCTTTCAAAGACCGAACGCAAGAGATTTACGTACGGGGAAGGCTTGAAGGGCATTTCGCGGATGGTTCTGGCGATGCTTGACAGAGCGGGGATTTTCAAGAGCGAGCCCGCCGACAGAGAGATCGACATAATCTTTGCGAGTCCACTTCCGGAAAATACGCTGGAGAAGCTGAAAGAAGCGCAGATTAAGAAAGAGCTCGGGGTGCCGGCTGAGCAGGTGCTCAGAGAATTGGGTTATGAGACCGAGAAGCAGGAAAGTGCATAAGCGTTTTTTCGCTTTTGCAGGAAAGGAGTTTGTATGAGTCAGATTGACACAGAAGAAAATACTTTGTCTGAAGAGCACGTGGAACAGGGGGAGAGTCTGAAACTTGTTCCGGTGTCCGAGTCAATCCGGTATCGAAAAAGGGCACAGAGTGCTGAGAAAAAGAGCGAGAGCCTGTCGCAGGAACTGGCTGACGCGCAGGAGAAGATGGCGCAGATGGCTGAGCGGTTGAGCAACATCGAGTCTGAGCAAGAGCTGACGCGTAAGCTGGCATCGGCGGGCGTTGTGGACCTGGAGGCTGCGGTGCTGGTGGCCAGGGCCAGGGTCGAAGGGCAGACGGATGTGGATCTGGACGGTGTAGTTGAGCAGTTGAAGAAGGAAAAGCAATATTTGTTCGTGGAAGGCGGCGGCGAGGTGGTGACGGCCGGGCGGACGGCGCCTGCGAAAGCTCGGATACAAAACGGGGCTACTGCTCTCGACCGTGCGGCGAAGAAGGCGTCGAGGACGGGCAATCGAACAGATTTGCATGAGTACCTGAGACTGCGAAGGAATTTTGTTTGACGAACGGGAATTGGAGCTTGACAGCATGGGCTGAAGCCCATCGCACGAGAGGTTTTAGCCCATCCAACAAGTATTTTTAGAAATTGCGAAAATAATTACGGGAGAATCATAAGATGGCATTTACGGGAAAAGCGACATATTCAGCGGGCACGACCCTGCCGGAACTGGCTGAGGACGTGTCAGACTTGATCGGGATAATTTCACCTTACGAGACGCCTTTGCTCGATTCTTTGGGCGATCCAATGCGTGAGGCGCGAAGCACACACCATGAATGGCTGGAGGATGAACTGCTGCCGAACAAGGACGCCATTAATGACAGCAACTTCAGCGATCCGGCGACGGATACTTCGTTCGATGTCGACAACGGCAGCAGGTTTCGGGTGGGAGATCAGATTCAGGTCGAAGGTTCGGAAGAGCTGATGCTGGTTACGGCAATCAACACAGATACGCTGACAGTAGTTCGTGGTTATGCGGGCACTACGGCGGAGAACCTGGCAGATAATCAAACGATAAACATTCTCGGTAACGCGGCTCTGGAGGGCGCGGACAAACCTTCGGCGCGGTTTACCAATCGCAGCCGCTGCGGCAACTACACGCAGATATTCACGGCGACGGTGGAAGTAAGCGGCACGGATATGGCTGCGAGCCAGTTGGGTCTGGCCGACGAGATGGATTATCAGAAGCAGGAACGGCTGAGGGAGCTGCTACGTGACCTGGAGAATACGGTGGTCAATGGTGGGCAGCCGGCGAGCAATCCGGAAGGATCGGGGAGCGTCAGGCGTTCGATGAGGGGGATTATTCAACATATCTCGACGAACGTTTTTCACACCGGTGACAGCGGTTTTCCGAGCGGCACGGCCCTCGACGAGGAGAAGGTCAACTATGTGCTGAGGCGGATATGGGAAAACAGCAACGGTAATGTTGACCTGATTGTAGTGGGCGGCTTCCAGAAGCGCAAGATAAACGACTTTACCGCCGACAGCAGGAATTACGGGGCGACCGATACTACCTTCACCAACATGGTAAGCATTTATGAGAGTGACTTCGGGGTCTGCCGGATAGTGACAAGCCGGTGGATGCCTCAAGATGCAGCACTGTTTATGGATTCGTCTCGTGCGGGCGTGCTTCCTTTAGCGGGCCGGAGTTTTCATTTCAAGCCGCTTGCCAGCAGTGGTGACTATGAGTGCGGCGAACTTATAGGCGAGTATACGGTGGAACTGAAAAACGAGGCGGCACATGGTCTTATTCGCGACCTGAGCACGAGTTAGACGACGGCACATCGGGGGACGCACTGTGCGTTTCGGCTGGGGTGTCCGGGGCTGGTCGGAGCTTCGGACACCCAAGCGCCCTGCGGGGCCATGAAGGGAGGGATTGACGGATGGTACAGTTCTCTAATGACGCGGATATTCTTCGGTACGAGCCGACACTTTTCGGCGAACTTCATCTGCCGGGGCAGGTTTTGTCGGGGGGGACCGGTGGGGTGCTGAGCGGGACGACTTTTACGGCAAACGGCGCGAATTTTGTTAGCGGGCAGGTTTCGGCTGGAGGGATCGTGTATTTGCAGTCTGTGGACGGGATGGTGGATGGGGCTTATGAGATTGTTTCGGTGGATTCGGCGACACAGCTTACGGTTTCTGTGATCAGGTCGGGTTCGAGCGATGAAGCAATTGCGCCTCCG
>Ga0180438_10004602_pt1 | contig 19758 bp, 15 predicted proteins | sample SS_ome_12_FD_132455 | JGI IMG/M metagenome (GOLD analysis project Ga0180438, IMG submission 132455) | Hypersaline lake sediment archaeal communities from the Salton Sea, California, USA - SS_3_D_2 metaG | ecosystem: Environmental > Aquatic > Non-marine Saline and Alkaline > Hypersaline >... | reverse complement strand
GAATATGCATATTGGGGAAGGAATCTGCTTGAACTACAAGCAGATTAAAGGTATATGAAAGGAAATATAACCGACCTATTTTGAAAGCGCCCATAGCGCCCTAATTTGAAGCGCCCAATGACATTTTGCTATTTTGCTCCTGTGTACATTATCAGTCGTCATAGCTCAACCAGGCGATTACCAGCAGAAGGCTAAGCAGATTCTGGATGCAACAAACATCAAAGGCGGCTTAATTGTGCAGATTGGTTGTGGGGATGGGAAGCTTACGACAACGCTGCACGCCAATGAGAGATATCTTGTTCACGGTCTGGATAGTAACGCCAAGAATGTGGAAAAAGCGAGAGAATATGTTCAATCTGTCGGGAGCTATGGAAACGTTTCTATTGACCGATTTGATGGACAGCGATTGCCATATGTAGACAATCTGGTGAATCTTGTTGTGGCTGAAGATCTTAGTGATGCGTTGATGGCTGAAGTAATGCGTGTTCTGTGCCCAAATGGAGTAGCGTACATCAAGGAGGATGGGAAATGGACAAAGACGATCAAACCGAGACCAAAAGATATAGATGAGTGGACTCATTACCTTTATGACGCCAGTGGCAACGCTGTATCACAGGACCAGGTTGTCGGTTCACCCCGGCACTTCCAGTGGAACGGAAGTCCCAGATGGTCACGACATCACGACCGCCGCTCAAGCATTAGTGCGATGGTTTCTTCGGGAGGCCGGATCTTCTACATCTTTGACGAAGGCTCGAAAGCATCGATCATGCTTCCTCCCAAAACGGTCATTGTTGCGCGTGATGCGTTTAACGGCACAATCCTTTGGAAACGACCAATCTCCAAATGGTTTACCCACCTTTGGCCGTTCAAGAGCGGACCCACCCAGCTTCAACGCCGCCTCGTTGCTCAGGGCAATCGCGTGTACGTCACACTCGGTCTCGATGCTCCTTTAGTTGTGCTGGATGCTGCGACAGGTGAAACAATTCGCACATACGAAGACACCTTCGCAACCGAAGAAATCATTCTTTCTGATGATGTGCTGTTCTTATTAGTGAATAAGTCGCCGCAAAGCTACGAGGCTTTCAAGCCGCAAGAAGTAGGTATAGGCGCTGAACGAGATCGGATCATGGAAAAGTTTCCGTGGAATGAAAAACCCAGAGCGATTACGGCAATCCAGGCAGACACAGGAAAGGTTCTTTGGAAAAAAGACCATTCGATCGTACCAGTCACGTTGGCTGCCGACAACAAACGCGTTTATTTCCATAATGGTGAAAGAGTTGTGGCCCTGAACCGCAAAACTGGAGACCAAGCCTGGATTTCCGATACAGTAGAACGCAGGAAAATAATCCCAACCAATATCACACCGACGCTTGTGGTGTACAAGGATGTTGTTCTGTTCTATGGAGCAACGAGGAAACTGGCTGGAATATCGGCGGAAACAGGTGAAATTTTATGGATCGAATCCCATCCCCGCTCGGGTCACTTTTGCCCTGAAGATGTGCTTGTGGCCGGAGGTCTTGTATGGGGCGGAGAAATCGCAGGTGGTAAAGATAGCGGCAAGTTCATTGGCCGTGATCCAAAGACCGGCGAGATCATGAGCCAGTTTTTACCCGACATCAATATTTTCTTTATGCATCAACGATGCTACCGCAGCAAGGCGACTGATCGATATTTGATTCCGGGCTGGACAGGCACTGAATTCGTTGACTTCCGCGAAAAGCATTGGGTCACAAATCACTGGGTTCGCAGTGGATGCATCTACGGCATCATGCCCTGTAATGGGCTGGTCTATACGACGCCTCATGATTGTGCCTGTTATATGCAGGCGAAGCTTTATGGATTCTGTGCTCTCTCGTCAGATGAACGGAAGACGGAAAACAGAGTGAAGAAGACAGAAGGCAATCGTTTGGAGAAAGGTCCTGCATTCGGAAAAATTGACTATCGACAACCGAAAATCGAAAATCCAAATGACTGGCCCACATATCGCCGCGATGGAGCGAGGAGTGGATTCACCGATACATCTGTACCAACGAATTTGAAACAAGCTTGGACGACAAATCTGGTGGAGCGACTATCTGCTCCGGTTCTTGCTGATGGCAAGCTATTGGTTGCATCAATCGACACGCATACAGTTCATGCGCTGGATGCCGACTCCGGAAAATCGATCTGGAACTACATAGCAGGAGGTCGAGTAGATTCACCACCAACGTTTTATAATGGCTGCGCACTGTTTGGTTCGGCGGATGGTTACGTTTACTGTCTTCGTGTCTCTGACGGTGCACTTGTCTGGCGATTCCGTGCCGCTCCGGAGGATCGGCGGATGACATCGTTCGAGCAGGTCGAATCCATCTGGCCTGTCCATGGTAGCGTGCTCATCCATGACGGCGTAGTTTACTGCGTGGCTGGTAGATCTATGTTCCTGGATGGAGGATTACGATATTTACGTCTTGACGCAAAGACCGGCCGCAAGCTTGACGAGGTAATATTCGACGAGCATGATCCGACTACTGGTGAGAATTTGCAAGTTCACGTCAAAGTCAGAAACATGCCGGTAGGATTGCCTGATGTGCTTTCTACAGATGGTCGGTTCTTATACATGCGGTCCCAGCGTTTTGATTTCGAAGGCAATCGTTTTGATCTTGCTCCACATTCGGGCAAAGATGCCGAACAGGGCGCGGTTCAGAAGGGTGAAGGTGTCCACCTGTTCTCACCGACAGGGTTCCTAGATGATACGTGGTTCCACCGCTCTTACTGGGTATATGGTCGTACCTTTGCCGAAGGCGCTGGTGGCTGGCCGCAGACGGGCAGGTTTGCACCCAGTGCACGGATTATGACAGTTGATGACTCTTCTGTGTATGGATTTGGACGCAAGCCTATGTACTACCAGTGGCGAACACCGCTGGAGTACCACTTATTTTCGGCAAGCCGGGATCCTGAGATCATTCGTGAGCCTATTGGTCTTCCTATTAAAGGTAAAAAAAATGCACAGGGGCAACCACGCCGTCGGATGGTTCAACATCCCCGTTATGAATGGTCACGCTCTTTGCCGATGTTAGTCCGAACAATGGTTCTTGCTGGCAAAACATTGTTTATAGCAGGCCCGCCGGATATCGTGGATGAAGAAGAAGCTTTCCGCCGTGTTGGGGATTCTGATATTCAATCACTGCTATCAAGACAAGATGCCGCGATGGCCGGCGAAAAAGGTGCTCTATTGTGGGCTGTTTCTGCACAGGATGGCGAAAAGTTGGTTGAGTACAAATTGGATGCTCTGCCGGTATTTGACGGTATGATAGCAGCCAACGAAAGACTATATATTGTCATACAGGATGGGAGCGTCATATGCATGGCTAGTAGGTAAGTGAAACCCTACTTTTCAATTTAGACCTATTCTGAGTTTGTAAATCCTCTTGTGTTATGTTAGAAAGTATATTCATAGTTACCATTGGTGACTCATGACAAAATCCAGTCGAACTCTACAAAGTCTGGAGCAAGCCAGAAAAAGTAGAAGAGTGGCGAGCAAAGTTGCCGGAAAAAGGAACAGCGGACGAGTGACACAGTAAGGCCAAAATAGCCCAAATGTCACTCGCAAAATCCATACAACCAGACTGATATGGAACGACCGTTGTCAAGCCGATAAAGTTAAATTTTTTTCTTTTTTTTACATTCTTTTAATGACACTTTCCAGGTGCAGGCTACTTCGACGATGAATCAGTCTGATATACGTGGATTATCCAAATGGACAGAGCCGACATTGATATTCTCCGTCATGAGCTATGCTTTCTACAAACGCGAGTTCAGCAACAAAACTGCCTATCGCAAGTCAGGGGCGCATATCACTCTTATCGTGCCTGCACCTGTCAGTGCCAACCTTATTTCCAATTTTCAAGTCTCAAAGAACAACTTCGGAGGAAGGGTGATAAAAGAAATATTTTTTATCACGCTGCCTTCTTCCTATTTTTTCGCGCCTCATATTCTATCATTGCTGACCATATGAATCCTGTCAACTCTCTGGCCACTGCCGTTACTGCTTTGCAAGGCAGCTTGCCCTTATGAACAAGCCTACGATAACGCCTGCGTAGTCGTATTCCTGCTCTGTCTGCGATGTCAATAGCCCATTGAGGCTGACCTTCTCTTCGTTTACGCAATACTTTACTTACACCATAAGCGTGGCGATGATGCCAGGCCACCTCAGTCAGCAACCGTCGGACCCTTACGTTGCCCGTTTTAGTGATCGGCCCCTTATGCTCCTTTTCTCCGCTGGAAGATTCTGAGGGTGTCAAACCGAGATAACTCATTAAATCACGGGGCGATGCAAACCGACCAAAATCAAATACTTCAGCGATTATGGAAATTGCGGTCAGCGTCTTTATGCCGTAGAAACAGCACAAAATACCCACCGCTTCTCTGTAATCTTCACTCTGCGCCAGTTTTTCCAGCTCTTTGTCTAACGTCTGGACGCGTTGCAGACAATGCCGCATCTCTGTAAAGTAGCACTCAAATACATCCTGAAGTAATGGCTGGTCAAATTCAATAGCTTCCAACCATCGATAATGCTTTTGTGTCCAGTGTTGGCCATCAATAAATACATATCCATGACGGACAAGCATTTTCTGCAGTTGATGGCGGATTCTTTTGAGATTCTCCTGTGCTGCCGCTCTACATCGAGTCAGTTCACGAGCTGCCTCCTGTTGCTCATCCGGTGGGTAAACCTCTGTCAGCATATCAGCCATAAATAAACCAAGTAATTTCTTGGCATCTCTACGGTCGGTTTTCTTTCTCTCACCTGGCTTACGAGGTGTCAGCGATGGAGCTATTACGCTGCATTTGCACTTCAACGCCTCGATTCTTCGTTGTAGTGTGAATCCGCATACGCCGGCTTCATAACAGAACTTTACTTTATCTGGAGCATTCTTTTTGATCTTCCTGACCATCTTTCTGATTTCTGAGGGCGTGTTCTTCACTGAGAATTCGACGATCACTTCATCATTCGGATACGCTATAGCAACCCTATGTTGTTTTTTTGTGTGTATCCATTGCAACGTATGTTATACTGTTTTTCACGATCGGCTCCTTTCAATTGTATGCGGCTCTGTTGCCGCTAGGCGATAACCCGCGATTATAGGTGGTTACGCACCACCATGTCGCATAAGATTTATCGACTTATGACGACCTTTACAATCAGGGGCCGGTCGTTCCATATTTTCTACAACTCGAATGGCCGACACCTACCGATTTCCAAAAAACCTGAACTCTATAAGTGCTTACTTACAAAGGATTTAGCCAGAGGCTAAAATTTAGCAACGTATTCAATGACCAAAGTCAATTAGTAAGTGACATTGGTTGATAAGTCGTAAGGTGGATGCCTCAAAGAAGATATTGTGGTAACAGAATTATTACTATTTGATTTTGAGTTTTTCATAGGTGGACGAGGCCAATCAAATGCTTTAATACCCAATACAACAAATTAACTTATCAACCTTTTTGTGATGGTCCGGTGACATCAAGACAAATAGGCTGATGTTCGAGATAGCACAGGAGTAGTTTGGGAGAGAATCTCTTAACCTCTAAAAGTGATACACAATGGACAATCCGATTTCTGTTTCATAATCCTCACGGGCTATGGGGCTTTCCTTGATATCCTCGCTGTAAAACTCGATGCCAGCCTGAGCAATCGCATGGATATGGCGCGTAAGGTAGCGACGATGAACTACGTTCAATCCAGTTGAGCGATAGCCCGCATCCAAATCCGTCTGTGCAAGCCCAGAGGCGACAGAATCAGCAGCCGACACACCAAAATCCTTATTTAGAAAGTCATCTGTCCCAAAGGTGGAAAAAACAAAAATTTCTGTTCCCGTGCCGTCTAACTGTGTGCCAAACCGGTGTCCTGCTGCAATGATCCCCAGCCAACCAAAGTCACTGGCTCCCCCCATGATTCGGGCGGCGATCCAGTTACGCCAATCCATGCCAAGGCTGCGGCGGATTTCACCAAAGCCGACAATATGTGAATCCCGGTCGGGCAAGCCATTAAGGTATCCCTCGTCCGAGTCGTCTGCCTCCAGTCCGTCTTCATACCGCGCTCCTGCCTGGAAAAGCCAACTGTCCTGGAAGAGGCCCCGCCAGCCTAATTCCATACCCTCCCAGAAAAAAAGGTGATTTCCCCTTCTCCATTGAACGGCACCGGCAGGTTCCACCTCAAACTCGTATTCATCAGATCCATCATAAGCGGTTTCATATTCAAAACCTACTCCAAGGGCAATACCCCAGCCTTCCCCCTGAGTAAAATCTAAAACCGATGGTAGAGGCACCAGGGCGGGAGGATTTGTTTCATTGGCAAAAGTTGTATCTCCGAGGAGTACCACCGCTCCGTAGACCATTATAATAAGCCTCAAAACTGTCATGTGTTTCATGAGTCGTATCCTTTTAAAGATTTTCATTTTTTTCTTTTAGCGGATTCTAATTCCTGTGTGAATTATATAGAGGCCTATTTAAACAGTCAACAGCCCTCATAATCCCCCAGGGTAGTCATCAGAGGTGTTTCGTGGCCATAGAATGGATGATATAACATTAAAGTGTAATCTTCTTACTCTACAAAACCGCGTATTACCCATTTCAAGCCACATAACAAAATAGAATACCCACGGTAGAGCTAATAAGCACACTATAAGGCAGACATAGAAACCAATATTCTCTTTGGGGTCTTGGAGGTGTGTCATATCATACCAAGTAGCCCAGACCAGCCAAACAGCAATGACAACTGTAACCGCCACGCAAATCCTCCGAACGCCTTTATTCCAACTTATCTTCATAGTTATTTACCTTTTACCGAAAAAAATAAAACAGCATATCTACAGCTTTAATTGGCCGTGATTTTGCATAAGTATGAGGTTAGTTCTGTAGTTGCCATAGCAATAAATTGTAAAATAATCGCCGCCTCAATCAAGTACACCATATAAATATTTAAAAATCCTGTGAAAGTCGCTAAATTTCGCCTTTTCCTCTCTCAGCCTACACAACCGCAAAAAATTAAGCATTATTGCAGAAATTCTATGGAAGTGTCACAGTTATAAACCGCCCCAGCAGGCGCTACATTACTGCTCCTGACTTCACAATAAACGTTGATTTTATCGGATTTTTCTTGATTTTAATTACAAAAGAGTGTTAACATATATAGTTTAAGATGAGTGGTGAATTATTTAATTTTCGTGGCTTATACTCCAACCCATTCAGGAGTGAAACTATGCGAAACTCAGCTTCGCGTTCAGAACTTAAACGCTCCGCCTGCGATAAGGATGTGAGATAACAATAAGTTAGTATAATCAAAAGTGTTCTCAAAAAATGTGACAGTGGGGGAGAAAGGAGGTAAAACTCTTTCTGTTGGTGACCATTTTAAACGAAAATATTAGATAAATGAAAAATCAACATTCAAGATGTCAGAAGGAGGCTTAAAAATGAAAATTTACAAAAGCATTTTTTCGATAGTAGCAGTAGTTCTTTTGATGTGCGTAATAGTAAATGCTGAACTTTTAGACCAGCAACAATTATTAGAAGACGGGGGAGTAGCATTTTGGAGTGACCTACCTCAAGTACAAACTTTTACACCAAGCATGTCAGGCAAATTAGTGAAATTGGATTTAGGTGCTCGCTTAGAAAGATGTAAAGAAATCAAGGATTTATCCTTATTTGTCCGATAACTACGGCATGGTTTACATTAGGTTTCTAAAGGAGTATATACCATGCCAGCAAAATTAATTGAACAAAATGGTAACAGAATCTCAATCCAACTTACAGTTGAGTTAACTGGCCAGATGCTCAAGGATGAGCAGGCACTGCAACAATCTCTAAATGAGGCTGGACAGGCTGCAATGGTGCCGATGATAAAACAGTTCGATACGAATGGTGAGCCCATACGCGTCAATGGCGTCAAGCACACCGTAAAAAGCTATGCACCGCAAGACTATGAAACACCCTACGGACCAGTACAACTGGAGCGTTATACTTACCAAACAAGCAAAGGAGGACGGATCTATGTACCATTGGAAAACGATGCGCGTATGATCTTAAACTCGACACCGAGGTATAGCCAGATGGTTTCGGGGAAATACGCTCGCTTTGGAGCCGATGCCATCTGTGAAGATCTTCTCGAATGCAACGGGAGAAAGCTATCTCGTAATTATGCCAAGAAGCTCAGCGATTTTGTAGGATCTGTAGCACAATGCCATGAAAGCGACTGGGAATACGATCTACCAGAATTTGATACACCCATCGCATCAGTTAGTATCGGCCTTGATGGGACTTGCATGCTTATGCACAATGACGGTTGGAGAGAGGCGATGAGTGGTTCCATAGCGTTTTACGACGATCAAGGTGAGCGTCTCTATACGATCTATTGTGCTGCAACGCCGGAGTATGGGAAAGAGAAGTTCAAAGAAAAGTTTTCTCGTGAAATCGAGCGGGTGAAAGAAAACCTTCCAGATGTTTTGTATGTGGGTGTGGCGGACGGGGCAAAGGATAACTGGATTTTTCTAAAAAAATATACTCAACGCCAAATTTTAGATTTTTACCATGCCAGAGAATATATAAGCAAAGCGGCCTCCGCTATTTTAGTGCGAGACCAAAAGAGTCGTGATGCATGGATTAATGACTGGAGCCACAGATTGAAAAACAAACAGGGAACCGTGAGGCGACTTCTAAAGGAATTGGAACTTCGAAGAGCCAATCTCGATAGCAATAATTTCATTGAACGTGATGAAGAAATTCGTAAGGCCATCGTGTATTATACAAATAATAAGAACAGGATGAGTTACTCGAGTCACTTAAAGAATAATCTACCTATTGGTAGTGGTGTAACGGAGGCTGCATGTAAGACAGTGGTCAAGCAACGAATGTGTGTATCTGGGTCGAGGTGGAAAGATGCGGGAGCTAGTTGTGTTCTGGCATTGAGAACTTTAAAGCTCACTAAAGGCCGCTGGCAACAGTTCTGGAGTTATGTAATGAGGCATGGGTGTACAGAATACTAAGCGAGCACCTTTTTGGCCCTTCATAAGCAACTGCTATTAAGACACTTACGAGAGAGGCATTTTAAAAAGTCGGTAGATAACAGGTTGTATGGTTGTATTTTTGTTGTACGATTTTGCGAGTGAAAATTGGGTCATTTTTTGAGTAAAATGTCACTCCTTCTCAGCTTCTGTTTGAGGTAGTTTTGTTCGCCACTTTTTTGCTTTTTCTGGCTTGTTCCAGGCTTTGTGGAGTATAATTATATTCTTAATTGATTCTTTTGTGTGTGAATGTTGTGTGTCGATATCTGCGAATTTCTACTAAGGGTGTATCAAGACCCCGAAGCTTTAATCCGGATATTTCTAAATGCTATTTCTCCACCATGATCTTGTAGTAATATACGACCCTTTTCGGCTTCGCCGAACGCTTCACGATTTTTGAACTTACTATTAGCTACTGCTGTGCGAAATGTCTCACTACCTCTTTCGAATTCCAGTACCTTTTTACCATTGAGCCAGTGTTCTACGTGCTTGCCCTCCGATACGATCCTAACTTTGTTCCACATGCCTCTTGGCCTGGCCTGCTGCCCGGTAGCCTCTAGTATATCGTACAAATCACCCAGAGCATGTGGGCCGTTTATCTCCATATCACTATCGAAGATTTGATATTCTAATCCTAGCTCTGTACCTGGATATACAAAATATTTTATACCGCTGTTAATGTTGCCTTTATATTCTGGATTCAGCTTGTATTCGAGCTTGAGATCAAAATCAGAAAATTGTTGTTTTGTTACGATGCTTCCCTTAGCTCCTTCAGGTCTTTCACTTCGAGGCACACATAATATCTGCCCTTCTTTTACAATCCATACACCTTGAGGTATTTCTTCTTTGACGACGCCCCTGAAATTCGACAGTTTTTTGTCCATACCATCGAATAACATCCAAAATCCCTGACGGGCCTCTTTTGCTGACAGTGTGTTGGGCTTGATGTTTTTATTCATAGAACAACCAGACAAGATAGAAATGGCAATAATTAAGCAGAGTAGTTTCAAACAGGTATTTTGCATGGTTTTCTTCCAAAACATATTTTATCTGGATTCTCTGTTAAATCTTTCTTTTAAACCGTTATTCCGGATAAAGACACTATCAACTTCATTACTCTGTAAAAGTTTGTAGCGATTAGGTCTGCGGTAAGCGTTACCCCAGATCGTTTTACTTCTGTGCATCCGAATTTTGTTCATATTAAAAGCAACAATGAATACACCTTCTTTTTCACCAGCAACAAGAATCCTGTCGCCATTTGCGTCGAATGCACACGAATGACCATTTTGAGATGGTGCAGAGTAGTTCGCCATAGCTACGGCCATTGCATTTTCAACCGCTCTCGTCTGAAATTGGTTAATACGTTTTTCCTCAAGATTGCATGCATTAGGCGTTAATACCAATTCAGCTCCTTTGAGCATAAGAACTCTGGCACTCTCCGGGAACTCTCTGTCAAAGCATATCATTATTCCCAGCTTTATAGTGTCTCCCCGTACAGGGAAATCACATACATAAAAATCCTCTCCGGGAGTACAATTAGATTCTGTCACCTTCATATCGCTGGTATGAACTTTTGCATAGGTCATGAGTATATTACCATCTGCATCGATTACAGAAGCAGAGTTTCTCGGCTGTTGTTCCCATTTCTCAAGATAGGTTATGATAATCCCAAGTTCCAGCTCTCGTGCCAGGTCTTGAAAGTGTTTAATAAAATAATGAGATGGATCAATAGCCCTGGCTTTCCATTCTTCAAAGCTTAACTTGTATTTATCGGGAGTGTACTTTGTATCTGGCCAATGATAACGAGAATATCCTATACTCCACATCTCGGGGAAAAGTACTATATCCGCTCCCATTTTTTTTGCTTTCCTGCAATACTCCTCTCCCTTCTGCATATTTTTATAAAGATCTGCCCCAAAAGGTTCCAGTTGAAGAAGAGCAACTTTTATTACATTTTTGTCATTAATCCCAGAATTATTACCTTTCGAAAAATCCAATGATTTACAGCCAGAAATAAAAAAAGCCACTGTTACCAACAAGTTAACTAAATGATGATTCCTACGAAGAAGTTTTTTGGACATAACTTTACTTTCTCCAATAGATTGTAAATACTTTCACAAAATATGTTTCTATCGTAGTGCAGGCTATCAAATCAATTATCGAATTACCAATCTTCCGGTATAACCACAATACACACATTCGTATCACCAAGTTTGTTTGAAGTAAATTCAACATACTTACCAGTCAAATCCCATCCCACATGCAAATGCTGTCCACCGCCATAGGTCCGGTGACCGGAGGTCAGGATCTTCTTCTCTGTCGTATTCGCGTTGAAAAGGGCGACAATGCCATGCCAGTTGTCCGCAGCAACCCATTTTCCATCGGGGCTTCCGGACGCATGCCACCAGTTCACCTGTGACAGTTGGTACGCCGTGGCATTCTTCATCCAGGCGCCTGCTCCGATGATCCGGATCTGACCGGTCTTGAGATCGAATACTTTCACGTTACCCTCCTCGCGGTTACCTTCGTGATGATGACCACCCACAAACGTCATCTGATCGTTGACCCACCAGCACTCATGAGTAACAATCTCGCCTGGCACCTGATAGAAGGCGGGAACCGGTACCCGTACATTGACATTCATGAACCAGAAGCGTGCATGGCGGGGTACGTTTGGGTCCCGCGGAGCGACATCGCTGTCATAGACGCAGCAGAAGGCGAGAAGGTCGGGCCGATTCCAGTGGAACTGCAGATGGTCGGGCTTGAAGTCGAGTTTGGCCGGAGGAAGGAGCTGACCCTTCGCAATATCGCAGAATCCAATGAAGTAGGCTTCGGCAAGGCAGTAGCGGAAGGCAAGGAGGCTCCCATCGCTGTTCTCTACTAGAAAAGAGCGGTCCTGCATTTCGGGGGGTATCTCCATAAGCTTCGTTTCGGTAATGTGTACTGCGGTCTGTGGCTTGGTCGCGACATCCAATTGCCACCTATAGATGGCATGTTCCTTGGAGACGAAAAGCCGATCCCCCTTGTAGGAGACCGCAACAGATCCCGCCGCGGGCCCATCTGGCGGATTGAGTCGCAGCAGTTCTCCCGTCTCCATGAGGTAGCCCATGACTTCCGTTCGGCCAAAACGATCCGAGAAAAAGAGCATCAGGTGGTTATCCCATAGAAAGCATTGATTATGAAAGTAGAAGTTGGTGTCTGATGATGGCGCTGTCGTCACGAAGATAATTTTGGCCCCACTTTGTGGATCCACCTCGATCTTCTGTTCGCAGGGTAGCACTTGGCAATCCCAAGACGATGAGAACACAACTGGTGCCTGGGAGAGTATAAAAAGCATTACTATATGGATCAGTGTTCTGTACATTACTCAGCTCCTTTCGTTCCAGGCCAACCACCTTGGTGGAGCTTTCCATCTACAAGTGCGGTGAGACGTGGATGCATCAAGTATACAGGTGAGCTATTTTACACCGAACGCCGAGCAGGATCAACCACTATCGGACTGTGCCACTGGCAGACTTAGTTCCTGAACCGCGGACACACGGATACACTATGAAATCGCAGCCTCCCTGGGTTCCGGTAGAATGATCAGGTCCGACTCTACGTGGATGTTATGTGTGGCCATTTCTATATTATTTTTAAGGTGAAGCCAACGCGGAACACAAGACGGTAAAAATTCTCCGGCAGGCACTAAATAAACTGACACAATAATTTATCATTATTAATTTCTAGCACCGCGGAGAATGCCGGAAAGACAGTGATTGTCACTTTATTACCCTGATGGGCAAAGTAACCGGCATAGTTTTAATGTTCGCTCGAAACCCCGATGACGGCACGTACCTGTGACGGATGCACAGAAGCCGAGTCCGCAATGGCCCGCATGGTCATATCCGGGGAGGCTTGGTAGCCGTTGTCTTTGAGCTTACTGACTACCGTATCTATGTCTAATCCTATCTGCTGGCAATATTGCTTGAGCGTCAACCGCCCGAAGCCACCACCACCTCGTTGCCCTCCTAAGTCGTCGCCTCCACCACGCTGGCCTCCGCCACCACTGCCGCGGCGGCCTGAACCTGTTTTGCCGAGGGCTATATTGTAGAGTTCAGCCGGTGTAAGACCGTTAATCTCAGCCAGCTCGCCGAGTACGGCTTCGGGAGATTCAACTTTTATCCCGTGCTGTCTGAGGTTATCGAGCATGGTTTCGAGTTCGATGCCGGTGTATTTGTCTGCCAGCTCAGCAAGAGTCATCATCTCAGCGTGCGGAACAGGTCCTCGCTGACGGGGGCTGTCATAGCTTTGCTTTATGCTTTCGTTCCATTCCATCAGCGTCGCAAAAGGACTTACGCCTAAAACAGTGCCGGCAAAAGCGATTATACAGACAACCAGCGCCGCCACCCATTCGGCCCGCAGTGCGAAGGCTTTGGTAACTTTGCTCTTGAGATAGCTGACAAAAGGCTTCCAGTTGAAATAAAGATGGAAGACGGATGCGACCACGAAGATGATGCTGAACCAATCGTGAAGGCCGATCCACTGGTGTTTCGTTAGTGCCAGAATGGTCCAGCCGGTCCAGTTGGCAATCCTGCCGGGCGGGACCACGAAAAGTATGATTCCAGTAAAGGTCATTCCGATGAACGATACTGCTGCCAGCAGCGAAAAGAACGCCCGCCAGCTAAATTGAGTTTTTGTTTCTTTGCTCATAATCCTGCCCTTAAAGTTTTGTCTGCCGTTTACACTGTCTTATCCCGACATTAGCACGATACGCTCTATATGGATTGAATTTACCATATAGAACGCTGGGAAACGTTTTTGAAATCCTTAGTACATTAAAATAGCAAATTCGTTCGCCCATGAAAACAACAAAAACCAGACCGGAAGGACGGTAAAAAAATACTTCGATAATCCGCAAGGTCAAGTTCAAGCGAATTTTCTTCCGGCGATCAGCAGTTCTCAACGAGCAAACTCATCAGAAGCTTATTGCCCTGGCCGCTGATTTTTCTCCGAGTTTAAGAAGACGTCCTAATTCTCTTGGTGGCCTAAACATTGGTTGTGGAAGCAATTCTGTGGTGGGCACATTCTTCTCCGGCTTGATCGACGATGTTCGTATTTACAACTCTGGCTACGGTGTTATTGACCATCGAGATTTATTTGTTTTTTGCAAGTACTGGCTAACGGAGAAGAAATAGCGGACTATTTGTTGTGTTCCAAGTCCTTATGTATTCCTGAACCTAAAGGATTGTTAAAGGACATAAAATGAAATTAATTATGCTATTGATTTTATCGATAATTGTCAGCCCAAGGTAATTCCAATTCGCTGAATACATCTAATATGTCTCTTTACCAGAGGATATGGCTTCGGCGAGTATTCAACCAGAATATACCATATAACTTTATAATAAGTACTCTTTTACGCCAAATGGTCGGAGATATTTTATGGCCGTAGAATCGATAGCTTCGAACATAATCGAACTTATGTCGTACATAACTCAGCCTCTGTAATAAATTGAAAATTAATGCTATCCACTCTTTTGCTATGCAGGGGCTTTTTTCAAAAATATGGAATCAATACGCTTGACGTATTTGCTTAGAAAGTAATAAGGTATGTTAGTATATGTAACAAGCGTACACTAAGTTAAGGAGCAGAAATGATAAAATTTGGACACAAACGTATCAGTTATTACGGAATTCTTATTCTTTGTTTGGCATTTCTCCTATTTAGTAATTCAAGCTGCAAAACCACCGACCTGCAAAGCCGTACTCCAGAAAGAATAATTTTAAATTTGACCGAAACTCCTGCTACAAGCCAGGCCGTCACATGGCGGACAAGTTATAATGTCTCAAGTCCTCAAGCCCAGCTTGCACCCGCAACTGAATCTCCGGATTTTGATAAAAAGGCTTTGATAATACAGGCAATCACGGAGCATGTTAAGCCAGATAATAAAAGAGGTGTTTATTACCATTCCGTTGTTTTTAATTCTTTAGAGCCTAGTACAACATACGCATACAGAGTAGGTGATGGACAAATATGGAGTGAATGGAATCAGTTTAATACAGCAAGCGAAACTAATAAACCATTTAAATTTGTGTACTTTGGTGATCCTCAAAATAATATTAAGTCAACATGCTCACGGATTTTTAGGGCAGCTTATAAAAAGGCTCCCGATGCACACTTCTGGCATTTTGTAGGAGATATTGTTAATCATGGAGAAACTGACGAAGAATGGGCGGAATTATATTATGCATTTGGTTGGATACCAAGGGTAACACCAATAATTCTTCTGCCAGGAAATCATGAATACGTAAAGAAGGAAATTAATGGTGGGGAAATAAGAGAATTAAACCACCTTTGGCGTCCTCAGTTTACGCTGCCGGAAAACGGCCCTGATGATTTGAAGGAGACAGTATATTTTATCGATTATCAAGGTGCAAGATTTGTGATGCTTAACGGCAATGAAAAACTTCAAGAACAAGCAAAATGGTTAGATGCTGTTTTAGCGGAAAATCCTCAAATCTGGACCGTCATAGGAATCCATCAGCCTTTATACTCTACCGCCAATGAGCGTGATAATCCTTATCTTCGAGAGCTGTTTCTACCCATTTTCGATAAATACTCAGTGGATCTGGTACTACAGGGGCACGACCATACTTATGGTCGTACATATAAGCTTAAAAATGGGATCAGGGTGAATGATAGTGAAAAAGGAACAGTATATATAGTCTCAGTCAGTGGACCTAAAAGGTATCTAATAAATCCGAATTATAGAGATTTGATGGTAAAGGTTGGAACTGGTAGGCAGCTGTTTCAAGTAATTCACATAACCCAAAAACGTTTGGTATACGAATCATTTACAGCAACCGGTGAATTATATGATTCATTCGAATTGATAAAATGACTATCCGGATATCTTTATCATTAGTCAGCTACATTAGTGTAAGCAATATCATCTTGTGCTTATCGTCAAACCGAAGTTCGGCTGTAATCACTGAGGCTGATCGGCCATTCACTCATTATTTATAGAACAGGGAGGCGATTATAGTATCGGATAGGAAATTCTTTTTTATAATACCTTTATATCAACCGTAAACAGTATTAAAAAACACAACAGAAACATGAAAGGAGTATATTTATGTGCGATGAAAACAGATTACCGCTGATTGGTGAGAAAGCTCCATCTTTCGAAGCTGAAACTACCCAAGGACCGATCAATTTTCCGGAAGATTTCAAAGGTAAGTGGGTCATTTTCTTCTCCCATCCAGCTGACTTTACGCCAGTCTGCACCACTGAGTTCATGACCTTCGCTTCGATGCAGCCCGAGTTCGAGAAGCTCAACTGCAAGCTACTGGGACTATCCATAGACAGCACGTACAGCCATATCGCCTGGTTGCGGACTATTAAGGAAAAGATCGAATATAAGAATATGAAGGACATCGAAGTGACTTTCCCGGTTATAAGTGATTTGAAGATGGATGTGTCTAGGGCCTTTGGCATGCTTCAACCGGCCGCCAGCAGCACGCAAGCAGTGCGGGCCGTCTTCATCATCGACCCTAAAGCTATTGTGCGGGCGATACTGTATTATCCGCTAAGTAACGGGCGCAACATGGATGAAATTAAGCGGCTGCTGATCGCGATGCAGCACAGCGATGAACACGGTATTGCTACGCCGGCAAACTGGCAAATTGGGGATGATGTGATTGTACCACCGCCTGGTTCCTGCGGCAGCGCAAAAGAGCGAGTCGAAAAGCCTGCTACTGATACCAAGGTAATCGATTGGTTCATGGTCCTTAAGAAGTGCCCACATGGTAAGAAGTAAGCGGCATGTATAGAATCATGTGAAATCCAGCCTATGGGCGGTAGGTAAACAGCCGCCCACAGGCTTCGGTTATTAATATAAAAAGGAAGGCGATAATGTTTTTCAGACAATACAAGGTTGATGGACTGGGTTGTTATTCATATCTGATAGGCTGTCCAGCCAACGGAGCGGCTTGTGTCGTAGATCCAGAACGGCACGTGGCACAATACATCGAGACTGCCCAGGAAAACGGACTTCAGATCACGGGTGTGTTCGATACCCATCTGCACGCCGATCACATTACGGGCAGCTTGGAGCTTGCCTCACGGACGGATGTAACTATTCACGTCCATCCTGCGGTTGAGGGAGCCTACCCACATGAGAAAGTGCACGAAGGACAACATTTCAGGTTTGGGGCCGTTGAACTCGAAGTAATAGAAACTCCTGGACATACGCCCAATTCCATTACTTTGGCTGTTACAGATCATGGACGTTCACAAGAAGCATTCGCACTTCTGACGGGTGATCTGCTTTTCGTTGGTGATGTAGGACGGCCCGATCTTGCCGGGGAAGATATGCTGGAGACCCAGGTACGAGCCCTTTACGATAGCCTTTACACAAAACTTTCCCGATTTCCAGATTGGACTGAAGTATATCCCGCCCATGGAGAAGGATCCTTGTGCGGTCGTGGTATGAGCGCCAAGCCAATGACAACACTCGGCTTTGAACGACGGAACAACCCATTGCTAAGAGATCTGCCCTTCGAAGAATTTCATCGGATCATGACCGAAAACTTCCAAATCCGCCCACCAAGCTTTGCAGCCATCGTTGAGAAAAACAGCCAAGGTCCCAGTCTGCTTAACGAAATGACAAACTTTTCGGGGTTGTCTGTATTACAAGTTGAAAGTGCAGTTCGGCAAGGTGCCCGGATCGTTGACACCCGCGATCAGATCGCCTTCGGAGCTGCATTCATACCAGGTTCTATCAATATCGGTTTAACGTCGAATTCCGTCAATTGGCTCGGCATGGTTTTGGATGCGGATATCGATATCGTTATTATCGCTGATAGTCCTGCCTCTGCCCGACAAGCAGAGCATCAGTTCTACAGAGCCGGTTATGACCGATTGATTGGTTACCTGGATGATGGCATCTCAAGCTGGGCGTTGCAGGGTAAACCACTTGACCATCTGCCCCAATTGACCCCGGCCAGTCTCAAGCACGTTTTAGGCAAATACCATGACCACATAGTGTTGGATGTAAGGACCGATTTGGAATGGCAGACGGGGCATATCGATCAAGCTATCCACATTCCAATTTCAGAGCTCTTAAAGACCGGTGTCAATTTTGACAAAAATAGACACATTACCACAATCTGTCGTTCGGGCTACCGCTCGAACATAGCCGGAAGTTTCTTAAAGTCACTGGGTTACGAACACGTTTTCAGTCTAATCGGCGGAATGACCGCATGGAAAGCGGCTCATAGAAACGCCTGAGTCCAGGAAAGGAGCATGCAATGATCAATAAAAAGTTGCAGAAACACTGAATTTTTAAATGAACAGTAAGTTCTACAATGCGAGGCTAAGGGAGTTACTATTTAGGGTTTGTTATCAAGACCTCAAAATCAAACACTAAATCAAATATTAATCCACCGGCTCTGCCGGTGAGAATTTATAAGGCTTTGCCGTTCCAAGCGTTTATATAATGGTTCTCCATAGGAAAGCCCCGCAGGTCAAGGAGAACCAAAATGAAAGATTGGCAAAGTCAAGCCCATGTAAAATGGGAATGCAAGTATCATGTTGTTATAGTACCAAAGTATCGAGAAAAGAAACACTTTAAAAAACATCGCGCAGCGATCGGCCAAATTATACGAAATCCGATTAATTTATGCGCTGGTCACAAAAACGCCGATATAGTTCATTGTAGTCAAGTAGCAGTATCTTTAAGCATGGAGGCTATTATGAACGTTAAAGACCATCACACGACGAAGGAGCTTCAAACACTTTACCGAACGCAAAAAGATGCAAGGCTTGCTCGGAGAATACACGCAGTGTATCTGGCCGGCAAAGGATTAAGCTGTCCTGAAATTATGACTATTACAGGGGCTGGACGCCGTACAATTCAGCAGTGGGTGCGTAAGTATAACAAACACCGAATCGACGGATTAAGAGACAAGCCGCGTCCCGGCCAGCCCACTAAATTGCCTCGCAAGGCCGAGTCGAGATTCTGTAAACGAATTGAAGCCGGGCCGACTAAGAAAGATGGTGTTTCGGTTCTCAATGGCCCTGCAATAAGGCGGATTTTGGAACGTGAGTTTGGCGTGCTGTATTCAAGGCAAGGACTGTATGATCTGCTTCATCGCCTGGGATATTCGTGCCTTTGCCCTCGTCCACAACACGAAAAGGCCGACCCGCAGGCACAAGAACAATTTAAAAAAACTTCATCCACATGCTGGATAAAGTCGAATCAGCCCATCGGGGCCGAAGAATAGAAGTATGGTTTCAGGATGAAGCCCGCTTTGGCCAACAGGGTACAATAACGCGTGTATGGGCAAGGAGAGGTTCCCGGCCCAGAGCTGTAAGGCAGACAAAATATGAGTGGCTTTATGTTATTGGCGCAGTTTGCCCTCAGACCGGAGAAAGTGTAGGTTTGCTTTCACCGATAATCAACAGCGAGACAGTCAACATGTTCTTAAGACAATTCATTGCCGAAGTATCCCAAGATGTTCAAGTTTTGCTGCTCTGGGACAGGGCAGGCTTTCATATGTCGAAGAAATTGAAGATTCCGGAGAATTTGACCATTGTTCCTTTGCCGTCATATTCTGTCATTGGGCGCTTCAAATTAGGGCGCTATGGGCGCTTTCAAAATAGGTCGGTTATATTTCCTTTCATATACCTTTAATCTGCTTGTAGTTCAAGCAGATTCCTTCCCCAATATGCATATTC
>Ga0180438_10004601_pt1 | contig 19759 bp, 16 predicted proteins | sample SS_ome_12_FD_132455 | JGI IMG/M metagenome (GOLD analysis project Ga0180438, IMG submission 132455) | Hypersaline lake sediment archaeal communities from the Salton Sea, California, USA - SS_3_D_2 metaG | ecosystem: Environmental > Aquatic > Non-marine Saline and Alkaline > Hypersaline >... | reverse complement strand
GCCTGGCCTTACTCAGTCTTTTCTGCTGATCTGGATGGGGATGGTGACCTGGACCTGGCAACAGCAAATGCGGGTACAGACAATGTTTCGGTTCTGCTGAACAACGGGGATGGCACCTTTGCCACCCAATCGGTCTATGCGGTGGGTTGGGCTCCTTTCTCAGTCTTTTCTGCTGATCTGGATGGGGATGGCGATCTGGACCTAACAACTCCAAACCTCAATTCCGACAATGTCTCGGTTCTGCTGAACAACGGGGATGGTACCTTTGCCACCCAATCCGTCTATGCGGTGGGTGACTATCCTGTCTCAGTCTTTTCTTCCGATCTGGATGGGGATGGGGAGTTGGATCTGGCAACTGCAAATTGGGGATCCAACAACGTCTCGGTTCTGCTGAACAAAGCCCAGCTCCATATTGTCTCTACCATGCCGGCGCAGAACGAATTGAACGTGCCGATATCCGCCAACATATCGGTCACCTTCGATGTGGACATGGACCAGACCACCATTAACGACTCCACCTTTGTGGTAAATGCCAGGTCGACCGGACTGCATGCGGGCACCATAACCTACGACGGTCCGACCAAGACTGCGACCTTCGACCCGGCGGGCGATTTTGCCGTCGGCGAGTTGGTCACGGTTGTTTTAACGGGGGGTATAGAATCGGCCGGGGGCACGCCGATAAAGGACCATGCCTGGTCGTTTACCTCGGTATCAGCAATCGCTCCGGCTAATTTCACGCTCGATTCCAATTATACCGTTGGCGACAAGCCTATCTCGGTATTCTCAGCCGACTTGGACGGCGACGGCGATCTCGACCTGGCAGCCGCAAACTTCTTTTCGCATAGCGTGTCGGTGCTTCTAAACAGCGGTGAGGGCAGTTTCGCCTCGCCTGCCGCTTACACTGTTGGCAATTACCCCTACTCGATATTCTCGGCCGACTTTGACGGCGACGGCGATCTAGACCTGGCAGCAGCAGACTACGGTTCCGACAGCGTCTCGGTTCTTCTGAACGACGGTGACGGCAGTTTCACTCTCCATGCCAATTACGCCGCCGGTGATAATCCTACTTTGATTTTCTCGGCCGATCTTGACGGCGACGGCGACCTGGACCTGGCTACGGCAAACTGTAATTCGAATAACGTCTCGGTCCTGCTTAACGACGGTAACGGCAGTTTCGCGCCCCAGGCCACTTATACGGTCGGCAATTTTCCCACCTCGATATCCTCGGCCGACTTCGACGGCGACGGCGATCTGGACCTGGCAACGGCAAACACTTTTTCCGGTTCCGAAGACCTCTCGGTCCTTTTGAACTACGGTGACGGCAGCTTCGCACCCCATACTGCTTACGCTGCCGGTGACAGTTGTCGCTCGGTATTCGCCGCCGACCTGGATGGCGACGGAGACCTGGACCTGGTCACGGCCAACGAGGTTTCCGACGATTTTTCGGTTCTTCTGAACAACGGGGCCGGTAGTTTCGCCGACCAGGTGACATATTCTGCCGGAGAGGGCCCTCACTCGATATTCCCGGCCGATTTCGACGGCGACGGCGACCTGGACCTGGCGGTTGCAAATGGTCGCTCCGACGACATCTCGGTTCTGCTGAACGAGCCAGGCTTCACCCGCGGCGATGCCAATGGAGACGGAATAATAAACGTTGGGGACATCGTTTACCTGGTCAGCTATCTCTACAAGAACGGTCCTGCTCCCTCCCCGATTGACGCCGGAGACTGCAACTGCGACGATATAGTCAACGTGGGTGACGTGGTCTACCTGGTGCGCTATCTTTACAAGGGCGGCCCACCACCCAGCTGCCCGAAGGGCCCGCTATTCGTCCCTGACAGACCCGCCCGCATCTCAAACTGAGACGCATCGAGCAAACCTTTAGGGCTCGCCGAGAAACGTTTTTGTAGGGGCGAATCTTTACATTCGCCCGCATTCATGGGGCGGAGCTAAAGCTCCGCCCCTGCATTTTTCGTTCTTTCCGTGTTGTGTAAGGTCTTGCTGACGGCTCGCCGTCAGTGTGACCTGACACATATAACATTTAGAAGTTGCGCCACCTCGTGCCCGCCTGTGGGGTGAACCGTCTGGTTCACTCCTCGGGCGGGGAGCGGGGGTCTCCTCTCCCTTGATGGGAGAGGACTGAGGAGAGGGTGATTGGGTTTATCTTCCCTCGCGCCTGTCATCGTAGCCCGGGCATCCTGCCCGGCAGCAGTCTTTCCTCTCCCCTTGGGGGAGAGGATCAAGGTGAGGGGCAAAAGCAAAGCTCCCTCAACGATTCTCGTGTTCTGTTGCGTCGGGATATTGTTATCCCGACGGGCATCCTCAATCCCGGCTGTGGAGGGGCGAATCTTCAGATTCGCCCGCATTCATGGGGCGGGGCTAAAGCTCCGCCCCTACATGTCCCCCCTCGGCGTGGCCCGCACGTATATGGGCCCCGCATCTTGCCCGGCAACGGTCGCTTCCCCAAGAGACAATATCACCACAACTCTTGTGATGATGCAGATGCCTCGAGTGTTATTGAGGAGAGTTATATACGAGCCGGTAGACCGGGTTTACCCTGAAGAGTTTCACCCTGAAGGGCATCCTGCCCGGCCCAAGCCGCGGCTTAAGGACGGATGTACCTTTCGCTATGGGCAAGAAGGAAATGAGAGCAAGACCATGATTACAGGTGATAAGAATTTTTTTGAAAATTAACCTCAAAACCCTCTGAAAGCCCTGTTTCGGCAGTTTCGGCGTTGCCCCCAAGAAGTCATCCTGTTGGAATGAAAGGGCTTACAGGTTCAGGCCTTTTCGGGAGAGGGAGGCTTACACTCTCTGCCGGTCAGGCCTGAAACGCCTGTTTCGCCGACAAACCTGGCTCTGATACTCAAGCGTCGTTTTCCGGACAGGGATTCAACTCCTGTCCCATCAAAAACACTATAAAAAGGGAGTATGCTACACTTTTTGTTGCTTCGGGAATTGTCACTAGGATCCCGCTTCGCGGGGGAATTCCCGAAGCCAGAGACCTCGGCACTTCCTAATACCGAGGAATCGGAATCGCTTCCCCAATGGTCGATTTCATCACTATTCTGATGGTGGGTGGCCCACAGCTCCGCTGTAGGGTTGTGCGGAGTCTTCTACTCTTTCAACTTCACGATGGTCACCCCGGCGCCCCCTTCGTTCCATTCCCCCAGCCTGGTGCTTTCCACCCGGTGATGGTGCCCCAGGAATTCCCCGATCTTCTTGCGCAGCGCCCCGGTGCCCTTACCGTGGATCACCCGCACGGAGGTGAGCCCCGCCAGGAAGGCGTCATCCAGATACTTGTCTACTACGTCGAATGCTTCCTCTGCCATCAGCCCCCTCAAATCTATCTCCATCGAAACCTGCGGGACGGTATACGAGGAGGTGCTCACATACTCCGACTCGGCCTCGACTTTCTCCCCCTCCTCGATTATGGTGAGCTTCTCCTCCTCCACATCGTAAGTCACGCTGCCCACCAGAACCTTGAACTTATTCGACTGCTGGTCCTTGGAGACAACCTCTCCTTTGATGCCCAACGGTTCGATCCAGACCGAGTTCCCCGGTTTGACGATGCCCAGCTTCCTGGTCACCTTCTCCTCGAACTTCTCCAGCTCCTTGCTGAGCGAGGCTTTCTTCTCCTCCACCACCTTATGGGCCTCTTTGACTCCCTCCTTCTGGGCCTGGGTTTTTCTTATCTGGGCCACCAATTTCTCCAACTCCACCCTGGTGGATTCCACCAACAGCTTGGATTCTCTCAAAGCCGTTGTCTTCAGCTCCTTCTCCCGCTGGTCCAGCTTCTTCACCCTGTCCTGATAGAGGTTCATCAGCTCCTGAGTTACCCTCTTCTGCTCTTCCAAAGCCTGCCGGTTCTCCCTGACCTTGTGCAGGTCCTTCTCCAGACCTTCCAAAAGCGTTCCCAAATCCCTCTCCTCGCTCCCCAGAACCTCGTGCGCCTTCTTAATCACCTCCTCCGGCATGCCCAATCTTTGCGCGATCTGGATGGCATAGCTCGAGCCGGGATATCCCATCTGGAACTGGTAGGTTGGGGTGAGGGTCTCCTTATCGAACTCCATGGAAGCGTTTCTTATCTCCGGATATTCCTGGACCAACGTCTTCAACTCCCCATGGTGGGTGGTGATGATGGTTCTGGCTTTCTTTCTTATCAGCTCACCGATTATGGCTTCTCCTAAGGCCACGCCCTCCTTGGGATCGGTGCCGCCGCCGAGCTCGTCCAATAGAATCAGGCTTTCGGAATCTGCGTTCACCACCGCCTCTTTGATGTGAAGCATGTGGGAGGAGAAGGTGGATAACGACATCTCGATCGACTGCTCGTCTCCGATGTCGGCGTATACCCGCCGGAACACGGATACCTCCGAGTAAGGCTTGGCCGGGATGTGCATTCCTGCCAGAGCCATCAGGGTCAGCAGGCCCGCGCTCTTCAGCGCCACCGTCTTCCCGCCGGCGTTGGGTCCGGTTATGATCAGGCAGGTGTGATCCCTTCCCAAGGTCAAAGAGAGCGGAACCACCTCTCCCGCCTTGGACTGGTTCTCCGCCTTTTCGCCGCGAGGAAGTTGGAGCAAAGGATGCCGGGCTTCGATTAGATTTATGAACCCTTGCTCATTCAACAGGGGAGGACTGCCGTCATACTTGAAGGAGAGCTGGGCCTTGGCATGGATGAAGTCAAGCTCCTGCAGGATCCGCACCATCACGTCCAGATCCTTGATCTCGATTCTGACCATCTCTGTGATCTGCCGGAGAATACGCTCGATCTCGGCTTCTTCCTCTAAGGAGAGTTCCTTCAACTGATTGTTCATTCCCAGCACGGCGATGGGTTCTACGAATACGGTGGCACCACTTCGGGAACGATCGTGGATTATGCCCCGACTCTGGAAGAACTCCGATTCATCCATGGGGAGAACGTATCGTCCGTCCCGCATGGTGATGATATCATCCTGGCGGGGACCTTTGGCCTTGCGCGCACCCAGCATGCCCTCCAGCTTGTCCAGGATCCGATTCCGCCCCGTCTTTTTCTGGTGACGGACGTCCGACAGCCTTCCCGAGGCCGAATCCCGTATCTCGCCGGAGGGATCCACAGACGAGCTTATGGAGGTCAACAACCGATCGAAACTCCTCAAGTCCGCCACCAGTGCACTGATGTCAACGTACTTCTCCTTCTTGTTCCTGAAGAATTCGATCAAAGACTTGGAGATGTTCAGAATTTCCGCCAAGTTAAGAAGCTCCCTGGGGTCGAGATATGCCCCTTCGGTCTCGGCCTTCCTCAGCGAATGACGAACGTCCTGCATCGATGAGAGGGGGAAGGCCTCCTCGAAAGTCAGAATCTCCTTGAGCTCGGTGGTCTGTCTTATCTCCTTTTCGGCTATCTCTTTGTCTTTTGTCGGAGATATGGAAAGCGCCAATTCCTTTCCCATCTCGGAAAGACATTGCCCGGCAAGCATCTCTCTGATTTTGTCGAACTCTAACACTCCCAGCGTATGCTCATCCACGGAAACGACCTCGACCCTTTCTTGCGGCTTTGCGGAGAAAAGAAATCCCAACAGAAAATGTCCTAACCAGATGGAATCTCTTTCCTCCGTTGGGAATAAGATACAGCTTTCTTACGACTTTGGCAAATCTAAGTTCCGAAATAATCCTCCATGGTGCTTATGATTCTCGACACCGACGGGCCGTCGGTCGAGAGCCCTCCCAATTCCCTTGACGACTTTCCCGGTTCGGCCCTCAAGGCCTCTTTCAGCCTGCCGACCAGGCTGGGGCTCTCCGGGTGAAGGAAGGTGGTCTCGTCGTAGATCATGGGCACCACGCCCCTCATCCCCGGAGCGAAAAACGAACTGTCCAGTTTGGCCACGAAGGAATCGGGGAGAGGCAGGAATATCAGCAGAAACAGTAAAACACCCAAGACGATCCAACCCTGGAAGATACCCAGAACGGCCCCGCCCACCGCGTCCACCCTCCCCAGAGGTTTAAGCGAGGCGAATTTGTAGAAGAAGAATCCCAGAAGCTTGATTCCCACGTAGACCATGACGAACACAACCAGGAAGGCCATGAAGACCACCATCACCGTCGAGACCTTCATGTGCGAAAGGAATTTTGCCGTGATCTGCTCGGAATAGTTTATGGAGAAGATCACTCCGGCGGTAAGTCCGATTATGCCCATCACGCCGCTGAAGACTCCTCTCCTGGCTCCGATGATGATCGCTGCCACCAGCAGCCCGATCAGCACGAAATCTACCCAGTTCATCTCTCCCCTCTCTTTTTTGCCTTGCTTCTCACCCGGCCTGCGTTTTCGCGGGCAGCCGGGATCAGTTCCCACCTTGTCTGCACCCCACTAAAGCACCCAAAAAAGACAACACGTCACCTCGATTCTGCATCGGGGACGTGTTGTCCTCAAAATGACCTTTTTGACCTTCATTTTGCACCAGGTTGGATTGTGCAAAATCCGTTTGCCTAACGCTACATCATATCACTCTCTTTTTGAGCAAACTTCCTCACTCAGCTTCTGAGATGGATTGCAGTTGGGAAGCGACCATCTGGTTGACCTTTTTTCCGTCGGCCCTTCCCCGGACCTTTGGCATCACCAGCTTCATCACCTTGCCTAAGTCGGAGGGTCCACCGGCTTCCTCATCGCTGATGGCCTGGCTGATGATTTGCGACAGTTCCTCTTCACCCAACTGCTCGGGCATGTACTTCGTGGCTACCGCCAGCTCCTCCCGTTCCTTGGAGGCCAGGTCGTCCCTTCCACCTTTTTCGAACTGCTGAATCGAGTCCTTTCGCTTCTTGATGGCCGTAGACAGGACCGAAATCACGTCATCGTCCGAGAGATCGGAACCTTTCTCTATCTCCTTGTAGCGGATCTCCGATTTGAGCATACGGAGAACGCTGAGCGTCAGCGAGTCTTTACTCTTTAGTGCCTCCTTCAAGTCATCATCGATTCTCTTCTTAAGCGAGGAATCATCTTGTGGTTTTGCCTGATCCGCCATTAACCGCTATTCCTCTCTGCGACGACTTTTTCTTTTTGCCGCGGCCAGCCTTCTTTTGCGACGTTCGGATGGCCTCTCGAAATGCTGGTGCTTCTTGATATCAGCCAAGATACCGGCCTTCTCACAGGACTTATTGAACCTGCGCAAGGCCTTCTCGAAGGTCTCATCGCGCCGAACTATCACGTTGGTCATCTCATCTCAAACCCCCTTTCGACCTCATAAAAAACATCAACTCCTTTCTCAGAGTAGTATACGAGACTAACCCTATCTTGTCAAGTAAGATTTACATCTTCTCGGAAATTTTACCCTCTGTCGAACCGAGGAGAGAGGCTTCTCTTCTACTTGGTTATGAATCAAAGGATTAGCGTTCAAGTAGAGCCATCACTATGCGGCTGCCCGCATGTACTGGTCACGTGCTAGACTCCATATGCATAGGCAGGCCTCGATTTGCCTCTTTGTACAAGCCTTTGATGTTCAGTATTTTACCGGCCAGAATGTCGCTTCGCAGCCGCTTGCGACGATCCGACCTCGCTGCGCTGCAATTGAGGGGAAAAGCAACACTATGCCGTAAGTCATAGGGGGAATTACCAGGGCGAAACAAACCACGTCCCTGAACTCTCTTGTCGCTGGAACGCCAAGGGGAAGCGCTCGCGGCTGGAAATCAGGAAACCACCGATCCGTTGCCTGGCGAGTCAGACAAACCCTTAGAGATCATGCCTCTATCACCAGACCGTCGTGGGCGAGGGTGAGTTTCTCAAAACCCAGTTTTCGAGCCCTTTGCAGAATCTCCTGTTCTTTCCCTTCCAGTTCGGGGGGGATATGAGTGAGCAATACCGACTTGATGTTTTTTTCAATGGCCAGCGCGAGCAGTTCATCGACCGTGACGTGAAAGCACTCGCTGATCAACAGGTCAGCGTCACTGACTATGTTAACCAAGTCATCGGATGACTGGATGTCTCCGGAGTAGACGATCCTCTTCCCAGAAATGTCCATAACATAGCAGAAGCTCTGCATCTTATTGGGGCAATTCAGCTCCCGGATGACGCTCTCATTGCCCATAAGATGGCGGTTCGGGTGGATACGGATGCTCACGCCCCCATCCTCAAACTTGAAGTCCGACGTCACTTCGTGGAAAACGAGCCTGGGCATGATTCTCTCAGGGAAAAGATAGCATGTGTTCAGGTAATTCCGCACGCCCGAGATGGCCTCCTCAGGAAGATAGACATTCAAGGGGCGTTTTCTCTTCAGAAGATGCATCATCTGAACCAGGAGGAAGAGGCCTCCGATGTGATCTGTGTGGCAGTGGGATATGAAGATTGAATCAATCAGTTCCGGGTCGATCTTTTGCCTCAACAGAGAGAAGCTTGCTCCCGGCCCGCAGTCCAAAAGAAAGTTCAGCTTTTCGGTCTGGAAGAGTAAAGAGGAACAGAAGCTGGTAGGGGAAGGCATGCCCGAAGACGACCCCAGCACTGTAATGCGGAAACTGTTCATTCGTTCTGATCGTTACGTGGGAGTGTGAAAGCGTGCTTTCTGACCTGGGACCGGGATCTTGAATTTCAACTAAACCAGAGCCTTTAGCTTAACCTGCCTCTTCGCTTCTTGAAAGAACTCCACCGTCCGGGCCAGTCCCTCTGATAGTTCGTACTCAGGCTTCCATTTGAGAAGCCTTCGCGCCCTGGAGTAATCCAATACACTTCTTTGCTGCTCTCCGGGTTTTGGCGGAGCGTGAATCTTCTTCTGCCTGGAGCCGGTCTCTTTCTTTAGCATCTTAAACATTGAGTTTATATCGGTCTCGATGCCGGTTCCGATGTTGAAAACATCACTATTGGGATAGTCCAAGGCTGACAGATTGGCTTGAACAACATCGTCCGCAAACACGAAATCTCTGGTCTGCTTTCCGTCCCCGTAAATGATGGCCTTCTTACCGCACAAGAACCTCTCCGCGAAAATCGCTACCACTCCGGCTTCGCCGAAAGGATTCTGTCGCGGTCCGTAAACGTTGGCATACCGAAGCGAAACGTATTCTAAGCCGTAAGTAACCCGGTAGAAGTGAAGATACTTCTCAATTGTGAGTTTGGTGACTCCGTAGGGGGAAACCGGTCTGGCCGGATGGTTTTCGTCGGCTGGGAAATAGTCCTGCTCGCCGTAAATGGCGCCGCCCGTGGAAGCGAAGATCACTTTCTTCACACTGTGCTTAACGCAGGCGTTCAGCAGATTCAGGGTGCCGAGGATATTTACGTCTGCGTCAAAGATCGGATCATCGGTCGACTTTCGCACGTCTATCTGAGCGGCATGATGACACAAAACGTTCGGCCTGACCTTCTGAAGGATCTTATCAATCACCGCGCTTCTGATATCCACCCTGAAGAATCTGGCCTTTCGGTTGATGTTAGACTGCACGCCGGTGGATAGGTTGTCAATGACCGCGACCTTGTGACCCTCCCGGATAAACCTGTCAGCCACGTTCGATCCGATGAACCCGGCCCCGCCGGTTACTATTATCTTCACTGATTACCTTTCCTCCCTGTTGAAGGCGTGAAATCGGCTAAGCATTATAACTGAACCCAGGCTCAAAGTCAAATAAAACAAAATCCAGAACCACGCAGAATCAGGTTCTGGATTGCATCCGTCCGACAATGCTTCGATTCCGCTACGCTAACGCAGGAGCACCATCTTCTTAGTTTCCCTATAGTCCCCAGCGGTGAGTCGGTAGAAATATACTCCGCTGGCGATGACTTGACCGGCGGAGTTCCTCCCGTCCCACATAACTGTGTGCATGCCTGGCTGGCAATCTCTCTCGAAGGTCCTCACACGTCTTCCCAAAATGTCGTGTATGGTCAATCTGACACCGGACCTCTTCGGTATGGTGAAGTGAATGACCGTTTCCGGATTGAAAGGATTGGGGTAGTTCTGGTGCAGGGAAAACCCGTTCGGACGAGCTTGATGAACACTCTCATCAACGTCCGTGGTTATAAAGGGAGCTTCGTAGACGTAAACAGACTCTGCCGAAGCAATGCAAATCTCGATGGCATCATCATGATCCACGTTCCCCACGGCGAGAAGACCTATTGCGGGAAGCTGGGTGGACACAGCCAGATCGCTACCATCTAGACCACTCTTGTATCTGATCGACCCGCTGCTGTAAGCCGCACAAACCGTTCTTGCTGATTTGGACGAAAGATCGCAGATTGCGAGTCCGGATATGTAACCGGGATTGACCGAATCGGCTACTGACCAAATCGTGTCTCCGGTGATCCCATCAAAGCAGCTCATGTTGGCCGGCCGCGGCTCCGCACCGTTGGTGAGTCCTCTCCAACTCGCAATGATCTGGACTGCGCCGGAGCCCAGAATGTCACCTGCCGCAAAAGCGTCTATACTTGCCTCGCTAACAGGGTCCAGATCGTTGAATCCGACGTGACCACTGTGGATATTGATGATGAGGGAGCTATCGGGGTCCGCCACGCGAATGTTGAGAGTATCCATCTCACTGTTAGTCCCGCCGTGATGGTCAACATAAACAAGATGTTCTTCGGCTGTTATGAGTTCAGTATCAGAATCCCCGTCCACGTCGATCGCATCGATTGCCCGCACTTGACCAGACAACGTACTGTCTAACAGGGCAAACCCGGCCCCGTCATAGGAAAAAAGGTGACCCTCTGTGTAGAAAAACCAGTGCACGGGATAATACGTGTCGTCGTCCCAATCCCGTCGGGTTCCGGCAATGACCGTGGTTATGTCCGAGGTCCCCAACCCGAAGATCCCTGTTGAGGTGACCGCATGGTCAACAGGATGGATAGTCGACGATGAATCGAATTCGGCGCCGTCAAAGGTTTGAAGGTACCCGTCCCAATGATACTCACCTGGCATCCAGCCACCTGCCGCAAGATCAAGGTGATCGTCGCCATTCCGATCGCCTGCCGCGACACACAATACCTCCCCAGGCATACCGAAGCTCTCCCAAGTCAGCGTCTCGGTCGCCGCATCAAGCACTCCCACACGGGCCGAGTCAGAGTTGAATCCCACCAGGATCTCGGCGGCTCCATCCTGATCTAAGTCCACCAATGTCATGTCGACGACCGAGAGCGGATAGGACCACTGATACTGCAGATCAAGAGTATCTATCTGATCGGCCTTCAAGACGCCAAAAGGCATACCTAGCAGCGGCAGAATAAACGGCAGCAACAGGGTCACAACCCATGACTTAGCCATAAAACCAGACCTCGACGTAATGCTGCTCGACTCGGATGATTGATATGCTCAACGTTACGTAGTCTCCCTCCATTGAAAGAATACGTACATAAACCCAGCGTGTCAAGGCATTTTGGGGCAGGGAAGAACCTAAAGGGGTCCGAGGAGCCCGGCGAGGATGCCGGGCTCCTGGAAGGGGCTGTTTTACTTGAAAGAAGGAAAGAAATGCAGTCATATGGTAAAGCAAGACTTATGCCAAACTGCTCAAATCCTGCACATTACGAGCGGAGAATTGTGGAAGTGGTTGCGATACAAAATATTACCAAGGAATGCCCAGGGCGTACGCCAGCTTCTCTGATACCCTGCCTAGTGGGAAAAGTCGTAGAAATTTACGAATTACCCAAAAATTCTTTCGACCGAATAGTGACTCTTGAGACAGTTGAATCTTTTACGGCACAAGAAATTATGAGCCAGAGGCGGCGAGATTCTGTCAGCACTCATCTGTTAGCGCCTGGCTGCAGCAGGAATCAAACAAGATACGGGAAAAGAGGAAGACGCTTAGAGACTGAGACAGTTTGGCTTAATAGCCATCATTCCCATCGCCCTGACAGTGAGAAGAAGAGCTGATTTCGTCGTCGCGGGCAGAATTAGATCTTGACGGCGGTGCCGCTCACCGTCACCATGAGCATGCCCTCTCTGACCGTCTCGTAGTCCAAGTCTACTCCTACTATGGCGTTTGCTCCAAGGGGGGCGGCATTCTCTTGCATCTCCTTGACGGCGATGTCCCTGGCCCTGGTAAGTTCCTTTTCGTAGGTGGCAGAGCGGCCCCCAACGATGTCGGTTATCGAGGCAAAGATGTCCTTAACGATATTCGCCCCCATGATAGCCTCGCCGGTGACGATGCCCAGATACTCCTTTATCTCTTTGCCTTGGACGGTTGGTGTGGTGGTCACAATCATTGAATTCCTCCTTTGTTGGTCTTTTCTTTGCCGCCGAGAATTCGCCTTATGAATCAGGCTGCTGCTCAGTCACGTTTTGCGGTTCGGTCAACTCAGATTCTCTTCTCGTAGATTCTGTACTTCTTATATAGCTTGGCCCCCAGAAGCTGCATTACCCGATTCATCAGGGTGTTGTCCTCCAAAACCCACGACATCTCAGCCCACCTGTATCCTCTCTTGACTCCTACGTCGAAGCTCTGCACGTAGAAAACCGTATCGATCCCCCTTTTTTGAAACTCGGGGACAACTCCCATGGTGATTATGCGAACCCCATCGATCTTGTTTCTGATCTTGGTGTGCCAGAGCAACTTCAGGATCCCCAGCGGAAAGAGCCTTCCGTTCAATCTGGCCAGCACCTGATTGAAATCCGGCAGCGCCAGGGAAAAGCCTGCCGGCCTGCCGTCCACCTCCGCGATGAAGACCATGTGGGGGTCCACGATCTGCTTCAAATTCTTTGCCAGATGGTCGAATTCCTGGTCGGTCATGGGGACGAATCCCCAGTTTTTGCTCCAGGCGGCGTTGTAGATTTGCTTTATCCCCTCCTCCTCTTCTTTGAATTCCTTCATGTTTAGACTTCTGAGTCTGATATTCTGTCTCTTCCTGATGCTCTCCGCCATCCTTAGTACGCGCTGGGGGGGATAGGAGGTTTCATCTATGAAGTAGGCGAAGAGGTCCTTGGCCTTGACCATGCCGTATCTCTCCGCGAACTCAAGATAGTAGGGAGGGTTGTAGGTCATCATGATCACCGGCCGGCAGTCGAAACCCTCCAGCAGGAATCCCCATTCTTCATTAGAGGAGAAATTCGCCGGCCCCCGCATGATCTCCATTCCTTTGGATCTCAGCCAATCCCGAACCTTATCCAAAAGCGCTTTCGCTACCTGGTAGTCGTTCACGCATTCGAAGAAACCGAAGAATCCTGCCTTCTCCTGGTGGTATTCCACATGGTTATGATTGACTATCCCGGCTATTCTGCCGACCGCTTGTCCGTTTCTCTCTGCCAGATAAAAGACCACATCCGCATGCTTGAAGAAAGGATTCTTCGTTTTGTTCAGGAATTCTTTTCGCTCAACCAAGAGAGGAGCTACCCAGTGAAGATCATCTTTGTAGATCTGCCAGGGGAGTCTGATGAATGACATCAGATCGCTTTTTGCTTTTACGACCCTGATGGTTGGATTCTGATTCGGCATATGCCTTCAGGGGAATAACGGCAGGCGTTCTCTCGCCGCCGCTCGATGTCGGTTGGTGGAGGGCGGACGCCGTCGGCGGGAAATGAAGTCTTTGAATCCGGCTTTAGATGACGCCCATCTTCTTGCCCACCCTTTTGAAGACCTCCAGGACCCTGTCCAGCTGCTCGTCGGTATGTGTGGCAGTATAGCTGGTGCGAAGAAGCTGGGAACCGGGAGCCACGGCAGGGCTGATTATGGGGTTGACGAATATACCTTCCTCCGAGAGCATCTTCCAGAATTGGAAGGTCTTCATGTCGTCGCCGATGTAGATCGGGATGATAGGCGTCTGCGTCGTCCCTATGTCGAATCCCAGGGACCTGTATTCGTTATGCATTCTGCGGGTTATCCCCCACAGGCGATCTCTTCTCTCCGGCTCGCTCTGGATAATGTCCAGAGCCGCAAGGCAGGTTGCCACCGCCGCTGGGGGCGGGCTGGCGGAGAAGATCAGCGGGCGGGAGAAGTGCTGAATAAAATTGACCACCCTCTCGGTGCCGGCGGTAAAGCCACCCAATGAGGCGAAAGATTTGGAGAAGGTCCCCATCACCATGTCCACCTCATCTTCCACGCCAAAGTGCTCGGCAGTGCCCCGGCCGTTTTCGCCCAGAACCCCGATCGAATGAGCATCGTCAACCAGAATTCTAGCCTTGTGTTCTTTGGCCAGCTTCACGATCTCCGGAAGGTTTGCGATATCTCCCTCCATGCTGAACACCCCATCCACTGAAATCAGCTTTCCCGCATTGTTTTCACAGTTGCCTAAGACCCGCGCCAGATCGCTCATGTCATTATGCTTGTACTTGACCACTGTCCCATAGGAGAGTCGACAGGCATCGACTATGCTGGCATGATCGGACCTGTCTATTATGGCAAAGTCCTTCCTGGTGACCAAGGTCGAAATGGTTCCGAGGTTGGTCTGGAAGCCGGTGGAAAAAACCAATGCTCTTTCCTTTTTCATGAACTTGGCCAGCTTCTCCTCCATCTCCTCATGGATCTCCAGAGTTCCGTTTAAAAACCTGGATCCGGTGCATCCGGATCCAAACCTTTCCACCGCCTTGACCGCGGCTTCTTTCACCTTGGGATGCGAGGTCAAGCCCAGATAATTGTTGGAACCGATCATGATCATCTGCTTTCCTTCGATGGTCACCTCGGTGTCCTGGCCGGAGGAGATGGCCCGGAAGTAGGGGTAGACCCCCAGCTTCTTTACATCGTCGGCTTCCGTGAATTCCTGGCATTTCTCGAATAGGTCCATTTTTCCTTTGAAATTGTGACTTGTTGGTCTGGTTAAGGTTTGCGCTCCGGCTCTCTTCCCCAGCCGGACTCCGTCGGTTATCGCCTGCGCGAACCCCTAATTTTAAAAAAACACATCCCCTCTGTCAAGGAAAAACAAATGCGTCTTTACAGGCCGGATACGAATTTGGCACTTCTTGCAGAGACGCATAGGCGGTGCGGTGGGTACCTCTTCCCATGCCTCGGATCGCGAGGACTATCCTTCTTTCTTGTGAACGCTGAGGAGGTCCACCCTGAAATCCTCCAGAAACTGCGAGATGTTTTCGGCCTGCCTTCCCTGGTAGCGTCTTTGAAAGATCTTGGTCAGAATGGTGGCGCCAGCAGGGATCTCCTTTTCCTGGATGCCGCAGTAGGTGCCGTTGGAGATGCGGGCGATCCTCATTCCCAGCTTGCTCCCGCCGAAAAGCTGTCCGCTTTTGCTCTTGCCGTGAGCGGGATTTATCACCAGAATGGGAATCTTTGCCCGTCTGAAATCTTTGGAAATCCTGAGCGCCTCCTGGTAGGCGGGTTCTTCCAGGAGATCGTCATACTCGTGGGTCAGCGGCTCGGGGAAGCAATCGCTGATAAGGACCGCGAAGGGTATGAAGTTGGGCGATCTTCTTTTTTCCTGCTTGAATACCTCGACGGCTTTCTTAAGACCGTCTGCCAGGGGTGTGAAACCGGAGGGGGAGAGGCGAGCCAGATTACCCAGGGTAACTCGAAGATTATTGGTGGGGTGATTCATGATTCTGGCGGAATTCTTCTGAAAAGCGATCAGACCCAAGCGGTCTCTGTTCCTGTAGGCATCGCGGTACACTATGGAAAGCGCTCTGGAAACCGCGGGAAGGAAGTGATAGGTGGAGTAACTGGCATCGGTGATCAGAACCAGGGTGACCGAGCTTCTTCCCTGCCTGACCCACACCCGAAGATCAGAGGTCTCCAATCTGATTTTCGGTTTCTCCTCGGCTCTTCCGCGGGCCACCAGAGCCGCGATTATGCTGGGAAGAATAGCGATGTTCTCGGTGGGGCAGGCTTTTGATTTCTGAGAGCTGGTGGGACGCCCCCGGGTCGAGGTGGTAAGGCTTGCTGCCCGCTTGCCCAGGAACTGCCGCATTTTTCGCGCCGGCGCCTTCTTGGAGAGCCTTAGCTTCCAACGATCAAAATAGGATACCAGCGATCTCAGTGCGTCCCTGGGATTGACCAGAGGGACTTTGGCGGCAAGCTGTTTGGAGGAAGCTTGGGGGGCGGATTTCTCGTTCCCTGGGGATATCTGTTTTTTTTTACGTCGGTTTCTCCGCCGGGTTCAGGAATGCCCTCCCCCTTGGGTGCGGAGGTCTTGGATCTGCCCTTCTCCTTCCAAATGTATCCCCACTTGCGGAGACTTTCCTGGAAGGCATCTTCAATCTCCTTCTCCGAGGGTGGGGGTTCGAGGCCGCCCTCGCGAGTGCGGTGGGAGAGCGCCAGACGCGAAGACTTCAGAAGGTCCTCCTCCTTGACCGCGGCCCTGCCATCCAGAGCGGCCGCCGCGCGCGCGGTCTTGGTGATCACGATGTCGGGGCGCTGGCCATCCACCTTAAGCTTGGCACAGACGGAGGCGGCAACATGGTAGACCTCCTCCCGGATCTCAACTCCGGTCAGGAGAGCCTGGGCGCTGGCGATCCTTTTCCTTAACTCTTCTGCCCTTTCTTTGAACCGGTTCTTGAAACCGGTGGGGTCCTTTTCAAAAAGGAGGTTGTTCTTGATTATCACGACCCTGGCCTCCTCGTCGTTGACCGTCTTGATCAGACTCGAAAGAGGGAACCGGTCCAGAATTTGCGGGCGAAGTTCTCCCTCCTCCGGGTTCATGCTTCCCACGAATACGAACCGGGTGGGATGGGTGACGGAGAATCCCTCCCGCTCGACCGTATTCCACCCCAGCGCGGTAACGTCCAGAAGGTCGTCGGTGATGTGATCGGGCAACAGGTTGATCTCGTCCACATACAGGATGTTCTGATTGGCCCGGGCCAGCAAGCCGGGCTGCAGCGCCTTCTCGCCATCTTTCAGAATTCTCTGCACGTCGATGGATCCGATCAACCTATCCTCGGTAATGCTCAAAGGAAGGTTGATCACCTCCATTCTCGATTCCCTCTTGGGAACGCTGTCTCCCTTTTCGAATCTTAATCGGCAGGATTCACACCTGTTGGCCGGATCCTCAAAAGAGCATCTGAAAGGGCAGTCAGCGACCACCTCCACCGGCGGCAGTATATCGGCGAGCGCATATACCGCAGTGCTTTTCCCCGTACCCTTGGCGCCCCTGATAAGGAGCCCTCCGATTCGCGGGTCGACCACATTCAAGAGCAAGGCCAGCCTGAGGTCATCCTGCCCCACGATGGCCTCGAAAGGCAATGTGAGAGTTCCCCGTTTAGACACGTTTGGTTCCTCTTGGTGGATTCGGCATCAAATGATCTCTTCAGACAAGTTTACAATGGGCCGGCAGGAAAGTCAACCGGATTTTGCCTGAAGCACGCCACAGCTCGTCAGGCCTGATTGATCACTGCAGGATTGCTCTGCTTTTTTCAAGGCGACCTTCCGCCTCCTGTCGGGCGAACCCGTGGTTTAAGTCTCTGAGCGCTCATTCTTTGTTTGGTGAGTTCGTAGAGGACGATTCCGCCGGCCACGGCCGCGTTCAGGGATTCCGCCCTACCGGAAGTGGCGACGCGAATGACATCATCGCAAAGCTGCAGCAATTCCTTGTCCAGCCCTTCCGGCTCGCTGCCTATCAAAAGGCAAACTCTGCCGGATCGATTCATTCTCTCAATCTTGCGCCCACTTCTGACGTCCGTGCCGAGAATCTTGAATCTTCGTCTCTTCAACTGGGAGATCGTCTTTTTCAAGTCGATTTCATCCAAGACCGGCAGGTGAAACATAGAGCCCATGGTCGAGCGGATCACCTTGGGATTGTATAGCTCCACGGTATCGCCGGAGAGGATCACCCCACCCGTCCCGAAAGCGTCTGCGGTTCTTATCAGCGTGCCCACGTTCCCCGGATCCCCGAGGCCATGCAGAGCGACAAGCACCCTCGGGTTCTTTTCCCACAGATCACTCAGACGGACGCTTTTCATCTTGGCCACACAGATTATTACCTGGGCGGTCACCGTATCCGACAGCTTATCCAGAACCGGGCTTCTCACCGACACCAGTTCGACCCTCCTCGTCTGCAGCTTCCTGAGGAGCCGTCTGCCTCTCGGTTTCTGTTCAAACGGCGCGGTGTAGAGGATCGACTCGATGGGCCAGGTGGAATCGGCCGCCTCCTCGCAGAGACGCAAACCCTCTATTAGAAACCTGCCCTGCTGGCCGCGGCCTTTCTTGGTTTTGAGCCTCGATAGCTCAGCGATCCGTCGTTTTGAAAGCATAACCTGCCTGGAGTCGACACTTAACGTGCCGGAAGGTGGCAACTCATCCCGTTTACTTGAGGTGGTCCCTTATCTTTCTGCTGGCTTTCTCTATGGAGTGCCCCCTTACCTGCTTCTTGAGCCTCTGATAGTTCTTCATCCCCGACTCATACTCCCTGAGCCATTTCCTGGCAAATCCCCCATCTTTGATTTCCTTCAGGATCTTCTTCATCTCTCTTTCTACCTGGGCGGTTATCACCCGTGTTCCCGAAAGATAGGAGCCGAACTCCGCGGTCTTGCTGATCCGGTCGAACATGCCGGCTATTCCATGAGATTTAATGGTGCTCACGATATAATCGAGCTGATGTACGCATTCCAGATAGGCGTTCTCCGGAGGGAGCCCTGCTTTTACCAGGACGTTGAACCCGCTCTTCAGAAGCTCGGTTAGCCCTCCGCACAGGACCACCTGTTCTCCAAAGAGATCGCCGACGGCTTCATATTCAAAAGTAGTCTCCACCGCCCCCGCCCTGGTGCATCCGAGGGCTTTGGCATAAGCCAGAGCCCTGCTCAGGGCATCTCCGGTCTGGTCCTGTCGCACGGCGATGAAACAGGGGACCCCTTTTTTCTCCAGGAAGAGCTTCCTCATCACCGCGCCCGGAGCATGAGGTGCTACCATGATCACGTTCAGGAAATCGGGAGGTCGGATCAGCCGGAAATGGATGGACATCCCGCAGGCAAAGAGCAGAGTCTTGCCAGGGTTGACATGCGGCTCGATTTGCTCCCGATAAGCCTTCTTGTGAAGATGATCGGGAATCAGTATCGAAATCAGATCCCCTGCTCGAACCGCCTTTGGAGTGGAGCAGACCTTGAAGCCGTCCTGGCTGGCGATCTTCCTGTCTTTGCTTCGTGAGGGGAGTCCGACAATGACCTCGAGTCCGGAATCCCTCAGATTCAGCGCCTGCGATCGCCCCTGACTGCCGTAGCCGATGACGGCTATGGTCTGCCCCTTAAGGCGTCTCAGATCGGCGTCTCTGTCTCTGTATATCCTTGGAGCAGGCTTTCTCACGTTTGATCTTTGGTCCTATTCGTTTTTCGAAGAGGAATATAGTGTTAACTGGTGGGTTTGTCAAAAACAAACAGCGAAAACACTCAATTCACCCTGCCCAAGTCTCTCTGCGGAGAGCAGGTTAGGACACGAGCATAACCAGCACGAATAGAGCCGCCAGAAAGGCCGCCACAGGAAGAAGTATTCTCAGCACGATGAGGGAGAGGATTCGGAGAAGCTGATAGACCAGCCAGAGCCCGAAAAGAGTCAACAAGAGGTAAAGTCCCAGGGACCCAAAGGGCCCCATGACGTCTCCGACCCTTTGGGCGAGCCCGGAGAGCCCGCTTACAAGCAGTTTGACAAGAAAGAGGGCCACGCCGAGAATCTTATCGATCCAGACGTTCATGCTCAGAGGCACCGGCTTTGCTCCTCTCTTTCGCAGGCAACCTACCGCAAGCTCTTCCCCCGACAGGCGAGCAGTTTCGATCCTTAATCAATGAAAGGCGATTGACGAAGTTTGTCAAGGATTATTTACGGCGAGTCATCATTCAGTATAGTGTAAATTGTTGTGTGTAAAATTGTGTTTGGGGGACAAGCACAAAGGGCATATCCATTTAGTGGAATGATAGAAAGGAGGATATGCCCTATGCAGCGAGAATTGGATTTCTCGGAG
>Ga0180438_10004599_pt1 | contig 19769 bp, 15 predicted proteins | sample SS_ome_12_FD_132455 | JGI IMG/M metagenome (GOLD analysis project Ga0180438, IMG submission 132455) | Hypersaline lake sediment archaeal communities from the Salton Sea, California, USA - SS_3_D_2 metaG | ecosystem: Environmental > Aquatic > Non-marine Saline and Alkaline > Hypersaline >... | reverse complement strand
GCTCATCATCCCCAGGGCCCGCACTCCCCTGCGCAGTGCCTCATCCCCGTCCAGTGCGTCGACACCGCGAACCAGGTAGCGCTCCTGCATCACGTGCTGGCGCATCACCTCCACCAGGCGCCGCACGCTGAGATCGTGCGGGCAGTGAGCTGTGCACGTATCACAGCCCAGGCAGCGCCAGATGCTGGCATCGGACGCCAGGCTATCCTCCAGCCCAAACTGCGCCATTCGCATCATCTGTGCCGGGCGATACCGCATCGCCGGGACAGTGGGACAGCCGGAGGAACAGCGCTCGCATTGGTAGCAAAGGTAGACGTTCTCGCCGCATTCCTCACGAATAAACTCGGCCATATCAGAAGTCAACGTGATTGTCATATCCGCCTAGATCCTCAATCACCTTTCCACGCTAGTATTCCTCGCTCCCGAAGCACCGGGCGAGGATCTATCATATTCTTGTTCAACTCCGCCCTGCTTTCTCCCATGCCAAAGGCCAGCGCCATCAACTGGGTAATGTAGAGAGAGGGCATCTCAAATCCTAGGTTCATCTGCACCTGGCGGCTTTCCACGTTCACCTGGCAAAGGGGACAGGCATTGACAATGATGTCCGCCCCGCTAGCCCGAGCACCCTCGATGACCTTAGCAGAAAGCTCCAACGCCAGGGAGGTCTGGCTAAGCCCCAGGCTCCCCCCACAGCAGTCTGTCTTTTCAGACCAATCTACCGGTTCCGCCCCCAGAGCCTGCACGATTTCCTCCATACTGGTGGGGTTCTCAGGGCTTTCCGAACCAGTATACTTGGGCGGGCGGGTCGTCGCACAACCGTAGTATGAGGCCACTTTCAGCCCTTCCAACGGCCTTTCCACCCGGGCTTGGATATCATCAAGCCCCACCCTTCCCAACAAGGTTTCCACCGCGTGGAAGGTCTCGACGGTGCCCTGGTACTCGTACCCGATCTTCTCCGCCACCTTTGCCGCCAATTCGGGATCATCCGCCACCTCGTGCGCGCCGGCTTTGAAGCGCTGGTAGCAGCCCAGGCAGGGAGCGACCATTTGATCCAACCCCATCCGCTCAACGAGGGAGAGATTAAGGATCGCATAATAGCCCGCCAGTACAGGGTCGGTGGTATGAGCAGGACTCGAACCGCAACAGAGCCAACCAGGCGGCTCGATCAGTTCCACATCCAACGCTTCGCACACGGCGCGGAACGTGTGGTCATACTCAGTAGCGGTGGACTCCAAAGAACAGCCTGGATAGTAAGCAATAGCGTTATCCTTGGATTCCACCCGCCGGACCCGCCGAGGGGGGCGGACGAACTTGGGCAACAGGCCAATCTTGTGTTTGAGGATCATCTGGACGCCCAGGTCCGGAATATCCCGGAGAGGTTGCAGGGTCAGCACGTTTCTTGCCGCCATCAGGCCGGCCTCGTAGAGACGCCCAAGGACGCCGATGTTGCACAGAAAGATCTGGGTGAATAATTCCACCTCCGGCACCGGCGGCTTGATCCCCCGCCGGCGCGCCTCGATGCGGAGCGCGTCCATGATCCCAGCGATGTCCAGTTCTTGCGGGCAGTGGGTGGTACAGGTCTGGCAGGCAGCGCATATCCAGGGGGTCTTGGCCTCCAGCACCTGCTCGTCATTGAACTGGATGGCCCGCATCACCTGATTGGGCAAGAGATCCATATGCTCTGCCACCGGGCAGCCGCTGGAGCACCGCTCGCATTGGTAACAGAGGTAGACATTCTCGCCCCACTCCTCGCGGATACGCTTTGCCAGATCAGTATCCAAAGCAGTCGTCATCGCTTCCGCTCCTCCCCCTTCATTGATCCATCGCTCATTACCTCAGACCCGCTTCCTCCAGCAACTGCGGCACATACCGCTCCCAGCCGAGCGTCATAATGTGCACCCCTTGGCACATTTCCTTCATATCGCGGACCAGGCGTGCCGCAATTTCCACCGCTTTGGCTGGACGGTCCACCTTCGAGGCACTACCAATCTCCTCAATTAATTCATCCGGAACGTTCACGCCTGCCACGTTACTGTTCATAAAGCGTGCCATACCAACGGACTTGAGGAGGATGATGCCGACCAGTATCGGCACGTTCAGGTGCTCAACCTGCCGCATAAAGGCCTCGAACTGCACCGGGTCGTAGACCGCTTGGGTCTGGAAGAACCTGGCCCCGGCCTCGACCTTCTTTTCCATCTTGGCAATCTGCGGGCCAAGCGGCTTCGACCCCGGACTGACGACCGCGCCGGGGAAGAAGGTCGGCACCCCGCGAAGCGGCTTACCCGCCAAGTCATGTCCCTCTTCCAGCGCAGCCACTGCCCGCAAGAGCGTAACCGAGTCCAGATCAAAGACCGGTTTGGCCTGCGGGTGATCGCCCAGCGTGACATAGTCACCGGTGAGACAGAGCACGTTCTCGATCCCCAGCACCACCGCGCTGAGCAAGTCCGATTGCAGCGCGATGCGATTGCGGTCACGGCAGGTGACCTGAAAAACCGACTCAATTCCGCGTTGGTTCAGCAGGTGACACACAGTCAGCGAGCCCACCATCATCACCGAGCTCTGCTGGTCCGTGACGTTGATTGCGTCCACGTGACCCCGCACAAGCTCCGCCATCTCCAGCACATGCGTTACATCCGTTCCCTTGGGCGGGCCAACTTCGGCAGTGACGACGAACTTGCCAGCGGCAATTGATTCTGCTAACCTACTCATCGTCCTCTCCCTACCCCAACGCCTTCTCAGCTCTCTTGTTGATGAAGCCTGGGTGACGGTCCTCGCGCCAGTCCTTGGGCTCGTGGATGATCGTAAACCGATCCTGCTGCCCCAGTGACTCCATTCGCTCGTAGATAGCGACCCAGGCACAATCGCGCTCACGGTCAACCTCGCACTTGCCATCCTCATAGCCACCGCAGGGACCGTTCATCAACCCCTTGGGGCAGAGCGTGATCGGACAGATAGCGGCTGTCTCAGCCAGAATACACGCGCCGCAGAGGCGGCAACGCTCATCGCAGACACTTAGGTTCTGCAAGCGCGCCAGGAAGAGCGTGTTGAGCGCCGGATAGACAGGCACGTCTACCAGTGTTGCCACGGTCTGCACGCCCGCCCCGCAGGAGAGTACGAGCAAGGCACCCGCAGGCCCCACCTGCTCCTTGTTCCGCTTGAGCAGCCGGCGAGTGGTTCGAACGTCACATGTAGCTTCCTCGGTCACGATCCACCCGGTGCAATCCTTGCCTGCTTCTGTCAATCGCGCCGTCATCTCTCGCGTCTCTCGCTCACCACCGGTACCCCAGGTTGTGGCACAGACACCACAGCCGACGAGAAACACCCGTTCGTGCCCCTCCAATGAACGTAGAATTTCGTCGAACTCTTTCTGCTCAGTGATGATCATCGTCCTCCCTCCTTGAATGGCAGGTTGGCAGACTGGTAGGTCGGTGAATTAACGATGGTCTCTGCCACCAGTGCACCAATTAGTGCTGCCGACCGTCGCGGTCGGACATTTCCACCGCGCTATTTGAGCAGCCGCGCTATCCTAGCCAACAGTTCCTTCGGGCGTACGGGCTTGTCAATGAAATCATCCGCCTCCAACATCATGCCATCCTGCACCGAATAGGTTGTATCACCGATGCGCTGTGAAAGGCTGGTCAGCATAATAACCGGTATGTGCCACAGGTCCGGATCGCTCTTCAGCTTCTCGCACACGTGGAAACCATCTTGGGTCGGCATGATGATGTCAAGCAGGACGAGATCAGGCCGCTCCTCCTGTACCTTGATCAACCCCTCGTCGCCATCGTAGGCCACGATCACCTCGTAGGGTACGCTCTCCAGGACGGTGCGCGTCGCCTCAACAAAGTCAGGGTCGTCGTCAACGAGCAATATCTTTGCCTCTGCCACCTCTCACCCCCGCTTCAGCAGGTTTCCGACGCGACGCATCAACTCGGCCGGCGGCACTGGTTTCTCGATGTAGTCCTGCACATCCATCCTCACGCCCATCTCCAGCTCGTAGCGTCGGTAACTGGCATCCTCACGTACGCTTGTCAGGATCATAATCGGGAGTTTGCGGTAGCGGGGATTTCCCCGCAGGTCTCGCACCACCGCAAAGCCGTCCATGCGCGGCATCAGTAGGTCCAGGATCAGCAGATCAGGAGTGTCCTCCTTGACTTGCTGGATGCATTCCACCCCATCCCGAGCCGTGCGCACGTCATAATCCTCCACGCTCTCCAGCACAGTGGTGATCGCTTCGATGATGTCCGGGTCGTCGTCTACTACCAGGATCTTGAATCGCTGTTCCATCAGTCTTCCTCCTTACTTACCGCTTCACCGCAACGGCCGGGCAAAAGCTATGCCACAATCGGCCTGGGATAGAGACCTGCTCGCTCAACAATCACGGGCACGATTGATTCCCAGGCAACCGCCATAATGTGGATTCCGCGAACACCCTCAATTTCGCGCAGTTGTTCGATCAGCTCTACGGCGATTCGAACCCCTTCCTCCTTGGCATCTTCGGCCTTCTCCATGCGCTCAACGAGTTTATCGGGCACCGTCAGACCGGCTACATAGTCCCGCATGTAGCGCGCCATACCAGCTGACTTCATCGGAATGATGCCAGCCAAGATATAGGTCTGCTCGTGCAAACCGCGGTCGCGCACCATGTCCATGTAGCGAGCGAAGCGCTCCACGTCAAAGACGCCCTGCGTCTGGATAAAGTCGGCCCCAGCACGCACCTTCTTCTCCAACCGAAGGGGACGGAACTCGAACGGATCGGCAAAGGGGTTGGCCGCCGCGCCGATGAACAATCGCACACCGCCGGAGACCTTGTCCCCGCTGAGGAACTGATCTTCGTCCCTCATACGCTTGGCCATCTGGATGAGCTGCATCGAATCAATGTCGTGTACATTCTTCGCCTCCGGATGGTTGCCGAACTTCTGATGATCGCCCGAAAGACACAGCAGGTTGCCGATGTCCAGCGCCACCGCTCCCAAGATTTCCGACTGCATGGCAATCCGGTTGCGGTCACGACACGTCATCTGCATCACCGGGTCGAGCCCCATCTGTTTGATAATCGCAGAGGCAGCTACGCTTGACATGCGCACCACGGCCGTCTGGTTGTCGGTGATGTTGGCCGCATCCACGTGGCTCTTGAGAACCTCAGCATGGCGACGGACAAAGTCAGCACTGGTCCCTTTGGGCGGCCCCAGCTCACCAGTGACGGCAAAGTGCCCCTCCGTCAGCACTCTCTCCAAATTGCTTCCACTCTTCATATCTCGTCATCCTTTCTTGGAAGTATACACGATCCAGTGGTATTCGCTTGTCAATCGCGCTCTTCAACGAGCGACGCATCCTCTACTACCACCTGCTCCTCCAACAATGATGGATCGCGCGGCAGCACCAGAGTGAACCTTGTACCCGCCCCCCCCTCCTCGTAGGGGCTTTCGAGCCAGATGCGCCCATGGTGTGCATCCACGATCTTCTTGGCAATGGAAAGCCCCAACCCACTTCCGCCCACGTCTCCCACGTTGCGAGCACGGAAAAAGTCCTCAAAGATACTGTCCTGGTCTTCGGGTGGAATGCCGACACCCTCGTCGCTCACCTGGATCCACAGCTCGTCTTCCGTCTCCCAGGAACGGAGCCTGACAGTGCTCCCTGAGGGCGAGAATTTGATGGCGTTGTTGAGCAAGTTGGTTAGCACCTGTCGCAACCGCTGCGGAGCCCCCACAATCTCCTTGAACTCCTTGGGCGCCTCCACCTCGACTGTCACTCCCTTCTCCTTGGCCGCCAGCCGTGTGTCCTCAACCGAGCGGTCGCCAAACTCACGGGGATTGAAACGCACAAATTCAGCCCGTATCTGCTCAGGGCGCATGCGCGCCAGGTCAAGCAGATCATTGATGAGGCCAGACAGGTCGTGAATTCGCAGCACGCTCCGCTCCAGCATACGCTGCTGTTTGGAGGTCAGTTCCCCAGTGAAGCCACCCAGCATAACCTCCAGGTAGTTCTCCACGGCGGCCAGGGGTGCCTTCAACTCGTGCGAGACAATGGAGAGAAAGTACGTTAACGTGCTGGTCATATCACTGAGCCGCGTGCCAACCAGTTCAGCAATGCCACTCATGAGCCGGTGGGCCGCCTGGGGATTCCGGGCCATAAACTCCCGGAGTTGCTGGCCTTCGATCACGATGAACTTGCACGGCTCCAGACAGACACAGGAAAGCGTGTAGATATATGGGGCCACCAATGAAGACCAGCCCACCGCACCGCCTGGCCCAACGATGCTCACATTGGCCTTACGCACCGAACCGTGACGGCCCAGCTGAATACGCTTATCCATCGCAACCTTGCCCAACAACAGCAGTCGCAGCTTATCCGCCGGCTCCCCCTCCGCAAATACTTCCCCCTCCTCCCAGGTCTCAATCTCGCAGATCTCCATAAGCTCGCCCAGATCTCCCCGGTCAAGATAGGCCAAAAGGGGAAACCGTTTCAACATCTCCGCGGTAATCATCGCCCATCACTCCTCACTATCCTTGGCGTCCCATTGCCCTCCAGGCAGTACAAAAGAGAAACGACTGCCGTACTTCCGGCCCTCAGAATCGACAGAACAGGGACTCTCAACCCAGATCTCACCCCCGTGGGCCTCAACGATCTTGCGGGCAGTGCTGAGACCCAGACCCGCACCCGGCACGAACTCCTTGCGCCGCGCTCGGAAGTAATCCTCGAAAACATGAGGAGCGTAGAGAGTCGGGATGCCTGGACCCGTGTCCATCACGTCTACCCGAATCCCGTCGCCCTGCTGCAGCACTTCCAGTACTGCCTCTCCCTGACGCGGGGAGAATTTGACGGCATTGTCAAGCAGATTGGTGATAACCTGCTGCAGCCGCCGAGGTGCCGCACGTACCGGCGGCAGATGTCCCGGCAGTTCCACCCGCAACGTTACGTCTTTCTCCTCCGCTCTGACCCGCACATCCTCAACCGACCGCTGCACAGCACCGACGAGATCTACCTGCTCCATCTCAGCCAGGATCCGCTCCGGGTCAAGCTGCGACACATCCAGAAAATCATCAATCAACCGAACCAACTCCAGAACGCGAGCATTGGCCCGTTCCATCCAACGGCGCTGTTTCTCGTTGACCTCGCCGACAAAGCCATCCAGGATCGTCTGCAGGTAGTTGGCAACTACAGCCAGCGGCGTCTTTAGGTCATGTGAAGCCAACCCTAGGAAAAAGGCCCGCATGCGATCCAGCTCCGCAAGCCTCCCGGCTGTCGCCTGCAGCTCCCGCTCCTTAGCCAGTGCCTGCTGTTCCCACTGGCGGCGTAGCTCCGCCATGATGGTAGTCGCTCCTGCCGCGGAGACGAGGAGGGTCACCGCAAAACCGACCAGTACCGCCACCACGTACGCCTGCTGACGGTACAGATTAGACGGCACGAACCCCTCCAGATGAACGTGGGGCAGCCATCCAAGGTACTCTGCGCCGATCAGCAGCACGAACAGCCCCGCTGCCAGCGCCGTGACCGCATACGCATCACGACGGCTCAGCATGATACTGCCAAAGCCAACGTGGAAAAGATAGAACATGTACAACGGTGTCTCAATACCACCGACAAAGTGTAACAGCACGGTCAAGGCCACGAGATCGGCAACGACCTGGGCAAGGGCGAAACGCCGACCCCAGCGAAATACCGTCCTGGGCTTTGGCCTTTCGCGTGAGGACTCTACGAGACGATCGCGCCGTCCGTACCGCCGCTCCCAGATACTGAAAAGAATGTTGTAGATGGCAATTGAAGCGGTAATGATCAGCAGTGGAAACAGTGGCACACCGACGACCAGCACGAAACGGGCTACCAGCGTTCCGATCAATACCGCACCAACTGCCAGCCAACGTAGCCGGACGTACTGCCGTAGCCAGCGCAACAGTCCCAGTTGTTCGACCGGCAACCCTGCGCCTTCTCGTTCCGTCTGGCTCATCCTTGCCTCTCATAGCCACACTTACAGGATAGCTTCCCCCGCAGCTGCATTGGCCCCCGCCAATGAGTCAGTCTCCCTCGCGGCTCCCCAACATCAAGTCCTCGCGCACGATCTTGCGCGGGCCGCCATCACGACTGGTGGACCAGTTCTTGGGCGGCTCAATCTTCAGCAGTTGTTCCTCCTTCCCCAGTTTTACCGCCCGCTCATAGATCAGTTGCCACGCGCACGGCACATCAGGATCGATCTCGCACACGCCGTTCTGGGAACCACCGCACGGCCCGTTGAGCAACTGCTTGGAGCAACGCGCAATAGGACAGATGCCAGCGGTGAGGCCCAGGATGCAGTCGCCACAGGCCTGGCATCTCTCCTCCCACACGCCCTGCTCCACCGGCAGGCTCAGGGAAGTAGTATTGATCCCAGGCAGCGTCACGACCTCGGGAAAGCGCTCGTTCATCGCCTGCACACCGATGCCGCAAGCCAGGCTGAGAATGGCATCGTACTCCCCCAGCCGTTCCTTTAGCGGGTCAATGTATTCCCACTCGCACTGGCGCTGCACCGTGACCTCGTCAACCGCCATCGGGTTGCCATCCAGCTTGCTCTTCATCCGCACGGCCGAGGCCAGAATACTGACCTCCTTCTCACCCCCAGCGAAGCAGACAGTCACGCAGGTGCCGCAGCCCGCGATCAACACCTTTTTAGCATCGCCCAGCAGTTCCATAATCTCCGCCAGCGGTTTCTGTTCACCTACAATCATCATAACCTCCTGAATAAACTGTCAGCTGTTAGTGATCAGCAAGTAGCTACCGACTCGCAGCTAGAAAGCGGGTTGGGTCCTAGGTCACGCACTCTTTCCGTTAGCTCGGTCACCGTCTCAGCAAACTGCACACCCATCGCCGAAGACAGGTTCACCATGGCGACACGCCCTCCGCCCAGTCCAATCTGGTCGAGCAGGTCGGCGACGTACTTGATCCTCCGCTTCGCGTGGACATTACCCTCCAGGTAATGGCAGTCGCCCTCCAGTCAGCCAGCCACCATCACGCCATCTACGCCTTGCTCGAAGGCGTGGAGGACCTCCGTCACCTCCACCCGGCCCGAGCAAGGCACCTCTACGATGCGTATGCTGGTTGGGTATTGGATGCGCATCCCCCCCGCCAGATCGGCGGCAGCGTAGGCGCAGTGACGGCAGCAGAATGCCAAAATCCTGGGTTCAGACTTGGTTTCGCTCACTCACACACCTCCACCATCTCCGGCTCCAACAGAGCTGCGATCTGCGCCTCTATCTGTTCGCCCCGATAGCGGACCAGTTGAATCGCCTTAGCCGGGCACTCAGAGACACAGATGCCGCAGCCGTGGCACTGGGCCGGCTCGATGTAGGCTGCACCAACGATATCCCCCACCCCGCTGAACTCGGCCTGAATCTGGGGCACGCGATACGGACAGATGCGCACACATGTCAGGCAGGCGACGCATTTCTCCACATCCACCTCTGCCACGACGCCACCGACCTCGAGCACGTCTCTGCTCACGATCGTCATCGCCCGGGCCGCGGCGGCCTGCGCCTGCACGATTGCCTCGTGCAAAAACTTGGGATAGTGGGCCATCCCGGCCAGGAACACGCCATCGCTGGAAAAGTCCACAGGGCGCAGCTTGACGTGCGCCTCCAAGAAGAAGCCGTCCAGATCTAGCGGCACCTTGAGTCGCGTCGCCAACTCGTCCACCTCTTCGGGTGGCACCACCGGCATGCTCAAAACCAGCATATCGGGATGATAGACCATGTCTTTGCCCAGCACCGGTTCCCGCACGGCAATCTGCAGTCCCGAATCTGTAACCCGCACGTCCGGTTTTTGGTCAAATTCATAGTGTACGAACATCACCCCCTGACGTCGTGCCTCCTGGTACAGTCGCTCCATGAAACCATAGGTACGGATATCGTGATATATCACGGTGACCTGCGCCTGTGGATTGCGTTGCTTGAGGGCCAACACATTCTTGATCGCCGTCGTGCAACAGATGCGGGAGCAGTACCGCTCGGCCGGCCCGACGCACAGAATCATCACCACCGAATCCGGCAAACCCTGCCCTGAGCCAGACGAAGGGTCGTCAGCCTGGGCCAGCCGCGCCTCGAACTCCTGCTGCGTCACAATACGCGGGTCCGAGCCGTAACCGTACTCCTGCCCCCGATATTCGACACCGCCTGTCGCCACGATTGTCGCTCCGTGACGGATCTCATCCACTCCGTTGGCGGTGCGAAGCCGGGAAGTGAAAGCACCAGCAAAGCCGGTACTCTCCAGGAACTCGCTTTGCAGACGCAGCGTGATGTGAGAATGACTGTCCACCCGCTCGACCAATTGCTGCAAGAAAGCCTGGGAATCGTGCCACACCAACTTTCCTTTTCCATTCCCCTGTGCCTTGCCACTTTCCCAATCCACGATATGCATGATGTTCCGCAAGTTACCGCCCAGTCGGTCTTTCCGCTCAACGAGGTGTACCGGAAAGCCCTGGTCAGCCAACGTCAGCGCCGCCGTCATGCCAGCCACTCCACCCCCGACGACCAGGACGGCCTTCTCCACCGGCACCTCTGTCTTGCGGAGTGATTCCAACCGCAGCGCCTTGGCCACCGCCATCCGCACCAAATCTTTCGACTTCTCCGTGGCCGCATCCCACTGGTCGGGATGGACCCAGGAGCACTGGTTGCGAATGTTGGCCATCTGGAACATGCCGGGGTTCAATCCTGCCTGGCGGATGCTATCCTGGAACAGCGGCTCGTGGGTCAGCGGCGTGCACGAGGCGACCACGACCCGATTGAGGCCCAGCTCCCGCGTCTGTTCCGTGATGTGCTGAATCGCGTCCTGGGAACAGGTGTACAGGTTATCCTCGGCGTGTACCACTCCCGGCAGGGTCCTGGCGTGCTCCGCCACCGAAGGCACATCGAGATACCCGCCAATGTTCGATCCGCAGTGACAGACAAAGACACCAACCCGCGGCTCCTCCTCCGACACATCCCGCTCCGGCGGATACACCACATCCTCCGTACGCGTCCAGCGAGCTGGAGCCAGCACCGCCCCAACGGCTGCTGCTGCCCCACTGGCCTCAACGACCGTCTCAGGGATGTCCTTCGGTCCGCGGAACGGACCCACGGCAAAAATCCCCGGCCTGCTCGTCTGGAGCGGGCGCAAGGGGTGTGTGCGGCAAAATCCGTGCTCGTCCAGATCCACACTCAGCCGCCGCCCCAATTCGCGCACGCCATCAGACATCTCCACCCCTACCGAGAGCACCACCAGATCGAATTCTTCCTCCACAATGGACGGTCCCTCTGCGCCGTCTTGCACATAGCGCACGAGCAGGTTGTGCGTCTGCGGGTCCTGCCTGATCTTTGAGACACGACAGCGGACGTAGCGGATGCCATACCGTTCCTGCGCTCGGTGATAGTACTCCAAATACCCCTTACCGAAAGCTCGCATATCCATCATAAAGATAGTGACCTGGGTATCCGACTCGTGCTCAATGGCCATAATGGCCTCTTTGGTGGCATACATGCAGCAGAACGATGAGCAATAATCATGGGTCTGATCCCGAGACCCCACGCACTGCAGAAACGCGATTCGCTTGGACGTCTCCCCATCCGAAGGCCGCTGCACGTGGCCGTGAGTGGGACCGGAAGCGCTCAATAGCCGCTCGAACTGGAGGGCGGTGACTACGTTGGGGTAGCGCCCCCAGCCGTACTCCGACGACTGCTCAGCATGGTATGCCTCGTAGCCCGGGGCCAGGACGACCGCACCAACCTGGATGGCTTGAGCGCGCTCCAACATATCATGGTTGATGGCATCGGCCTGACAGGTGTACCAGCAGCTCAGACACTCGGAACAGATGCCGCAGGCCAGGCAACGGGCGGCCTCCGCCTGCGCCAACTCGTCGGTGTAGCCGGTCTCGACCTCGGCAAAGTTGGCCACCCGATCCTCGACCGGCAGCTCGGGCATGGCCACCCTGGGGGTGACCTCCACCTCCCCCCGCTGGATACGTTCTCCGATCTCCGCCCGCGCGAGGTCCACCACCGGCAGCTCCGGCTTTGGCGGCTGCTCAAGCTCCTCACCGCGCAGATAGCGATGGATGGACTCGGCAGCCTGATGACCGGAGGCGACCGCCTCGATGACAAAGGCGGTGCCGGTAGTAGCGTCACCCGCCGCGAAAACGCCCGGCCGGGTGGCCGCCATCGTGTTGGGATTGACCGCGATTGTCGCCTGACGCGTGACACCGATGCCCGTGCTCTCCGGGATGAAACCTAGACCGGCTCGCTGCCCAATGGAAAAGATGACCACATCACACATAATGATGTGTTCCGAGTGCGGATCGGTTTCCAGCGTGAGCCGACCGTCGGCGCCAAACTCCATAAACGTGACGTTCAGGCACTCCAGGCCACCGATACCATTCTCCTCATTCTCCACGATGCGCTTAAATGAGCGACTGGGGTAGATCTGTATACCCTCGGCCTCAGCGGCCTCGATCTCCCAGTCATGGGCGGGCATCGTCTCGCGGCTCTCCAGACAAGCCATGGACACCTCTCCCGCACCCAGCCGGACCGCCGTGCGGGCCACATCCACCGCCACGTTGCCGCCACCCAGTACCATCACACGCTTGTCGGCGATGTCTGGCGAAGCGCCCAGGCGTACGTCGCGCAGGAAGGACGTGTTGACCATCACCCCAGGCAGATCAATGCCCTCGATAGGGAGCATTCGCCCCTCGTGCGCGCCAACAGCGATGAGCACTGCGTCAAACCCCTCCCTGAAGACGTCGTCCAGGTCGTCCACCCGCGTGTTCAGTCGCAGTTCAACCCCCAGGTCCACGATATCCTGCACTTCCCTGTCAACGATTTCCGACGGGAGCCGGTACTCGGGGACCCCTACCCGCAGCATACCACCGGCCACAGGCAGTGCCTCAAAGACCGTGACACCATACCCCATCCTGCATAAATCCTGAGCGGCAGTCAAGCCGCAAGGGCCTGAACCAATGACCGCCACGCGCTGATCATGCACACGCTCAGCGGGCTCCGGTGGCACCCGGGGTTGAGCATAGACTTTGTCGGTGACGAAACGCTTGAGGGCGTGAATATTAATAGGGTCATCCAGCTTACCTCGATTGCAGGCGTCCTCGCAGCGGTGATTGCAAATACGTCCGCAAATGCCGGGGAAAGGATTGTCCTCCTTGATAACCCGCAGCGCATCCTCGTAACGACCTTCGCGAATGAGCGCGATGTACCCCTGGGCACGCTGACCGGCGGGACAGGCATCGCGACATGGAGCAATGCCACGCTTCTCAATGGCGTAGGCATTAGGCACCGCCTGAGGATATAGCTTGTGGGCTGCCCGCTGAACCACCAATCCCTCATCGAAGTGACTAGGGATGATGACCGGGCATACATCAGCACAGTCACCACAGCCCGTGCACCTATCCAGATCGATGTAGCGAGGACGAGTCTGTACCTGGACGGTAAAGTCGCCGGCATCACCCTGTATGCCAACTACATCGCTATCCGTCAGCAGTTCGATGTTACGGTGACGGCCACAGTCCACCAACTTGGGGCTGACGATGCACATCGCGCAGTCGTTGGTGGGGAACGTCTTGTCCAGTTGCGCCATGTGCCCGCCGATGGCTGACTTGTTTTCTACCAGGTAGACCTTGTAGCCCGACTCGGCCAAGTCCAGCGACGCCTGTATGCCGGCGATCCCGCCGCCGACGACCATGACCGCTCCAACAGGATCATTTCGCTCGACGTTGTGCTCCATTCCCTTCTCCCCTGTTTCCAAATTACCCATCCTTGAGCGGGCTCGGCCCTAGCGCGCGCAACCGCTCTGTCATCCCCCGCACCGCGTTGGCAAACGTCTCGCCCATGCCACCGGAGACAAAGTACATCTCCAGCCGCTCGCCGCCCAACCCAATTTCGTCCAGCAACTGCTTGGTATATTTCACCCGCGCTTGCCCACGCTCATTCCCGTGCACGTGATGACAATTGCCAATCGGGCATCCCACGACACAGACCCCGTCCGCCCCTTGTTCGAACGCTTCCATCAGATAGCGCATATCTGTCTTGCCCGTACAGGGCAACTTCACCAACTTGGTGTTGGCCGGATACCTGATACGCAGCACCCCGGCGGTATCGACGGCCATATAGGCACAGTAGATACACGAAAAGACAGTGATCTCGGGCTCAAAGCCGCCGTTTGTTTCATCCTGCTCGGTCATTAGCACCCCTTGTGTGGAACGTAATACGAAAACGGTAAGCGGTTTTCACTGCAACGCTGGCTGCTACTGGCAAACCGCGTTTTCTGCCCACGACCCCAGCGGCAGCCCCATGATCTGCTCGTCCCGATAGGCGACCAACTGGATCGCCTTGGCCGGGCACTCTGCGGTGCAGGTGCCGCACCCCGTACATACCGCCGGGTCAATGTAGGCCGCCCCCTTGATGCCCCCCACTCCCATATCAACATACCGCACCTGAGGAATCGTGAAGGGGCAGGTGCGCACGCACGTGAGGCAACCCACACATTTGCTCTGGTCCACCACCGAGACGACACCACCAATGTACATCTGAGGCGTGGACAGGACGGTGATGGCACGAGCCGCCGCCGCCTGCGCATTGGTGATGCACTCCTCGATGAACTTGGGGTAATGGGCCATTCCACAGACGAACACGCCTTCTTTTGTAAAGTCCATCGGGCGCATCTTGAGATGGTCCTCCAGGAAGAACCCCTCATTGGAGAGTGGCACATCCAGAATGCGCGCCAACTTCTCCGTCCCCTCCGACGGCTCAATCGCCATGCTCAGCGAGAGCAAATCGGGGTACAGCACGAGCTCCTCCCGCAGGGAGGACTCCCAGGCCACAACCTCCAATTGCCCCTGATCGTTCACCCGCACTTGCGGGCAGTGGAGCTCGTCGTAGCGAACAAAGATGACGCCACGCCGCCGTGCCTCGGTATAATACTCCTCCCTGAACCCGTAGGTGATGATGTCTTTGTAAAGCACAACCACACGGCAGTTCGGGTTGAGCAACTTGATGCGAAGGGCGTTCTTCATTGTGTTCGTACAACACGTCCGGCTGCAGTACTCAACCCCCCTCTCACCAGTCCGCCCCACGCACTGGATGAACACGACCTGCTTCAGACCCACGATCTGTTCTGGCCGGTGAGTGATGATCTCCTCAAGATCGAGAGAGGTGACCACACGTTCATCCTGACCAAGGAGAAACACATCTCCCCGCCACTGCTGCCCGCCGGTCGCCACAACGGTCACACCGTGCTCGACCTCCATTTCACCCATTGGGGTACGCACCCTAGAACGGAATGCCCCTACGCTCCCCTCATTCGAGATCACCTCGGAATTGGTGAGAACATCGATCCTGCGGTGACCGAGCACCCGGTTGACGAGATCGCGCAGCAGCCGTTGGGGATTATCCCCTTCAGCCACGTAGTAGATATGCTGCAGGTTTCCCCCTAGCCCCAATTCGCGCTCCACCAGGGTAGCATCATATCCAGCATCAGCGATGTTCAGCGCCGCCGTCATACCAGAGACGCCTCCCCCAATCACCAGCGCTCGCCGGATAGGCTCAATGGCCTGCTTGTGCACCGGCTCGGCCAGCCGAGCCCGCGCTACCGCCACACGCACTAGCTCTTTCGCCTCACGGGTGGCACCCGCAGGGTTCCCCACGTGTGGCCAGGCGCAATGTTCACGGACGTTCGCCATCTCCAGCAGATAGGGGTTCAGCCCAGCCTGTCGGACGACGCGCTGGAATAGCGATTCGTGGGTGCGATGGCTGCAGGCCGCCACGACCACTCGATTCAGGTCCTGCTCCTCAATCACTCGCTGTATCTGCTCCTGCCCTTCCTCCAGGCAGGCATAGTCCGTCATCTCGACATGAACCACACCCGGCAAGCCAGCGGCGAAATCCGCCACCACATCCGTGTCCACGGTCCCCGCGATGCTCGGATAGCAGCGACACACAATGACGCCGACGCGCGGCTCTTCCCCTCCCACGTCCCGTTCCGGTGGCAGGTCCTCCGGCGTCTGGAGGAACGGATACTCATGGCCGTACGCCCGTCCACCGCCAACCTCGTCGGAGAGAAGCCGCATCACGTCACCAGCCGCTCCTGCCGCATCCAGAATCGTCTCGGCGATCTCCTTGGGTGAGGAGAAGGTCCCACAGACATAGATGCCGGGCTTGCTCGTCTCCAGCGGATAGAACTTGTCCGTCGCACAGAAGCCGTAGGGATTCAATTCAATCCCGAGTGTGTTGGCAAGATCCCGAGAGCCCTTGGGTGGCAGCGCTCCTACCGAGAGCACCACCATGTCGAAGCGATCCTCAACGAACTCGCTGGTTTCGTCAGGATAGCGCAAGATCAGATCGTGCGTCTCTGGATCCTCCCTGACGATCGAGATGCGGCAGCGCGTGTATTCGACCCCGTACCGCTGCTGTGCCTGCACATAGTACGCGTTGAACTCCTTGTTGAAGGCCCGCTCGTCCATCATGAAAATCTGACAATGGACATCCTCGGTCGTGCCTTCGGCGCGCTGCTTGGCCAGCATAGCCTCCTTCGTGGCGTACATACAGCAGATGGATGAGCAGTAAGGGTGTTGTTCATCACGCGAGCCGACGCACTGGAGCCAGGCGATACGCCGAGGGAGCTTACTGTCCGAGGGACGCATCACGATGCCCTCCGTCGGTCCAGAGCGACTGGCCAGCCGTTCGTATTGCATAGAGTGGATCACGTTGGGGAAGCGACCATAGCCGAGCTCCTCGTACTCAGTCGCGTCCGAAATCTCGTAGCCCAGTGAGAGAATGATCGCACTGACGTCAAGAGCGTACTCAATCTCCGGCTCGTCAAGGTCCACCGCACTGGTAGGGCAGACAGTCTCGCAGCGACGACAGGTCTCGCACCGCGGCACCTTGTCAACAACGTAGGAATCGGGGAGCGCCCGGGGCGCCATCTTGTAGACCGCTTTACGGGCCGTCAATCCCACCTCGAACAGGCTCGGCAGGGACACCGGACAGACACCGTCACACAGCCCGCAGTTGATGCACCGATCGGGATCCACATATGTGGGCCGGTGACGCAGCGTCACCGCAAAGTCCCCCGCATACCCCGACAGGTTAATCAGATCGGTGTTGGTAAGAATCTCGATATTGGGGTGCAGGTTGTTGTCCAAGAACGCCGGTGATATGGCTGGCCGCGTACAACCGTAACCGTGATCTGAGGTGCCCCGGCAGAGCACGCAGTCGTGGGTCGGGAACATATATCCCAGTTGCGCCACCCGACCGCCAAGCCAGGGCATGTTCTCCACCAGATAAACCTTCAGACCCGCCTCGGCCAGGTCAATTGCCGCGCGCATGCCGCCTACACCACCACCGACGACTAGAACAGCGCCAACCGGTTTCTTACGGATCAATGCACTTCTCCTCAGCTAGTAGAATCATGAATTCGTAGGTTCGTATCTCACAGTCCAACAAGACCGATCGCTAACCACTTCAGCGAACTGACAACAGCCTACACATGTCGTGCGTAATCAGGTAGCAGAATGGGCGAGGTCACTCCTGTGTCCACACCTGCCTCCTCCAACTCCCGATTCCAGACCTCCAAGTGAGCAAGCGTAGGTTTTCCCAGAATCGCCTGCTGGGCATAAGCCGCCGCTGAGCGGCCAGCGCGTCGTCCAAAAACAGTGATCTCCAGCAAGCTGTTACCCATCAGCCGGTTGTGACCATGCACACCGCCGCTCACCTCCCCAGCGATAAACAGGCCAGGGATCTCGGTAGAGGCATCTGCCTGCAACCGGACCCCGCCATTCTGGTAGTGTAGCGTAGGATAGACCAACATCGGCTCCACTGTAATGTCAATGTCAAAGCGTGCGAACTGGCGCACCATTGCCGGCAGGGCCTTCTGAATGGTGCCCGGACCTTGTATGATATCAATCATCGGCGAGTCCAACCAGACCCCAGGCTGTCCAGTGGGGCTGATCATGCCGTTGTCACGCTCACTGCACTCCCGGATGAAGGATGCCGCCTCCACGTCCCGAGGCTCCAAAGGATAGACGAACTGCTGACCGTGCTTGTTTATCGGCTGGGCCCCTAACCCACGCACCTTCTCGGTCACCAGCAGGCCGACAATCTGCTCCGGAAACGCCGCACCAGTAGGATGGTACTGCATCGACTCCAAATAGCCCAGAGGCGTGCCGACTCGGTAGGCCAGTACGACCCCATCAGCCGTCGCGCCGTAGTGGTTGGTGGTCGGGAAGCCCTGGTAATGCAGCCTACCACCCCCACCTGTCGCCAGTACGACTGCCTTGGCCTTGATGAAGCGGAAGGCCCCGGTCTCCAGGTTCATCACCACGGCCCCGATGACCTGCCCCTTGTCGTCCATGACCAACTCCACCGCAGGGGCAAACTCGATCACCGTGATGTCGTCTTCCCGGTTGCGCACCTCGTCACGCAGAGTGCGCATAATCTCCGCCCCACTATAGTCCCGCGCAGAATGCATGCGCTTGCGGCTGGTGCCACCGCCGTGCTCCTCCATCATCGTCCCATCTGGCTCTTTGTCGAACATCATGCCCAGGTCCTCAAGCCATTTGATGACAAAGGGCGCGTCCATCACCAATGCCTCGACCAGGTCCGGAACGTTCGTGAAATGGCCGCCACCGATGACGTCCAAATAGTGAATGGCGGGGTTGTCCTCCGGACGGTCGGCGGCCTGAATGCCACCCTGGGCCATCATCGTGTTGGCATCACCAAAGCGCAACTTGGTCACCAGGGTGACCCTAGCTCCGTTCTCCTGCGCCAGGAGCGCTGCCGAGGCCCCTGCCCCACCGCCGCCGACGACCAGCACATCGGTCTCGGTCATCGGGCTGCTCAGGTCAAAATCGGGCCCGATGTGGGGCCGGCCCTCGACGATTCTGGCTAATTCGATGGGCATGCGCTGTCCCTTGCTGACACCGACTCCGATGGTGTGAAAGGTTTCGTCCTTGTAGTCCGGATGGAAGCCCTCAAGAATGGCCTCCCGCTCCTCCATGCTCATCGCTGGAAAGGTCTCTTTTATCCGCCGGGCCCGTGTGGCCTCGACCTTGCGGATGGATTCCTGCATCTCGGGCGGATAACTGCTCATTCCTGCTTCCTCCTCACTTTGGCTCGATGTCCCGCGCTGTGTATCGCGCCATCAGTTCTTCCTCATTGAGGTCCTTTAATCCCTCGATCGCGGTATCGAACACGCCGGCCTTGATCTCGTCCAGTCGCTCCTGCAGATGCTTGGACCGAGGTGCGAGGTAGCGGCCATAGAGACGGCGAGCCAGAATAGCGATATTGTACTGAGCCTCCTCCGCCGGACAACGGGCCGCGCACAGCCCACACATAATGCAGTCGAACGACAGGTCGGCCATCCTGGCGACGTCGCCCCGCATGCCGGCCGCCATATAGTTTCGTACGTCGATATCCTGAGGGCAGGCCTTGGTACAGGCCCCACAGCCCAGACAGCGCAGGACCTCCGGGTAGATAGAGAACAAGGTGGTCGCCGTTGGCTCCAACCGGGTGATGTCGTAAGTAGAACGCCGGGCCGGGAAGAACGGTATCTGCGCCAGGTACATATTCGGTTGCACCACCGTCTGGCAGGCCAGTCCAAAGTAAAGCTTCGGGTCGCCGAGAACACGATAGGCCGTGCCGCACGCCCCGCAGAACCCACCCCGGCAGCCCACACCCCGAATGAGCGTGTAGCCCGCGTACTCCATCGCCTTCATGATGGTAAGGGTAGGCGGCACCATGTATCGCTTCCCCATGATATAGACGGGGATC
>Ga0180438_10004598_pt1 | contig 19772 bp, 14 predicted proteins | sample SS_ome_12_FD_132455 | JGI IMG/M metagenome (GOLD analysis project Ga0180438, IMG submission 132455) | Hypersaline lake sediment archaeal communities from the Salton Sea, California, USA - SS_3_D_2 metaG | ecosystem: Environmental > Aquatic > Non-marine Saline and Alkaline > Hypersaline >... | reverse complement strand
GTTGTGGTGATTCCTCTTTATTTAGAAATGAAGAGGTTTGGCCTCATCGATACTTATTTTGGTGTTATATTTCCATTTTTAGCCAAAGCTTTTGGCGTTTTCTTTATGAGACAATTTCTTGTAAAGATACCTGACGAATTATTAGAAGCGGCAAGGATCGATGGCGCTTCCGAGTACTTCATATGGCTCAGGATTATTGTCCCCCTATCAAAGCCGGCATTTGGTGTTTTGGCATGTCTATTTTTTGTGGAAAATTGGAATATGCTTTTATGGCCAATGATTGTGTTGCAAAGCCAAACCAAACAAACAATACAGGTTTACTTACAGTCGTTAATTGGAGTTTACAGGATAGATTACGGCATCCTTATGGCTGGTTCATGTCTCGCCATATTACCCATCTTTGTGTTATTTCTCGCTATGCAAAAGCAAATAATCTATGGTCTCACTGCTGGTGCAGTAAAGGAGTAATTGTAACTTTAAAGTTGAAAGATATAGATTTTATATCTAAGAAACCGAATATGAGAGCTCACAGCTCGAGGTGATACTTTAAAATGAATATAATTCAACTTGACGGTAAGTGGCGCTTTTTAATTGATCGTGATAACAAAGGAAAAGAACTGCAATGGCAGTTTGGTCTCTCTAAAGATGCAGAGTTTCTGGATGTACCTTCTATATGGAATATCCGTTACCCCGATTATACTGGAGTTGCATGGTATGAAAAAACCATAGAGGTCCCATCTGACTGCAAAGATAAAATTGTATATCTCACCTTTGATGCTGTGAACTATTTAGCCGAAGTTTGGATCAATGGGAATCATACTGGACCATTTGAGAGTGGCTATCTCCCCTTTCGAATAGAGATAACAAAACACATATTATTTGGAGAAAAAAATACACTAGTTGTACGTGTGGTTTCGCCTCCCTTGTGTACTGAGAATAATTTTTTTCAATATCTCCACATTAAAACTGGGGAAGCAATTGATGGTTTGAAATTAGAAGAGCTGCCTTCAGCAAAGCAGACGATGTATGCAACTTTTGGCGGTATTTGGCAGAGAGCAGCAATCGAGACAAAACCGCAAGTGCATATCGATAGATGCACTGTAGCGACAGATGTTAAAACGGGACAAGTCATCATTACAACGCGATTATTAAATCTAAGTTCAGAAAAACAATCAAGTAGTATTACATTAATAATTCGTTTCATGGATGAATCGCTTCAAGAAAAGTGTAAACATCAAATAGAAGTTTCTATTGTTCCAGGTAAAACCGATTTAACTTTCTGTCTACAGGTTGATGATTACCAGCTATGGTCAACGGATAACCCTTCCCTTTATCAGGTACAGATCCTATTGGAAACTCCATTTGGCAAAGACGAGTATATCGATCAGTTTGGATTCAGAGAGTTTTCAATAAAAAAAGGAACTTTTTTTCTGAATGGAGAATCTATCTTTATAAAAGGCGTTCTATTTCAGCCTTTCTACCCTATAACCCTTGCATATCCTGAAAATGAGGACATTCTTGAAAAAATAATTGATTATGCAAAAGCTGCAGGATTCAATTTATTCCGAGTTCATATCAGCCCTGGACTTCCAAAACTATTGGAATTATGTGATAAAAAGGGGCTGATGATTTATCAGGAACCCTCTATTGGTTGGATAAAAGATTCTCCATTCATGGAAAAAAGATGCTTTGATGCCGTATCGCGCATGTTAGAAAGAGATAAAAACCATCCATCGATTGTGATGTGGGGCATTTTAAACGAATCAGGTAATTTTAATTATGAAACTGGTGCAAGAAGGATTTCAGATTCGCTAATACGTTTCGCACATGATATAGACCCTACACGATTAATCGTCGATGACTCAGGTGGGGTACACTGGTCTGGTGAATTTTCAAAATACTTCAATCCTCACAGTAGTGACTGTAATAATTATGTAGACATACATACCTATCATTCAGTACCTCTCAACAATGATTGGTTTACTTATTTTAAGAAATTAGGAGATCCGAATGGAAGATTAAATTTTGTTACAGAATTTGGATTCGGCGGATTGCTTGATCTTGAAGAAACACTTAAAATTTATAAAAAGAGGAATTTAACACAATTACAGGATTATTATCCATTAGAATTTGTTTATACAACCGTACAAGAAGGTATAGAGAAATACGGACTTGTAGAATTATTCCGCACAATTAAAACTTTCTGTTTCGCGTGTCAGGAAATCCAGGCCACTGAGAACGCACGGATTATTGAAGCGCTTCGTGCAAATGAGAACGTGTCAGGGTACTGTTTAACACAATTCCAAGACACGAGCATTGAAATGGGTGCTGGCGTGGTTGATTATTTTTATCAACCAAAAAAAATATTTTATGAGCTTTCTGCGGTTCAGAAGGATTTGGTGCTTGTTATTACTACCAATAAAGAAACGTATTGTGCAGGTGAAAAGATAAACTGTGAAATTATTCTTATTAATGAACTCGGGATTCAACAAAATGGCCGGTTTATCATAACTGCCTATCGAGAGGATGGAGATAAATTCTATGAAACAGGATATCAAATTTGCATCAACTCTAAGAGGGTTCAATGTTTGTTCAATGATACTCTCACGATACCAGGAGTATCAGGACAATTTACCCTGAAAGTGGTTCTGAGAATTGGTGAGGGTGTGAAATCTTATGAACTTGTAAAGGAACACTCCATCAGTGTATTTGATGAGGTCGATTTCTCATTTCTCAATACAAATCTTGCAATTATAGAAAATCACGATGTATTTATAAAAATGCTCTCAGATGTAGGGATAGCATCTGTTAATTTCGATGAACAGTGCAATGATAAAGTAATTATTTTACCGCCATTAACCAATAGCCTGCGTGCGTATCCGTTTCATAAAATAGAAAATGCGGTGGAGAAAACGAAAGGGGGCGCCACTTTTATTGTTTTTGAGCTGCCACTCGATACACATAAAGTGAGAGAAAATCCTTTCCAAAGGATTCTGGGTAACAACATTAAAGTCAGTGCTGCTGAAGGGATTTTTTTAGGGGCATTCCACTGGTATAAAAAGTCACAATTTTTTAAGGGAATTGGTGAAGGCGGTTTCATGTACAGGTTATTCTCAAGGATATACCCCATTCTTACGATATCCGATATTCAAGGGGAATTCTGGGCAGGGAGCTTTACGATGTGGCCTAATCCCCTCTGGGGAGCAGATCTAGTAACTAAATCCTATGGTAAAGGTAAAATCTTATTCTGCCAGATGAGAATATTAAACAATCTGAAAAAAGATATCGTCGCAAGAACTATATTGAAAAACATATTAGAGTACGCATTTTCACAGTAATACTTTTCATAATAAAGAAAAATATTTTGTGAGAAAAGATAATGAATGGAAGTGATCAAAAACCTTTGTATGAATGGGCGATCATTGGCCCGTTTGGTAACACGCTTGGTGACGGATTTGAGAAACCATTTCCACCAGAATGGGAGATTGATCTTTTCAAAGAGTATGAGGGATGCCATGGATCAATTCGCTGGTATTTTCTCTATTCTGACTCACTTCAAGATGGATGTATTGACCTTTTAGGTCCGAGTTGGCCGGAGGTTGCACAGATACCCACACCCCCTTTAAAAGAATATGAAATAGGATATCTCTTTACGAACATCATGTGTGATGAATGTATAGAAACGGAATTATCTGTTTGTTCACCGTTCAAAATAAAAATATGGGTAAATAATATAGTTGTATTTCGTTCAATGAGTGTTGATAAAACAGAACATACATTTCCAATCTCTTTGAAATCAGGGAAAAATCAATTACTCGTAAAAATTGAAAAACTGTTGTGGTGGGAATGGAAACTAAGCGTTAAGTTCATAAATAATAAAGCGTCTAAAACTAGCAATATACATTTAAAAGCTGTGATATAGAGACGATATATAGATACTTTTTACGTATGACAATACAATATTTGCGATATTCCAAAAAATAAAAAATCAAATTTTTATTATAATTTACTAATTATTTCGGAAGGGATAAATATTTTCTAGAAAAAGAGATGACTTCAAGGGAAAGAGTTATTGCAGCAATTGAAAGAACAAATCCAGATCGAGTTCCCATCGATTTAGGAGGAACTTACTATTCAAATATACTCGCAGCACCATACTATCAGTTATTAAAGTTTTTGAAAATACACAAAGACGTTAAAATAGCGGATTATTTCCAGATGAGTGTTTATGTGGATGAAGAAGTGTCCAACAGGTTCAATACTGACGTCATTATTCTATGGCCCTTACGCGATTATCTAGGTATTAGAAGAGATACAGCATATAAAGAATGGATTATGCCTTCAGGAACACCAGTAAAAGTTTCAAAAGATTTCAACCTAATAAAAAATAAAGACGGGTCATATATCTATAAGAAAGGGTTACAAGAATATAGGATGCCGAAAGATGGGTTTTATTTTGATATGATTAACAATCCTTATCAATGGGTTGAAACGACAAAGGATGTAGAAAAAATAAAAATCTCACCAATAAACGGAGAAGAAAAGGAATGGTTGAAAATCCAATCGGAAAAGCTAAGGAGAAGTACGGACAAGTTTATTGTTTTTGACTTTGATGGAGGTTGGGTTGATATAGCGAACTTTCTTATCGGCACTGAAAAATTTTACATAGATATAATTTCGAATAAAAGAATGATACATGCACTTATGGAAAAGTTAAATGAAATTTGGAAAAAAAATATTGATATTATAATAGCTGCAACTGGAACAAATACCGATTGTATTGCAATGGCATGTGATTTAGGGTCAAATGAATCAGGACTGTTTAAAACCTCTACTATAAAGGAAATGGTAATACCTTATATAAAGGAATTTTATGAATATGTGAGGAAGGTGAGTAATTATTATATTTTTTTTCATACCTGTGGTTCAGTGTATCAATACCTTCCAGATCTCATAGATGCAGGGGTGAATATTATTAATCCCGTTCAGGTGGGTGCAAAAAACATGGAACCGAAAAAATTGAAAAATGAATTTGGAAAATATGTGACTTTTTGGGGTGGGAGCGTCGATCCTCAGCATGTGCTACCACATAAATCTAGGCAAATAATCAAAGAACAGGCTACATATCACACAGAGATATTTCAGAAAGGAGGGGGTTTCATTTTTGCCCCAGTCCATAATATTCAACCTTATGTTCCTCCTGAAAATATAGTAGAATTATTTGATACAGCATTCAAAGTTGGAAAATATTAGAGTATATTGATTTAAGGGAGCTGTCAGATGGTGCAGAAAGCATTTATCGATGTGGTACCCACCAGGTAGATAGAGTAGTTGGCGCAATCGCCGGGAACCGAATGCTTGATGAGAGCAAGGTGAGCAAAATCAACAAAGCGCTCACTGAGCAGGAGGCGTTTCGGTCATGCGCATTGGAAAGCGAACACCCGGTGCTGTGGATTAATGCGATTTGCAGGCGAGTGAAAAAACTGTCTGTAGAGTCCCGCACCGAAATTCAATTAAGAAACGAGATTGCTCACTGCGGGATAGGAAGTTTTCATAGGAACTCTATCAGCACAATTTCTCGGGGAAGCAAGGAGATATTAACAGAAACAGGCCACTTGTCAGGTACTCGACTTACTTTTTTTCTCAATTTATTTTGTACAATGAAAATACCCTGACTCAGATTTTTTACATACTTTGTTGGGGCTTCGATGACAATCCCTATATCATGTAGCACTACATCACCAGTGTTTATAAATATATATCCAAGACTAATATCTTTGTAAGCCCAACCACGATGAATTATCGATTCGGCTTTAAATATTCCATGTTCTTTCCGGCCAACTAAGCTGTTATAATGGGACCATGTATAATCTTTAAAGGGTATTTCAGTTGAAATTGTTGCAGGTTTTATAGCTTTTCCGTAACAGAGATATTTTTTGCCGTAAGTTGTACGTGCTGAGGCGAGAGTGTGCAAAAATAACTCTTTCTGAATATCGCTTCGGAGTGGCCTATTATCTATATAAATTGAATCAAAGTAGATGAATTGATATGAAATATCGGGTGATTCTGGGATGCCTTCAAGAGGAGAATATTCATAATTAAGCTCAGGGATTCCCCCATCCACTAGAACTTCTGCTAAAATGAAATAAAAAATATCCCCGAATTCATGACTCAATTTCGCCCAACCATCCAAAAAGACTGGACCATACTCATGATATACATACGAAAAGAGAGAAATATGTCGTGCTTTATAATCTTTCATCCAATCAATAAATTTAATGATTTCGATATCCCCTTGAACCTGCCCCCCTGCTCTCCATTGGCTGAAATCGAGATTCGGTAAGAAATTTTCAACCGCCTCTTCTACTCCTAATGGATAGTAATTCCCGTCACCTGCAGATTGCATGGATTTCATTGATCTGGACCACAGTTTTCTGTAACTTTCAATCAGCCATCTACCGTAACCAATAGGATGGTCGTGATCGCTTCGGTCTGTCCACATTATCCCGCAGCATGCGGAAATGTCATAATATACGCCATCGGCATTATCTTCAGCGATTATTCTGCTACTCCGCTCTGCATGAGCACTCTGCCAGTATTCACATGAAGGATCCATCCATCTATACTGCAGCGCGCCAAGCCATATGTCTTCAGAGTCACCCATCAATATGTTTTTGTCTGAAACTATTCCATAAAATTTCACCTCATCCCCAACACCGAAAAAATCAAAGAAAAAGGGTACATAATAATCACCGTTCTTTCTAATGATCTCCAGGTTTTCACGTGCATATCGAGAGGGGAACCATTCTAGAGGTTTCTTTTGGAAAGAAGGCCACGGTGATTTATCAGTCAGTTCAGAAATTAATGTCTGTAAGTTTTCGATATTGCTGCTCGTTTTTTCAATTTCCAAATCATTTGCCAGTTTTATTACAGGATCCTCAATACCTGGGCGTAAAAAGTTGTTCCAGTAATAAGGCCAAAACTTGAGATAGGGAAGATCTTGAATCGAAGGAAGTTTAAGGTTATGACATGCATCATTGACTAATTTAGTGCGGTGTATGCTTGAACGACACCATGACGGCCAGTCGTTTCCGAACACAAAAAGTACAGGGCGGTCGATCATTTTGTGAAAGTGTTCCAACCAGGAAGTCACATTTACGGAGGAAGGAATTCCGAATACACATAAGCCTACATCCTCTATTAACCATTTGGCGGCACCACCGGAATGTACACGGTCCTCGAGCCTACCGTGCGAACACCAAGTGGGTGACCCTGGTTCAGTACCTGTCGCCCATTCCCTATACTTTTCAGCACCTTCGCGCCAATCACCCTCCAACAAAGGTTTAAGAACGATCGGATAATCCAGTTTTAGCCCACTTCCTTGATGAATATCCCAGGACTTATGTGTTATGCTTAGTGTTAAGCCGGAATCTTCATTTTTTCTGAAAAAATCTATCTCTTTACAGGTATCAAATGGGTCATGACACGCGATATAAAATCCTCCCGTTTTTTTCCTGTAGTATTGGATGAATTGCATGCCTGCACCATCGCCATCGGGATACCGGCAGTTTATTATTCCCCCAGTTTTGTCATCGTTTTGAGGAATAAATAAATGGTAAGGATCCTCGAAGAGCATACCTCCACCAACAGGGTGGGCGAGATATGAAAGGGTTTGATCGCCATTCAAGTTGGCAATTGGGTAGAAAATCGGATAGGTCAGGGATATAACACATGAATCGCCAGTATTAAGCACTTCCGGATACATGAGGATAGATTCATCTTTTTTGTCAATTAATAAATTTACTTTGACAGTTATTTTATATTTAATATTCCACTGAAGAACATAACCGGAATGGTCAATCGATTTTCGTGCCCGAAAGTCATTGAATTTTGTTATTTCTTCTTTCTTCATATTTTTATTGATAAGCAATAATGAAAAAGGATACTGTGTCTTGTTAATAACATCTTCTTGAATGAGTTCTAGAAATTTATCCTTATTCTTTATCGAACAAACAGTTCCATCATTACTATCCAAAATCACTGTCAACTTCTTACTTTCTAATATGATTTCCATACATGAACCTAGTATTTTACTTTCTATCCTTTCAAACCAGTCATTTTGATTCCCTGTACAAGTTGACGTTGCATGAAAAAGAAAATGATAATGGTAGGTATAGCCGCAAAAGCCGTGCCGGCTATTATTATATCCCAATTAGTGCCTCTTTTTGCCACAAAATCTGCCAGACCAACCTGGATCACTTTTAAATCCGGATTGTTTATTATAACCAGTGGCCAGATAAAGTCATTATAGGTGACAAGGAAAAAAATAGTGCCAAGAACTGCGATGATGGGCCTGGACAAGGGAAGATATATTTTTATCCAAATCTTGAAAAATGAACACCCGTCGATTATGGCTGCTTCCTTCAAATCCTTGGGAATGGTGAGGTAAAATTGTCTAAAAAGGAAAATGCCATAAGCGTGAAAAAGTGGAGGGATAATGAGTGCGAAATAGGTATTTGCCCACCCTAAAGCACGCACTATTATGAAGAGCGGTATCAAACGTACTGTAAATGGAATCATCATCGTTGCAATTATGACTGAGAAAATAATGGAACGTCCCGGAAAACGCAAGATCGCAAACGAAAAACCAGCCATTGAATGAAAGATCAATGCAACAGCAGTTAAAGTGGATGCCACAAAAATGGAATTGAACATGTAACGTGGAAACGGCACACTCGTTAATATATATTTGAAATTTTCCAGAGTAGCGTTAGCAGGTATCAGCGAAGGTGGAAATTTAAAAATATCATCTGAATGCTTAAAAGAACTCGATAACATCCATAATATTGGAAATACAAATACAATCAATAGTAGAATTGAGATCAAACATACCATTATATATTTCATGGATATATTACTTTTCAACTAATAATCTCCTCCGGAGTGGAAATATTTAAATTGGAAAATGGAGGTCAATGAAATGATGATAAATAAGATGAAGGCCATTGCCGATGCATAACCGAATTTTAATGTAATAAATGCTCGTTCATAAATGTAAAACACATTGACATATGTAGCTCGGCCAGGACCTCCACGGGTCATGACATAAACAATATCAAATACTTGAAACGATTCAATGGTCAGAACAACCATCACAAAAAGCATCGTCGGCTTTAGCAGAGGAAGGGTGATCTGAACGAATTGTGCCCATTTTCCAGCACCATCAACTGCTGCCGCATCATAGTACATTTTGGGTATATCATTTAACCCCGCGATAAAAAGAATCATATAGTATCCGATATACCACCACAAATAAACGAAAAGGATGCAAAGCAAGGCGATGTCTTTAGAACCAAGCCATTGGAATGTTGGGAGATGTAAAGCTCTGAGAGTTTGGTTAATAAGCCCATTCAAAGGTGCGTAAAAAAATTTCCAGATAATCGAAGTAACAATCATGGAAAGCATATAGGGTGCAAAAAATGATATTCGAAAAATATCTTTTAATAATTTCACATGACTATTTACCAATAAAGCCAACCCAAGAGACCCAAAAATCATAATGGGAACAAAAATAATAACAAATAACAGGGTGATTTTAATACTGTGCCACCAGATCCAATCATTGAAAAGAGTCAAGTAGTTACGAAAGCCTACAGTCTGCGGTTCACTCAATCCCGTCCATTTAGTAAGGCTTACAATAAAGGCAAGAACGATGGGCACGATCATAAAAATAAAGATCCCAACAGTATCGGGCAGTATAAACGCGTAACCTGCAATTTTTTCGCGATTCTTCTCTGTCGCCAAACGGGAAAAATATGAATGCTTCATTTTATCATTCCATACATTTTGTGATTTAGAATATCTCATGAAAATGAAATGCCACATCCTGTAAAACGTTCACAAAGAATTGAGAATACTTGAATATGAATCAAGCCTGTCCGCCAATATTCGATATAAACTTATTGATAGTTCGTCTAGATCAAACTCCGCATTAGCCTCGTGCACACATTGTATCCATTGTTCCGGAAAAGATTTTATCCCATTGAGAGCACCGGCAAGCTCGCCCGCAATGCAGGCTATACTGTCACAATCCCGGCCGAAATTTGCCGAGCCAAGAATAGTTAATTTTAAATCTCCTTTTGCAATGAAAAACATGGCGATCGCCACTGGAATATTTTCACACATGTATAAGCCATCATAAGGGGGGTAATTAGCTAAATACTTCTCATATATTGCCGGGATGATATCAAACACAGTATCATATTTCTGCGCAAGTCCAAGCAACTCATTTGTGCGATGGAGAAACTCGTCACTCATAAAAGGCAGATGTGTGCTTTTACTCGACGGAATAGTGTAGGCATGATCAAGAATGGCACCGATAACTGAATCAACTGTTGCTTGAGGTTTCATTGCTTCAGCTATACCAGCAGCCAACACCGATCCGTCTCTTGCGGCCGTGGATGGATCTCCCGGGTGGATCATGCCTCCGGGCGTTCCCCAGCCAACATTGATTTCAGGATGATAAAACGGCATTCCGGATACCGCTATTTTTGTGAGTATGTTGAAGTTGAAGAATCCCCTTGCCCACTCTCTTCTCATGCTGTGGCCGGTATTTTCACTTTCGTGCCAGTAATTCTGCAGATACTCGGCAAATTCATAACTAGTGAACGGTCTTCCTTGTTGAACAAAACATTGATATGCGAGTACTCTGTACCGCATATCATCGGTGTACGTACCTGCTTTTGTTGACCATCCACAAAAGGGGTTGTTTAAAATTTCCCGCGAATGATGCCAGGTAGGATCTATTTCGTGGAGGTACCCTTCTCTAGCCTCGAATAGGAAATGATGTGATATCTCATAGGGCGGCCTACCGCCGAATCTCAATTTCGTCAAGGGGATAAGATCTTCTACTCTGCCGTACATATCAATGATATCGAGATAGTGCATGTCCTCAACAGGAGCGCCCATGGCATCGCCTATTGCACCTCCGTATACGCACCCAAATATTTTATCTTGTAATCTATTGTATTTAGTTTGATTGTTCATGTAAGCCTCCTGAGGATCTTTGCGTATAAGAAAAGGGAATCCGCCACCCAAGTTGCATTGTGGATTCCCTTTTTTAAGAAGTGTTGATCAATATTTGCCGGTTATTGGGCCGTCATATGTCTTCAGGAATTGATTTATCGATTCATCAGCTCGTTTTGCTGCTTCCTCAGCTGTTAATCCACCAAACATAACACCCTGTATTGCATCGAGAACCGCTTCTTGCACTTCAGGTGGTACGATAGGATCTGTTTGCACATATGGAGAAATATTCTCGAGATAGTACTCCAACTGAGGTACCTCTTTCGCTCTTTCTTTTCCCATTTCTAAAGTGGTTTTACGCACGGGAACTTTAATATTTACATTATAAGCCCATTCAAAGTTATATGTCGGAGTTTCGTTTGCCCTTAACCAGATGAGAAACTCCGCTGCTTCGCGCGCATGTGGTGAATGTTTGTTTATTCCCGACCACCATCCTCCATGAGGTGTAAGAACGCGTTTCCCACCTCTTTTAACGGGGTATGGGAATACTCCATATTCAAACTCGGGATGATCCCACATGGATGCTATTGCCCATGTCCCATTAAGCCACATGGCACCCATTCCACTGACAAACTCATCGACCATCCAGGTTATATCTTTTGTCGTTGTAGGAGATACTTTATATTTATTTATCAGATCTCCCCACAGTTGTAGGGCATCAATGGATGCTTGACTGTAAAATTGAGATTTGGTCCAATCATCGTTCATCAGCCGTCCACCACCCTGCCAAAAAAACGGCCACCAGGTATATACCTGATAACCATCTCTCTTTGTTTCAACAACCAAACCATAACGAGAGGGTGTCGTTAGTTTTTTTGCGGTCTCGATCAACTCCTCCCATGTCTCTGGTGTTTTTGTTATTCCAGCTTCTCTAAATGCCTTCTTATCGTAAAAAACTGCCATATGTTCTCCATCATTGGGGAGAGCAATGAGTTTACCATTGACAGTACCCGCTTCCAATTCCCCAGGCAGATAATCTTTTCTAATATCATCTGAAATAAAATCATCCAGTGGATATAGAACTTCAACAAATTTCAATAAATCTTGATATCCTATCCAAAAATAGTCTGGTCCCTCGCCCGTTGCAATGGCAGCGACTACTTTCTCCCCCATAAACTGTTCCCACGGAACGAAGACAACTTCGATTTTGACATTAGGATTGACTTCGCTATATTTATTAGCCCATTTTATGGTGGCGTCTTTTTCTTTTGAATTTTCTTCTACATATCGCCACCAAGTTATTGTAATTGGTCCTTCTTCACTTTCTTTCTTGCCTCCCGCAAAGATGAAACCAGCCATGCAAACTAGTACGACGAACAGCATAAATAATTTTTTCATCTCACTCAATCTCCTTTCGTTCCTATAGTTTTTCTTCCGCCGGATGGCATAGTCGATACGGCTTCGTACTTTTTTTCCTGGAAACCTGAATCGTATAAACTCTATACCATTCCTCCAACAAATTACTCATTATATGAGTTGCGTTACTCATGTGAGTATTTTATTTACCATATATTATTCTAGCTGTCAACAAATTTATCACAAACATTTGAGTAGAATTGGCCTAAAAACGCGGTTATTGACAAAAATATGATGATCGCTTATCATATATTTATTATAATCTGCATATGCAGGGAAATAGATACATGAAAAATGTAGAAAATGAACAGGAGTCAAAAGAATGGTTTAGGGCCTGGTGGAATCGATCGAGCATCAGCAGGCCGCTGATGGGAATTAAAGTCCGGTGTGATAAGACCATCGAACATTTGGAACCAGAGGTGCCGTCAAATAAGACACATTACCTCAATGTGGAAGAGCTTTTGAAGCGATATCTCAACTATCTTCGCAATCACCTGTTTATTGCTGAAGCGCATTCCAATTTAAGCATCGATATCGGATCTGGACCCATGGCATTGTACTTAGACTCTGAACCTATCTTCGATGAGGATATCGTCTGGGTTCAAGATTGTGTAGATGATTGGAACGAATGGGGTCCTTTGAGGTATAATCCGTCAAACGCCTGGTGGAAAGGTCATGTAAGCCTGATCTGTTAAGACCAGAAGTTGTCTGAAGGTAAGTATGCAGTTAATATACCGTATATCACTGAAAATGCCGATATCCTGGCCGCCATGAGGGGACCACAACAGTTCTATTTTGATTTGATCGACCAGCCCGATTTGATGAAGACCGACTTCGATCGAATAGACTCTCTATACTTTATCTATTATGATACCAAGTATGATATTGTAGAATTAGAAAACGGTAGCTGCAGTTTCACGGACTTCAACATCTGGGACGCGAGGAAGACCGCCAAAGTTCAGTGCGATTCTTGTGCCCTCATGTTACCGTCTCAGTTCCGAACTCTTCTACAGCCATCGTTACGGGCGTTGTGCCGGAAACTCGATCATTCGGTCTATCATATGGACAGACTTGTTGCGATTAAGCATCTTGATGCGCTGTTAGAGATCGAAGAATTGGATGCCATCCAGGGGACTTACGGAGCCGACAGCAGGACGGCGCAAACAATCACGGGTTTCCTATCTATGACTGGCTATGTTCAGCCTGTAAATTTCTATGGATTGGGTTTTCAACGGTACTTTCAACGCTTGGGCGGAAGGAACACGCAAAATCATCAGGCGATACGGACTGGATGGGTGCCTGAGGATGTCCAAAAACGAAGTTTTGTACATGCTGAACTTTGCGTAGAAAAGCTGGAAGTGACCCGGTTACCGGCAGGTAGTAAATAAGAATGAGCGATATACAGTCAAACAATATGAAAAAAAGGATCACTCAGAAAGAAATCGCCAAGGACCTTGGCGTTGGATACATAACAGTGCAAAGGGCCCTTCAAGGTACAGGATACGTATCAACGGAATTAAAAAAGCGAATAATCGCATATGCCGATAAGGTGGGATACAAGCCAAGTCGAGCAGCTCAAACCCTCGGACGAAAGAAGATTCGACACATCGCACTGTTCTCATCTGATTTCCCTTCCTATTTCTGGGAGGAAGTGCGTAAAGGAGCCCTGACTGCCGGAGAACAGATTTCCAGCTTCAACTACAACGTAACTTATCACACCGTTGCTTATCGAGACACCCCGGCATACATCGATACCCTCAAGAACGTGTGTTCCTCCGGTGTGGACGCTATCGGAATAGCAGGCCAGACTGAATTTCATATGAACCATATTATCAATTGGATCGAGCAGGTGAAAATTCCTTACGCAACTTTTAATGTAGATGTTCCAGACAGCAACAGAATCAGTTATGTCGGACCTGATTACGCGGAGGGAGGTAAATTGGCTGCGGAGTTTTTGGTGAAGGTGGCCGGCGAACGTGCCAATATTGGGATAATCAATGCCTGTAGAGACGTTTCTTCTGGGAGGTTTGATTCGATTGATAATACCGAACGGCAGCGTGGTTTCTTGTCATACATAGAATCCTACAGCAGTGTAGGATATGGAGTTTTATACCTCGGGGCAGGGATGAATCATATGGAAGCAGTGGACACTGTCAAGATTTTCATATCATCTTCTCCAGGAGGTTTTGACGGTTTGTACTATATTTCCTCAGACCACGAGGTCCTGTTCGAAGCGATCGACCAAGTCGAAAGAACACCTCCTTTACCGGTGATAACCCACGACATGCATCCCTCCATTGAAACATATTTGATGAACGGCAAAGTTACGGCTGTTATCGACCAGAATCCTTTCCTCCAGGGCTATTATGTGGTTTTAGGGTTGGAAAGATATATCGAAGCCGCTCGTATACCCGATGAGCGCTGCATGCTGGTTACTCACCAGTTGGTCCTAAACACTAACAAGCATCTTTCGCGCAATCAGTATTTTGTCCAGAAGTTTGGCGTTTCAGGGTGATGGTATACTATAACATTTCCTGGTACGCTGTTATAATTCCAGTGATCCTCTTATTCTTGTCACTTCCTCTGTTTTTTATTAATACTTCTTGATCAACTGCTAATGACTGTGAACCTCAACAGCCAGTATACAGTGACATTCGCGATTTGATGGATTAAAAGAAGGCCATCGACTATATGATTGGGTAGCCACATACCAAAGCAAGAAGTCGAATCGGTGGCCAAGAGAGATGCTACGATACTTTCAATGATCGGGGATGTTGCTCTGCGAGCTTCACCAGAGAATGCAGAGATACCCACTAGGATATCAACATTTAATCCCTCGCGCCCCAGTTGACAAGCTGATGGCTACTCGGGTTCTGATAAATTTGTTTTTCAGGAAAAACTTAATGACCACGCGACTGAAGTACTCGGGCATTCGCTGATAGCGCCGAAGGGGATATGGACGAATTTGCCCCCTCTCATCGAACCCGTCCTCCAAGACGGGGTAAGGATAGTGTGTGTGCCATCGGCGTCCGAACCCGCCTTTGATCCGCTTTGTTGTAGAATCACTGAAGAGTGGCAAATAAGCGACGGCTGATCTCTGAAAATAACCGACGGTAACCGGACTTGATGCAGCTTCGCTGAATTGACAATCTGTCTGTCACCCTGTCTGCTCCCGGGGGTATTCTGTTGCAGCTACTGTCTCATCCACGGCAGGGGCATATCTCACGAGCACGCACAAGGTTCCCGAGCGAGGATCGAGCGCTGCCGAGTGGGATCTCATACCCACAGGAGATGGAACGAGGTGTAATGGCCTTGATCGCCGCGACTGGTAGGCGGATTCTTAGTGATTCACCGGTCAGTGTCTGTTTAAATCCTTCCCATTAATAATATGATAAGCGATCATCAGGTATTTGTCTCTAAGAAATGGTTTTGGTCAATTTTACCTGAATATTTGCGATAATTTGTTGACGGCTGAAATAATATGTGATAAAAAAGAATATTTGTATGAGTATCGTTACTCATATACCGGGAAATTTTCCGGAAGAATTCAACCAACGAAAGTAACCAGAAAACAAGGAGAACAACATGATTAAAGGCATAACCCTCGGAAAGGATTTCATTGAGCGAAAATACCAGGGAGAATATTTACGTATCGAAGCTTGGAGCAAGGACTGCATACGAGTCCGCTGCACCATTGAAAATGAATTGAAACCGTATGACTGGACCATACAGCCAAAACAAGAAAACTTACCGGTGAAAGTTGAACAGGATGGAGACAAGGTTGTTCTGCGTAACGGCAGTCTCTCGGTATCGGTATCGAAGGTGGAGGTTGGAGAATTCGTATCCGAGGAAGCTACTCTTTGTTTTATAGATTCACAATCTGGTACGCTCTTGCTCGAGGAAAGAGCTTCCCGAATCGTATTTCCCGATCCCGGCCATAGAGTGAAAGCTGTAGGACTTTCCACCTATCGTGTCGAAGCGAGATTCAAAGCGGATCCGAATGAAAAATTCTATGGCTTGGGTCACAACCAATATGGATTTCTTAACCAGAAAGGTTGTGTGATGGAGCTCAGGCAGATGAACACGCACACGGTGGTCCCCGTGTTGTATTCATCGAAGGGTTACGGTTTTTTCTGGAATAATCCCGGCTACGGCAGGGTGGAACTCGCCAATAACGGAACTTTCTGGATCGCTGAACAAACCGATCAGCTCGATTATTTCGTCTTCAACGGAGACAGCCCTGCGGAGATAATGAATAACTATGCCGACCTTACCGGCTATCCGCCTATGATGCCTGAATGGGCGATGGGTTTTTGGCATTGTAAGCAGCGCTATCAGAATCGGGACCAACTGATGGCAATCGCCCGCAGGCACAAAGAACTCGGACTGCCCATGTCCGTAATCGTCATCGACTTTTTTCATTGGGATAAGATGGGTGAGTGGGACTTCGATCCGAAGTGCTGGCCCGATCCTGAGGGAATGCTTAAAGAGCTTAAGGAAATGGGGATTGAAACCATGGTTTCCATATGGCCGACGGTGAATGCAAACTCCTCTCATTTCCAGGAGATGGAGGACAAGGGGTATCTCATCCGGGCGGAAAACAATCACCCAGTATTCATGAAATTCATGGATACATACGAGAAGAACAGATACCTGCATTTCGTTGATTTTACGAACCCGGATGCAGGCCGATACGTTTGGAATATCTGCCGGAAGAATTATTATGATAAGGGAGTCCGCTTGTTCTGGTTGGATGAGTGTGAACCGGAGGTCCCGCCGTACTGCAATCATAATATGAGATACTATATCGGCAATGGAGGAAAATATTCTTCTTTGTATCCGCTTTTTGAAGAAAAATCGTTTTTCGAAGGCTTGAAAGAAGCGGGGGAGGACCTGCCGATAAACTTATGCCGCAGCGCATGGGCGGGGAGCCAGAAATACGGAGCCTGTGTCTGGTCAGGTGACATTATGTCGAACTTCAATGCATTGAGCGACCAGATCAAGAACGGATTGAATATGGCCATGGCCGGTATTCCCTGGTGGACCACCGATATCGGCGGATTTTTCGGCGGGAACATCGACGACCCGGTGTTCAGAGAGCTCGTAGTACGGTGGTTTCAGTGGGGAGTATTCTGCCCGGTTTTCCGGCTTCATGGTGAACGGGAATCCGGCGTCAAGGAACGCCTGCGAGATGAGGGAAATATCAACACCGGAGCCGATAATGAGGTGTGGTCCTTCGGCGAAGTGGCTTTCAAGATTATCCGCGAGCTCCTGTTCATGAGAGAATCCCTGCGTCCTTATATTAAAGAGCAGATGAAAAGGGCACATAGGAACGGTACCCCTCCGATGCGCCCTTTGTTTTTTGATTTTCCCGAAGACCCTGTAACGTACGATATCGACGACGAACTCATGTACGGTCCTGACATATTGGCGGCTCCAGTTTGTGAATATCAGCAGAGGTCCCGCAGTGTGTACCTGCCCGCGGGTGCGGATTGGTACGACGTGAGGACCGGCGAAAAATTCAAAGGTGGCGATCATGTAGAAGTGCTCGCTCCACTAGAATGCATCCCTGTGTTCGTAAGAAACAGAAAAAAATTTTGGTGAAAAATCGTTAATTTCACATACATTTCATATGGCTTGTGTTATGAGAATGGAACCGTCTCTCGGCTGTGTATACGGAGTTCGCGATTTCAAGCGAGCGAAGACATCGTAGGTCCATGGATTCAGGCAACCCTCTTGAGTTTCGATCTGCATAGTTCGATGGTCTCAACCCGTATGTAGCTTCTGGCTGTCGACCAGTCCTACGAGTACTCGATGAATTATCTAGGCACCATTCGGACGTATGAGTCGGGACTCGGAAAGATGCTGACCACCCGGGACCAGCGCCGGATCTTAGGTGAATGCGCTTCTGCATGTTGGTCGATGCGATCTTCCATGGTCAAAATCCTCAACCCCATAAAAATGCAGCGATTCTACTTATCATTCTCGCAGAGTCTCTATGGCTTGAGGAAATCGCTCTCAGTATTCCTCGATGAATAACTCGGATACCTTCAGTGCAGAATTCCGGTCCGCAGATCCGCTTCAGCTTCGCCACAAAATGGTCTTTTCCCGATGCCCGACATTCGCCAGGAAGTTTCTTCTTAATGTACTTTGCAGCGCTGAAGACTGGTTCCCAGGAAGCATTTTATCACTGCAGCCCGAAGTCCTTTATGGGCATCGGCCACCACCAGCCAGACTTGATTTAACCCTCTTTCCTGAAGTATTCAAAACAGCAGCGTATACGTCTGTTCAGACTTCCGGTACCTCGGCTCCCCTGCAAAGATTTCCTTTGTCCCATAAATATTTACCCCGATTACGATTAGTACTGCCATTTTCACCACGCGGTTACCGGTACGAATCTTCTCCTACATCACGTCAACTCACTGGGTGTGGGAGCGCCCCAATTCCATAGGGGTGGGACATCTTTGCCCCACCCCCTAGAAAAAAAAGTGCGCCTGGCATGTCGTACAGGCCGAACTTCTGGTTGATAACCGGAAGTAAAACTGCCCGCCGTGACCGGACGGAAGGGAGACACCAACAAGGCAAGGGCATTTCCAGCAATGGGATGTCTGGAGGAAGCATGAGGTAGAACCTGTGTACGTAGCGAACAGCGAACCAGCTATATGGCATCGGGGAGAGGGTCGAGCAGTTGTGTGAGAGCGAGGCCCGATATCCGGCATATCGAACCGACGTAAAGCTGGACGGGATACGGGGAGGCGGTACGACTTACCCAGGGAAGCCCTCCTGTTCTGACACTGGAGGTCGCCAAAGGTGTCATAAAACTGAACCGTCGAGGAGAACCCGAAGCGGGGAGGGGGAACCTGAACCGGATGCTTGAGGGATCGTCGCCTTTTAGCATGGGAAGCCGTGAACGAGAGACGATGATGACGGCGCTGGTGAGTCGAGTTAGAGTCGTGGCTGAGGAGACCTGTAAAAGTGAAAGGGTAATAGGATATCCGAGACTTTCCCGAAGTCAGGGGGGCACCGATGAGAGGAATCTCTTTGAGGTCTGAGGAGCCCGGTCTCAAGGCTGAGCAAGCCGGTCACGACCCGGCAATCATCAGTGAAGGAGAGTCACGAAGGTGTTATTGGGAATGAAAGAGACAGACGTGCTGGAGAGGGTCTTCAAACCGAGACGGCTGGTCGAGGCATGGCGACAGGTAAAGAGAAACGCTGGGGCAGCGGGGATAGACCGGATGACAGTGAAGGAGTTTGAGCGGCGCAAGGGTGAGCTTATGCGAACCATTTGGATGAAGCTCAAATCCGGACAGTATCGCTTCAAACCAGCACGG
>Ga0180438_10004597_pt1 | contig 19772 bp, 34 predicted proteins | sample SS_ome_12_FD_132455 | JGI IMG/M metagenome (GOLD analysis project Ga0180438, IMG submission 132455) | Hypersaline lake sediment archaeal communities from the Salton Sea, California, USA - SS_3_D_2 metaG | ecosystem: Environmental > Aquatic > Non-marine Saline and Alkaline > Hypersaline >... | reverse complement strand
CTCCACGAGAACAGCTACTACCGCATGGAGTGCGGCACCCACTTCAGGTGCATGGAGGACTTCTGCCTTCGCTACAGCAACATCGCGATGGCGGGTCCTCAGTACTTCATGTTCGCGCCCAAGAACGAGAAGCTGCCGCCGTTCGTTCCGAACACTCGGATCTACAGCTGTAACCTGATAAGGTGCGACGCGCCTTTTCGCTGGAGAGGTCGCTACAACGAGGACACCGACCTGAGCCTTCGCATGCTCAAGGCCGGATGGTGCACGATCCAGTTCAACGCGTTCCTGCAGGAGAAGATCGTGACCCAGAAGATGAGGGGCGGCAACACAGACACGATCTACACCGAGGGCACGTTGGACAAGTCCCAGATGCTGGTGCGGCTCCATCCCGACGTGACCAAGCTTGTCTGGCGATACGGCAGATGGCACCACCACGTCGACTACTCCAGGTTCAGGAAAGGAAACAAGCTGGTGCGAGCTGAGGGCCTGGAGATCCCTGCCGGCGCGAACGAGTACGGGATGAGGCGGAAAAGCAGATGATCATTGTGGGTCAGGCACCGGGCAGGGCCGGAGACCCCTCCGAGCCGCTTCTCGGCGGCAGGGTGGGGAGGCGCCTCTGCGAGCTGATGGGCATCTGTGAGGCCCAGCTTCGCTCGATCAGGCGCGTCAACCTGATCGATCGCTGGCCGGGCAGCGCCGGCAAAGGCGACAGGTTCCCGATGGCCGAGGCCAGGGAGGGCGCGGAGCGCCTCATGCCCAGGCTCGCGACGGAGACCGTCCTGGTGCTCGGTGGAGCGACCGCTCGGGCCATGAAGCTTGACCCAACTCCCCTGCGCTGGCATAACGCTGGCAGCTTCTGGTACAGCGTGGTGCCCCATCCCAGCGGGGTCAACAGGTGGTGGAACGACCCGGCCAACTTGAAGGCCGCGCGGGATCACCTGCGCGAGGCATGGAGGATGGAATGTCAGAGGGCATAAAGCTGACGCTGGACGGCGACGGCCGCTCCGACGAGGACTGGCGCAAGCTTCTGTACTACCACGCGATCAAGGTCACGCAGGCCAAGACCAAGGACGAGATGCTGGTGGCCACCAGGGCGCTGAGGGCGGTGAGCGAGGCCGCGAAGTCCGCCGGCTTCGACCCCGAGAAGCTCAGGGGTGACCCCGGGCCGGCGGAGTGGCCGAGCGAGCGAGCGGCGAGGATCGCGCGCGACGGCACGGACCTGCGGCCGGACCAGCTGATGGAGATCGACGACGATGTGGGCGACGAGTGACCCACCCTTTGTCAGCGTAAATGCTTATTATCGTTTGAGAATTTTGAAAAACTTCGCTTTGAGCTTGCTGGGTCTTGCCATACCCACGTCAAATGTTCAAAGATGTCTATGACTTGCGGCGAAAACGTTCCTCATCGTGGGTCTCGACAGACCCACCCTTCGGCCCGTCACCCTCGATATCTTTGAGTTTTCAGCTTGGCACAGCTTGTGCTATATAACCAGTCATGAGCGAGGGGGCAAGATGAAGACCAAGACCAGGATCATCAGGCGCAAGGGCAAGCTCACCATCGAGATCGAGGCTCACCAGGAAAATATGGACCGCATCGAGGCCAACATCCGCCGGATGCTGGACGAGGCGCGGCAGAGCTTCGTGGACCTGGGCGCGCTGCCGGAAGGGGAGTAACGATGACTATTCGCAAGCTGACAGGCTCGGATCTGATCAACGTATTGGCCACGGCGGCAGAGGTCCTCGTGGACTGTGACATCGACGCAGGCCGTTACGCGGCACTGGCCGACACCCTCGGCGACTTGCAAGAGGAGTACGGCGAGGAGCTGGACCACGCGCTCGAGTCGGCCGTTGACATCGGCCTGACGCATCCCACGGTTGGAAAGGAACGAATCTGATGGGAAATGCTGCTTACCAGAAGATGACCGACGCGATCCTGGGCATGCTCGACGACGGCGTCGTCCCCTGGCGGAGGCCGTGGGCGGTGCGCGGCGAGGGGCCCCGCAACATCGAGACCGGCAAGGCGTACCGGGGCGGCAACTTCTTCCTCCTCGGCATCGTGGCGATGGTCGAGAGCTACTCCACCGACATCTGGGGCACCTACAGGCAGATCAAGGCGGCCGGGGGCCAGGTCCGCAAGGGCGAGAAGGCCACCCACTGCGCCTGGTACGGCGCGACCCAGGTGAGGGGAGACGACGGGGAGCCGCTTTTCAGGGACGGCGAGCCCGTGATGCGCAGCTCGGCGAGGTCTTTCTGCGTGTTCAACCTCGACCAGTGCGACGGACTCGACCACCTCAAGGAGGAGCGCGGAGAGGTCTCGATGGTGAGCTGCTCCGAGATCGTCGACGGCATGCCGGCCAAGCCCGAGATATCCCACCGCGGGGACCGCGCGTTCTACTCGCCGAGCCTCGACAAGGTGACGGTGCCCGTTCCGGCCCGCTTCGAGGACGAGGCCGAGTACTGGGCCACGATGTTCCACGAGCTGGCGCACAGCACAGGCCACAGCTCGAGGCTGGACCGTCACCCGGGCGGGTGGGCGTCCGTGGGCTCTGACCAGGAGCAGTACTCCGAGGAGGAGCTGGTCGCCGAGTTCTGCTCGTCGTTCCTGTGCGGGTCCGCCGGAGTCGAGCGCAACCTGCAGAACAGCGCCGCCTACGTCGCGGGTTGGAAGCGCCGGATCTCGTCCGGCGACGTGTCGGTGACCAAGGCTTTGACCGCGGCGGCGAAGGCGGCGGACTACATTCTGTGCAGGAAGGAGAGCTGAGATGGATCCGAACGCGTGCTTGACCGAGCTTCTGAGGCTCTCGGAGCAGATCCAGGAGGTGATCGACGAGGACGAGCCGATCGACAGCGGGGCAGCGATAGCAGACCTCGACAGGGTGACCGAGTTGGTCATGGCCTTGGACGGGTGGATCACTGGAGGCGGCTTCTTACCGGAGCGGTGGTCGAGATGATCGCGTTTGAGAGGGTGTCGAGGCATGCCCGGGAGTACCGGGTGCTGCTGGACGGCATCAGGGTCGGGTACGTGCTGACCAACGGCGGCAAGTGGTGGACAGCTCTCGCCGCGGAGCAGGACAGGGCGGCATTTCACGAGGTTCGCGGGCGGTTTAGGACCAGAAAGGCGGCCGCCGAGAGGCTGGTCGAGCAAGTCAGGAGGGCATCATGATCGGTGAGCTGTTGATGAAGGAGTACGGTCCCGCGGCGGGGTGCGTCGCCGAGGTGATTGAGCCGGTGACGTCCAAGCGCTATCGAGAGATGTGCGATTGGCTCAGAGATCACAACGCGATGGACGCTTGGGGCGAATTCGTGTGCGTGCGTTGGCTAAGCGGAACGGCGGACGACGGGTTCTACTACCGCAGGGGCTTCAGGGTGGTGGACCGCGCGAGCGCCAAGGCGTAACATCTTCTTGATGCTTTCCGCCACGGGCAACGCTCAACTGAGTTTATACATCATGGAGGTCGGCTCATGGATCCGCGCGAGATAGTGACGGTGCCCTGCAGGGTGGTCAAGGAGCTGAAGTCTAGCTGGCTGCTGGCCGGGGAGATCGTGACCAGGAAGGTCAAGACTCCGAGAGGCGCGACGTTCGAGATCCCGGTCCCGTCTAGGGTGCCCAAGTCCAAGGTGATCACGATCGGCCACGGCTCGGCCACGATGCCTCGATGGGTCGCGACGCAGGCTGGTCTGATATGAGTTGGTCTTACGGGCGCGAGCACTGCGATGAATGCGAGCGTTGGGCAGATGGGAAAGTCTACGAAACGGAAGAAGCCGAAGCTGCCCAGGGACATGAACGCGCTGGCGGCGATCCTGAGACGGGCCGGGGTGTTCAAGGATCGCAAGAAGGAGGCGGCCAAGAAGGCGTGCAGGGGGCCGGAGAATTGTGGCTGACCACCACCGGCACGATCCGGGACGCGCTGCGAAGACAATTCAGAGTGAGGGGCGCCCCCGCTGTCCACGACGTGGCGTCGTCATGCTGGCGATCAGGCAGGCTCGAGGAGCTCCGCGTGGTGGTGGACCCGCTGTGGCTCGAGGTACTCGAGCTCGACGATCCGGGACCGATCTGCGAGAGGGTGACCGCGTTCCTCAACTTCTTCGGCCTGCCTAACGTGTCGGTGGACGCGATCGTCCACCCCAAAGAGGTGCTGAATGCCTACTGATAACGGTTACGACACATCAAGTGCAAAGGGTGCTGACATCGTCAAGACTGTCAAGCAGGCCGTCCGCGAGGTGCTGTCCGAGCAGAGCCGGCAGATCTTGGTGTTCAATCAGGACGACGAGGACTGCTCCGACTTCGATTTCCAGTGCGCGAACCGGGCCAAGGGATTCCTCGAGGTGCTTAGCCATCTCCTGGACGGGATCCGCAACTCGATCAAGTACGACGACCGGCTGGGACGGCGCGACCGCCAAGTGCTCGAGAAGGTGCGCGACGACGTTTGGGCCGCCGCCGATGATGCCGGCGTGTCCGATCTCATGGAGGAGTGGTCCTGCGGCGGCGGCGGGGCGGGGACGCACTTCGAGGCGCCGCCGCTCATAGAGGGCTGGGAGTTCGACCACATCAAGCTCGACCCGGGAGTCAGGCTGACGCCGGACGGCAAGGTCATGCTGCCCCGCCCGGACGGCCACGTCGAGCCCGAGCTAGAGGGACCTCGAAGGTGGGAGGACACCTGGCTTGGGAGTCCGCGGACTGACCCGATCTGGATCGAGGTCGGTCACGTCGAGTGGCTCGAGGGCAGGAAGGCGTGGCACGGCCGGTGCAAGGCCGCCGGGGTCTGGCTTCCGATCCGCAACGTCGACGCTCTTGACGACGGGCTCGGAGACCTCGTCAGAGAGATCGTTGACCTGCACAAGGCCGCGACCGATGGCTGAGGGATCCAAGAGCTCGGCCAGGTTCAAACCGTATCAAGACTACCTTCGCGCGTGCAAGCGCGCCGGCATAATGCCCCGCACCTTCGACTGGATGCGACGGAGCTGCCCCTCCGGGGTGGGGCTCGAGTCCTACGTGCGGATCAAGACGGCGCTGGCAGAAAATGGCCAGCGGGACTAGGAGCTGATCATGCCCAAGGAGACCTTCTGGACGCGAGAGCGCCTCGTCAAGATGAGGGACGTATACCTGCCGCAGGCGGCCACCGTGCAGGAGGCCGTGGACACCGCGTCCAATGACTGGGACGCCGACTTTGGATGGCGTCAATTTCATCAATTATTTTTAGAGCAATTCGGAGACACGCCCGGGACCTACGTCGGAGGAAAGTCCGCGATCACCGGGGGGGCATCCCCGGACGTCACGGACCTGATCGCGAGGGAAGCTTTGTTGAAGCGCCAGGTCAAGAGCCTGGAGAGCGAGGTCAGGAGCCTGCGCGAGACCCACCACTTCGAGCGGCAGGTCCTCGACCTGCTGCACGAGGGTGTCAACAGGGCGGAGTCCGTGCCCAGGTGGACCGCGGAGCATCGCCACGGCGGCGGGATGTACCACGGGATCCCGACCCTGTTCCTCAGCGACCTGCACTGGGACGAGACGGTGTACAAGGCGCAGGTCGACGGCTGGAACGAGTACAACCGCGGGATCGCGGCGCAACGGCTCGAGCGCGTGTTCACGAAGGCCGTGTACCTCCTCGAGGACGTGTTCACCAAGGCGGAGTACCCCGGGATCGTGCTGGCGCTCGGCGGCGACATGATGAGCGGGGTCATCCACGAGGAGCTGCGCGAGACCAACGGCGGCCCGATCTTCACCGCGATGTTCGACCTGGTGGACCACCTCAAGGCGGGGATCCAGATGCTGCATGACCGGTTCGGGCGGGTCTTCATCCCGTGCACGCCTGGCAACCACGGGCGGCTGGACCGCAAGCCGCGCCACAAGAACGGGCCCCAGGACAACGTGGACTGGCTGCTGTACCAGGTGCTGGCGCGCGAGCTCGCCGGGCTCGACGGGGTGGACGTCTACGCGCCGACCAGCTTCACCACGCTGTACAAGGTCTACGGGGTGCGATACCTGCTGCTTCACGGCCACCAGTTCAGGGGCGGCGCCGGGATCAGCGGCCCGATCCTGCCGTGGATGCTGGGGCATCACCGGCTCAAGGGGCAGACCCACGCGGTGGAGAGTTGGAAGCCTGACATCGCGGCGGCCTACGACTGCATGCTGTTCGGGCACTGGCACAAGTACGCGCCGCTGCACTTCGAGGGGTTCATCTGCAACGGCAGCCTGAAAGGCTTCGACGAGTTCGCCAAGAACATGAACTTCCGCTACGAGCCTCCGATACAGGCGCTGTGGATGACCCACCCGGAGCACAAGATCACGTTCAGCGCGCCGGTGCACGCCGACAAGCACGAGCCCTCGGACGACGAGGTCTCCCAGTGGGTGACTTTGCCGTCCCACCTGGTGGACCGTGCTTGAGCCTCCCCGCCCTGAGCTGGTCATGATCGCCGCGATCATGTTCGCGATGGCCGCGGCGGGGATCTGGTGCTACCTCGCCCTGATGTCGTCGATCCTGGGCCTGCTGTTCTAACTTTTCAAGTTCTCGATAAAAAAAACACAATGAGCGAAGATTTCACTTTACATCATACCTTATCAGGCGATAAGATAGAATGAGAGATAGGAGGGACATCATGAGCACCGACACCACCTACAGCATGGTCAGGGTTCACAAAGGCCTTAGATGTTTGCTCCGCGAGGCGAGGCGGGCAGGCTTCAGGGCGAGCCGAGACGAGCGGACAGGCATGTTCACCGTGACCTGCCTGGGCTCGCTGTACCGGCTGTGCGACAGCTCCAGGGAGGTGGTGCGGGTGCTCTCCGAGGTGTTGAAACTGAACGCGAACGCGTGAGGGAGGATGACATGCTTTGCGCGCTGATCAAGTTGGCAAGAGTCTTCGACGCGCCCGTGAGCGTCGAGTTCAGGAACGGCACCCGCTGGGCCTACTACGAGGCCCCGAGCGAGTCCTCGGCGGCGATGCTGAGGCACGACCTCGCGGCGCTGGGCGTGAAGGACTGCTGGGCGACGTCGGGCCCCGGCGTGGTGGTGGAGATTCCGCCGTCGGCGGCCGACAAGCTCTCGAAGGGGGGACGACCATGACCATGACCGCGAGCAAGCCGACGGCCCTGTACGGGGCGATCGCCAAGACGCCGACCGGGCACGACGCGACCAAGAGGGTGCTCGACTACGTGAGGGCGGGGGGCACCCCGCACAGCGGAGGGATCTGCATGAGGCGCAGCCCGTCGGGCTGGGAGCTGGTGGGGCCCGACAGCCGCCCAGTGTTCAGGGGCACGCTGGCCGAGGCCGCGACCGCGCTGGTCAACATGGCCGGCTCAGACGCGATCAGGAGCGACCTCGTGGTCGAGATCCCGATCGCCATGGAGGTGTGATGATGAGCGATCTGAACGACACCGTGGAGGTGCTGGCTCAGGACGTGATAGAAGCGTTCGACGACGACGAGCTTCCGATCGAGGACTTCGAGGAGGTGACCGTCGAGGTGGACCGGGAGGACATGATCGGCAAGGTCGCCGTCCGGGACAAGCTGCTCGCCCAGATAGAGGGCAGGGCGGAGTGGCACCGCGCCGAGGCCACGACGGCGGAGCTGAGGGGGGATGAGTCCAGGGCGAGGGACGAGCGAGACAGCTACTCTGACCTGAGGAGCTACGCGAGGAAGCTTAGGCGCCACGTGCCCAAGCCCCCGCCGACCCCCTGGGATCGCGACACCGCCAAGGTGATCGCGGTGACGGAGGAGGAGAGGCGGTTCTTCGGGCTTCGCAGATGAGCGCCGACGAGGAGGCGAGGCTGTGGAACCAACGGTTTCCGGTGGGAACGACCGTGTTGGTGAAGGAAACGTCTGTGAAGACCGTGACCAGGACGGCGGCCAAGGCCTGCTACGGCGAGGCCGTGGTGTGGCTGAGGGGGGATCCGGTCGCGCACTTGTTGAGCGAGCTCGAGCCAGTACCTAATCCTCCAGGGAGCTCGAGCGCTTAGCCTTCCTGGGCACCCTGACGGTCTTCCTCGCCTTGGGCTCGTCCGGCTCCGACGCGGGCTCGTCGTCGGGTTCGGCCAGCATCTTGTTGAACACCGTTCCGGCCGGCCCCTCTATCTCGATCACCCTGGGATCGCTCTCGATCAGCATGCGGGTGTGCTCTAGCTCGTCCACGATGCGGGCGCGCATCTCCGTGATCGTGAGGTTGCGGGTCTCGACCTTGCTGTTGACCTCTATCTTCTGGGCCGCCTTGTCGATGACCCCCAGCTCCTGGCCGGTCTTGATCAGGCGGTCCAGGATGTCGGCCTGCATCTTGAGCACCGGGAGCAGTCGGTCGTACTGTCGGTTGGCGCGGAACGTGGAGCCCAGCGAGGCCGTCTCCTGCGAGATGATGCCCATCGTCAACCTGTACTCGGCGTATATGTTCTCGTTGCGCTTTCCGCCCCAGTTCTTGACCTCCTCGTCCAGGACGTGCCGCTCCACCGCGCCGAGCCGCTTGAGCGACCACCCGGTCTCCCTGAGCATGGTCTCGCGGTCCCACATCAGGGCCAGTCCCATCCTGTAGCGGACCGCGTCGCGCTGCAACTGGTTGTATTTCCTGAACTCCGGGGTGTCCGGCAGCCCCTCCCTGACCAGCTTCATCGCCTCTTGCCTTGGCCCGGTCAGCTCGGCGAGCTCGTGCCTCAGCGCGACCTGGTCCTCGTCTTCATTCGACATGTCAACCTCCCTGAAGCTTCATGTTACCACAAGCGTCACATCTGTGTGGTTTTTTGGTCAACATGGATGTTAGCCTGAGGTATGCGGTTGTCTGACGAGCAAGCACTGATAGACAAGCAGCTCGACATGGTGATGTGCCAAGGGGCGGACGTTCAGCGCCGGCTCGTGCTGGAGGACAGGCGCCTCGACGTGTTCTGCCGCATCATCGGCTTCGAGGTCACCCCCTTCCACATGGGGCTGATAAAGATCCTGGACAGGGCGAGGCGCAAGGGGCGTTGGTGGCGACTCTGGCTCGCCCCCCGAGGCTTCGGCAAGAGCACTGTCCTGACCATCGCGGACTGCATGATGCAGGCCGAGCTGGACCCCAACATCCGGATCATGATCGGGAGCCGCACGAAGGACCAGGCCGCCGGCATCCTGGAGGGCATCAAGGGGCGTTACAAGGTCGACCGGTACCGCGAGCTGTTCGGGGACAAGTGCGAGCGAGCGCCGGCGTGGGGGGAGCGGCGGGTCACCATAAACACCCGACAGGTAGACTACCCCGAGCCCACGTTCTACGCCGCCGGCGCCGACGGGGCCGTCGCGTCCAAGCACTTCGACATGATCAAGGCCGACGACCTCATGGACGAGCGCAACGCCCGCACCGAGGGTGAGCGGGAGAAGATCCACACGTTCGTGTACAAGACGATGGTCCCCACCCTGATGATCGTGCGCGAGAACGGCCAGCCCGGGGAGTTCGACGCCATAGGGACGAGGTACCACCCCCACGACATCTACAACCACTTCGAGACCAAGGACCCCAACTTCAAGTCGGCGGTGTTCCTGTGCCCCGCCCTGATAGACCCCAGCACCGGTCAGGCAGACCCCCAGGGGATCAGCACGTGCGAGCGCTTCGCCCCGACCGAGAAGTTGAAGAACAGGCGCGCCGCCATGGGATCGGCCCACTTCGACTCCCAGATGCAGCAGAGCACGAAGCGGATGCAGGGAGACATCTTCAAGGAGGAGTATTTCCGCCACTACGACGACGATCCCCACGAGCTGGTGGAGCGACTCAGCCTGAAGGTGTGGTCGGCCTGCGACCTCGCGATCGGCGAGGACACGAAGGGGGACGAGTACGCGGACTACGTGATCGGGATAGACAACGAGGGGCGCTGGCCCAAGATCTACCTCTTGGACTGCTTCCACGGGCACGTCCCGTACACCCGTCAGATAGCCAGGACCGCCCAGATATTCGCGGCTTGGAGCCCGATGCGGCACGGGATCGAGGCCAACGCGTTCCAGAAGTCAAGGCTGGGCTCGGTGTACCGCGAGCTGGGCCCGGAGATAGGGGACCGCTGCAGGCCCATCATGACCCACAAGGACAAGGTGACGCGGGCGTGGCAGCTCTCGGCGATGTACGAGAACGGCAGGATCCTCCACCGCCGGACATTGGAGTCCGACCTTGAGGACCAGCTCGTAGAGTTTCCCCGCGGCAAGTATGATGATATGATGGACGCGCTGGACCTTGCGATCCGGCTTGGCACCGTGGTGGGCGCCAGGAAGCGCCGGAGGGAGCGGGTCGGGGTCATAGGCCCCAAGCGTAAGGCCCGCGCGCTGATCTAAAGGGGCGAATAAATGTCACTAACAACGAAGAAGAAGAGTCACCTGGCCGACCTGTCCCGAAACGCCGACAAGCTGGACGCCGCCAAGTTCAACGACATGATGGCGCTGCAGCGCAAGGCCAACGAGGGCAAGGACTTCGTCCGCGTGAGAAGGCTGGAGATGAGGCCGGGCGAGGAGGTCTGGGACTTCGTGGGGGCGATGGTCACCGCGATCCAGACCAACCGCGTCGTGCTGGCCAACGGCAGCCTGGACGCCCGCCTGGTCGGGATCTATGACGACCACGTGATCGTGCAGGACGGCAACACGGGCAGGATGTACAAGTCGACGTTCAGCCGAACCTCCGACGGAGAGTTCGCGTTCAGCGAACCAGTCGAGGTCCGCATGGAGTACGTGGAGTGCGCCTGCAGCGACGGGGTGGAGAAGCGGGCGGCCGACGTCGTGGTGGAGGTCCCTAGGGGCGGCGATCGCAAGTGGGGGTTCCTGCCCCCGACGTTGAGGAGGTAACCGATGGGCGTCGAGAACCTTTCAGAGATCACCTACGCGCCGCACTTCACGCTGCACCGCACCGTGCAGAACAACGACTCGGCGCTCCCCGCGACCAAGCGCGGCGGCCTCAACCTGGCCGACTTCGACGAGGTCGTGGTGATTGCCAGCTTTCACAACAGCGCCACCGCCGCGGACGTGACCCCGTACTTCTGGAGCGACGCCAAGGGGGCGTTCGTGACCGACAACACCCCGGTGACGGTGACCTTCAGCGGCGACGGGCTGTACAAGTACGCGGTGAACCGGCATGGGTCGGTGTTCTTCCGCGTCGAGAGCATCGTGGGCGGCGCGGTCGACACCGACCGCGTCAAGATGGAGATCGCGGGCCTGCCGATGTACCACGAGATCGGCTAGCAATGGGAGGCTGACATGGCCGCCGAGCTGCACACGGAGATAAGCTACTCGCCCACCTACCACCTCAACCGGGTGGTCCAGAACGACGAGGCGCTGCCTGGAGACCTGCCCACCTACAAGGGGGCTGGGATCAACATGGGAGAGTTCAACCGCGTGGCCGTCGTGGCCACGTTCTACAACTCGGCCACCGCCGCGGACGTCACCCCGTACTTCTGGAGCGACGAGGCCGGGGCCTTCGTGGCCGACAACACCCCGGCGACCGTCACGTACAGCGGCGACGGGCTCGAGGTCCACGAGGTGTACAGGCACCCGTCGGTGTACTTCAGGGTGGACAACATCGTCGGAGGGGCGATCAACACCGATCGGGTCAAGCTCGAGGTCTCAGGGCTGCCGAGCTTCCACAGGGTGGGATGATGTCAGACAAGCAGCGGCTCGGAGCCGTCGTGGATCTCCAGCGGGATCATTCAGACAACCCGACCCCCGGCGAGATCCAGAAGCGAAACAAGCGCGCGATCAGGGCCGCGATCCTGGGCATGTCAGACGTGCGCAAGCAGCGCGCGGCGGCCTCTGGCGACGGGGCGTCAGCCGGGGAGTCCAAGAGCATCCCGGTAGACCCGTTCATCCGCATGGCCTGCGAGGGCAAGGTGGTCGAGCCTCCCTACGACATGCTGACGCTCGCCATGCTGGTCGAGAACAGCTCCGAGGTGGGGCCCGCGATCGACGCCATGGCGGTCAACGTCGAGCTGTTCGGGTGGAAGCTGGAGCCGCGGATCCCGATCGACGAGGACACAGATCCCGCCATACTTCAGATCCTCGCCGAGGAGAGGGCAGTCGCTGAGAACTTCTTCGAGACCGCCTACCCTGGCGGGAGCTTCGAGGAGCTGCGGGAGCGGATGCGCCGCGACCTCGAGGCCACCGGCAACCGGTACGTCGAGTTCGTCGAGGTGCCGACGACCGGGGAGCTCGACGGGCTCAACCACCTGCCGGCTTGGACGATGCGCATGACCCCGCCCGACGACGAGCCGACCCAGTGCGAGGAGCTGAGGGTCAAGAAGCACGTCAGGGTGGTCGAGGTTCCGACGGACGACGAGCCAGAGATCTCAAGCGACGGCGCCGACCTCCAGATGGTCCGCAAGCAGGCCGTGGTCGAGGAGGTGGCGTACACCCTCGAGACCCAGCTCAGGTACAAGCGTTTTCGGAGATACGTGCAGCGGCGCGGCGACAAGGCGGTGTGGTTCAAGGAGCTCGGGGATCCCAGGTTGATAAGCTGCCTCGACGGCGAGCCCGTCAGCGAGGAGAAGCTGCTCGAGGCCGACCCTGACGGAAAGGTCAAGCACCGGTTCACGATGGGGCCTGGCGGAGACCTCGTGGTCAAGGAGGGGGTGGTCGGGTTTCCGGTGGCGCACGCCGCCAACCCTGTGCACCACCAGTGCCTGTACTCGACGCGCAGCCCGTACGGACTCCCGCGGTACATCGGCCACCTGTTCGCGATATTCGGAAGCAGGGCGGCCGACGAGATCAACTACACCACGTTCAAGAACAACAACATCCCGTCGATGGTGGTGACGGTGGCCAACGGGATGCTGACCGACGAGAGCGTGAGCAGGATCAGCGAGTTCGTCGAGACCTCCATAGCGAGCGACGACAACTACAGCAAGTTCCTTCTTCTGGAGGCCGAGCCGACTTCCGAGGGCCTGAAGGATCCAGGGACTATGCGCATCGAGGTCAAGCCTCTGACCAACGAGCAGCACACCGACGCGCTGTTCGTGAACTACACCACGAACAACGATGAACGGGTGCGCCGCGCGTGGCGATTCCCCCCGATATTCGTGGGCAAGTCGGACGACTTCACCGGCAAGACGATCGAGGCGAGCCGCAAGTTGGGAGACGAGCAGGTGTTCGGCCCGGAACGAGGCCGCGTGAACCGGTTCTTCACCAGGGAGGTTCTGCTTCGGCTGGGGATAGTCTGGTCCACTTTCAAGCTGCTCAGCCCGAACGTGACCGAGAACGAGGATCTCATCAAGGCCATGACCATGGCCGAGAAGACCGGAGGCATGACGCCTCGCATCAGCCGCAAGATGCTCGGCCTGGTGACCAACCAGGACCTCGGGGAGGTCGACGCGGACGTGATAGACCCCGACAAGCCCTTCACCCTGACCCTGACCGAGGTCATGAAGGACAAATCCCCCAGTGTGGACGGATCCGAGCCGAGTTCGCAGGGCAGGACCGGAACGAGGACCCCCAGCGCCGGCCGGGACAGGGACATGGAGCCGGCCAACTTCTCCGCCGACGTGGACAGCTTCAGGCAGCAGCTGAGGGCTGAGGCCGCGCGCAGGTTCGGAGGGTTCGTGCCTCCAACGCTCGAAGACGACGAAGAGAACTAGATGCAATCCGCTTGCCAGTGCGGATCCTGCCTCGCCCTGCACGAGCTGACCGACGAGGAGTTCGTGGTGCTCGCCGACATGGTCGGCGCCGAGGTGGGCGAGGAGATCCTGAAGCAGTCCCAGCGAGAGGAGGCGGTCGCAAAGCGGCTGGCCCGAGAGCTCGACGACACATATCTCGACGACTTGCTCCCGGCAATAGACGCCGAGGTGTCCCAGATCGAGGGCGAGTTCGACCCAGATCGAATATCTGAGCTGACGACCAGCATCGGCGGGCGCTTGGCGAACCCCAAGGATCTCGGCATGGGCGAGACCGCGGCGGCTGCGGCGGGAGCCGTCATGCTGCTGTCTAGGCGGGGGACCCGGACGAAGCTGAGGGCGGCCGGCAGGAGCATCCGGTCGGTCCCGGCGTCTCTGACCCCGGCAGACGCAGCGACGGCGGGAAAGCTGGGCAGGGTGCAGACGTTCTGGATCGGAGACTACTGGTCCCGTCACCTCTCGGCGAGGATAGACGCCACCGTCAGGCGCGAGGCCCTGCAGCGAGGCCTGGGACGCCAGGAAGTGGGCAGGATCCTTAGAGGTTTGGTGTCGGGCGAGTTCCCAGGCGCCAGCGTTCCAGGCACTTTCGCCGGCTCGACATCCCAGTACTTCACCGTGGTGGCCGGGACCGTCAGGCCCCACGCCTCCAGCTTCGGGGCGATACACGCCATGGCCGACGCCGAGGTGGAACGCTACGAGTTCTTTGCCGTAATGGACGAGCGGACCTCCGAGATCTGCCGCTACATGCACGGCAAGACCTTCACCGTCAGGTCCGCCAGGTCCCTCGAGGACAGGATGCTGCGCACCGAGGATCCCGACGAGTTCAAGCGGGTCGCCGGGTGGAGATCCTTGTCGGATGTTCAGCGGATAGGCGGGGGCGGAGAGGACGCACTGGCCGCGGCCGGGATCCAACTTCCTCCCCTGCACGGCCTGTGCAGGTCGATCGTCCTCCCGGTCTGAAATTTTCAGAAAAACACTCCCGTACTTCTGAAGCATAATTAAGCATAATTATGCGTCATCACTAAAGAATCTTTGAGTTTGGTTTTTCGAACCCTCTCGGGGTACGATCGTACTCACAGGGGGTGCGACCATGGCGATGGAGCTCGTGGGTTGGTTCAGCGCGATCTGCTTCGCGGTGTGCGCGCTGCCGCAAGCGATCAAGTGTTGGCGCACGAAGCGCGCGGACGATCTCAGCGTCAGCTTCCTCGTGCTGTGGTTCCTCGGAGAGGGCGCGGGCCTTGTCTACATGTGGCCCAAGGCGATCTGGCCGGTGATCTTCAACTACACGGCGAACCTCACGCTCATCGGCGTGATCATGGCGTACAAGTTCAAACCAAGGAGGGGAGCATGAGCAGGGCCCTGGACTCGTTTCACGGGTTGAAGAACCTCGGCAACGGGATCTTCTGGATAGGATGGACAAGCCACTACGACATGGCGATGAGCATGCTCAGGGTGCAGGAGCACTACGAGTCGGTCGGTGACGAGTTCAGGGGCAAGATCTTCAGCCTGGTCTCGTACATGCGGTGGTACTCCCACAAGTTCGGCGAGGGCGCGTTCACCTACCCTGACGACTTCTGCGGCTACAACTACCCTGGGAGAGAGATCTTGTCCCTGCTCCGCGACAGGCGCGATGAGATCCCTGACTGGAACGAGTACGACGAGTCGATGCTGGCCATCGCCGAGTTCGTGGAGAAGCTCGCCGGCACCGACGACTTCTACCTCATCTCCACCGTGAGGGACGACGAGGCCACGTTCAAGCACGAGTACGCCCACGCGATGTACGGGCAGCTCCCCTCGTTCAAGGAGGCGCAGGACGCGCTGGTGCTGGGGCTCCCAGACGAGACGGTGAACCGGATGAAGGTCAACCTGATACAGAAGGGGTACGCCGACGGGGTTCACCTCGACGAGATACAGGCCACGCTTTCCACGGAGGACGAGGAGGACCTGATCGAGGGGGTGCCCAACGTCAGGGCGATCAGGAAGGCCCAGGTGGGGCTGAGGTCCAACCTGGAGGTGGCCCTGTCCAGGATCCGGCACCTGTTCCCTCCTCGCGTTTGACATCGCTCATTTTATGGTAACGATCCGCTCAACATGATGTATCGTGGTCCTGTGTAGGTCCGCCCCGAAGGGGGATGCTCGTGCCTGGGAACAAGAGGGTCTGGTCCCGCCGGACCCGAGAGAAGTTGGAGAGGGAGCGCCGGGAACGGGAGAGGCACCGGAGGTCGGACGAGCAGCAGGCTCGGATCGACGAGCACCTGAGGGAGGCCGAGGCGAAGAGGGCCGAGGCGGCAGATGAGCGGTTCAGGCGGCTGATGGAGATCGCCAAGAACCTGAGACCCCTCGACGAGGTTGATCTTTGAGCGACGTCGCCAAGCAGACCGAGATCCAGACCCTGATCCTGTCGAAGGAGCGCTTCGAGACCCGCGAGGAAGCGACCAGGTGGGTGCGCGATCACGACTTCAGGGTCAAGCAGGGCGCCCCCGACGAGACCGAGGACTCTTGGAGATATCGTCAGCGAGAGCCTTCCGAGTTTCAAGCAGGAAGCTTTCGCACAATCACCCTGACTGAAGGCGTGAAGGCGGTCATCGGCAGGCCAAAGGAGGAGCGGCGCATGAGCAAGATCGAGTTCCCCGTCACCTTGTCAGTCAGTGTTGGTCTCCCGTCGGAAGTAGATTCTATTCCAATCATGATCGACGCATCCACGATCCCGGACGTTGAGGTTGCCAAGGTGGGCGAGCTGTTCCCGATTCGCAAACAAGAAGCGGATCCTGCAACCGACGACGTCCGCATGATCGGCATAGTGAGCAAGCCAGAAGTTCCAGACAGTGAGGGCAGCGTGATCTCCGCACAAGAGATCCGACAAGCCAACGATCTGTTTATGCGAGAGTTCGGAACCATCGGCTTCATGCACCAGAAGGCGATCACCGACAAGGTCAGGATCATCCAAAACGTCATAGCCCCGGTCGACTTCGCGTTCCCGCTGCCTGGCGGCGGCGTCAAGAAGATCTCCGAGGGGACGTGGTACCAGGAACTCTGGACCGACGATCCCGAGCTGGTCGGAAAGATCCGCAAAGGAGAGATCACCGGGCTGAGCATCGGTGGCTACGCGAAAAAAGTACCTGTGAAGTGAAGAGATGATCAGCGGCTCAAATAGTCAGATGCAGCTTTCAGGAGTTTCGGGTTGTCTAGGAACATCCCCAAACCACTGTTGCATCGGGGACATAGCACGCCTCGAAACTCTCCGGTCTTGTGATCGTGATCGACGTGCTTTCTCATCCCATTTATTGAGTCCCCGCAGATCTCACACCGAGTTGAGAAGTGCACGAGCCACGCTTGCTCCTTGCTCATCCCATACTTGGAAGCTCGAGCAGCTACCAAGCGCTTGTCTCTGTTTTTCCAATAGTACTCCTTGTTTCGGGCACGAGCACGTTCAGAGCGTTCCTCGTCAGACAGGTTTGGAGTTGAGCGAACATACCTACTCCGACAGTATTCGTTGTGGCACGCCTTGCAGTACGAACTCAAGCCGTCACCAGACTTGGTTCGGCGGTAAAACGAGTCAAATGGTTTTTCATCACCACATCGGGTGCAACGTTTCATCGGTTTCATATTGTGTACCTTATCACGGTTTCACTGTTCAGCACAATGTGGAACGGGGCAGAAAGTGGAACGGAGACTGCAATGAGTAATAAGAACGTGATCAAGGCGGAGGGAGACCCCGTCACCGAGCGCCTGGTGGACCTCCGCGTCGAGGAGGTGTCGCTGGTCGACGCCGCCGCCAACGAGGAGAGGTGGGTGATCGTGAAGAGAAAACCGGCGGACGCCGAAACCCAGGAGGACGAGATGAAGACTGAAGAGAATGTCCAGGTCGAGGAAGTGGCCGCCGAGGATCAGGTGGTCCAGAAATCCGAGGACGAGACCCAAGCCGAGGAGGCCCAGGTAGAGAAGTCGGAAGAGGCCACCGAGGTGGAGGCCACCGAGGAGGCTTCGGAAGAGGTGGCTGAGACTTCAGAAGAGGCAACCGAGGAGACCACCGAGGAGCAGGCAGAGGAGACTGAGGAGAAGCAGGCAGAGGAGCCTGTTCAAAAGTCTGATGACAGACTGGACGAGGTCCTGAAGGCGCTGGCCACCGTGTCGGAGCGGCTCGAGACCGTGGAGAAGCAGCTCGGAGAGCAGGCCCAGAAGGTGGAAAAGGCAGTGACCGTGCGCGCCGTCGCGAAGGGCGACAGCGTCCCGTCCGGCACCGAGAAGGTCGAGAAGTCTGAGGAGAATAAGAGCCTGTGGGCCGGAACGTCGGTGCACAAGATGGTCTCGAACCGCAAGAAGTAGGCAACCCGGCGCAGGTGCGCCATAAACCAGAGTCACAGGAGGCTCAAGATGACGAACCAAGAACTCATCCAGAAGGCAGTGATCACGACTGCTGACCTGGCCGCCGCCGGGAAGCTGAACCCCGTGCAAGCGGACAGGTTCATCGACTTCGTGATCGACGTTACGGAACTCGCGGGCAGCGTTCGCGTCGTCCGGTTCCGCAACGAGGACATGAACATCGACAAGATCGGCGTCGGGCAGCGGGTGACCGTTCCCAAGGCCGAGGCAGTCGACCCGGGTAGGCGCTACGGCGTGGCGACCTCCAAGGTCACCTTGACCCCGAAAGAGGTCATGACCCCCTTCGAGATCTCAGACAACTTCGCGGAGCACTCGATCGAGGGTGAGATGGTCGAGGACACCGTGGTGCGCCTCATGGCGACCCAGATGGCCAACGACGTCGAGGAGCTGATGATCAACGGCGACGCCCTTGGTCACGCCAAGCTCGAGAGCGACCTAGTGGACGGCGGTTCCAGCTCGCAGGTGATCAAGGACTCGTTCCTGGCACTGTTCGACGGCTGGCTCCGACTGGCCGACAGCGGGAACAGCTACGACGCGGCCGGCGCGAACCTGAGCACCGCGGTGTTCAGCGGCATGATCAAGGCCATGCCCGTGAAGTTCCGCCGAACCCGCCGGGATCTTCGCTTCCTCCTGGCCCTTGACCTGGAGCAGAACTGGCGTGAGAAGGTGGCCTCCCGCGCGACAGCGCAGGGCGACCGCTCCCTCGTCAGCGCCGACACGGTGCCCGTGTTCGGCGTGCCCCTGGTGCCCGTGCCCCTGCTGGAGGCCGAGCCGATCGTGGTCGAGCACATCGCACTTCCGGCCGCCGGGAGCGCCGCCTCGCTGCGGTACGCCCCGATCAGCGCGACCGGCGCGGTGTACGTGACCCTGCAGACGCTGGCCAACAACCCGGTGACCCCGTACGTCGAGACGACCGACTACGTGCTTGACCGCACGGCCGGCACGATCGAGGCGGCGGGCGGCGGCGCCCTGGCCGCTGGCGCGAACATCAAGGTGACGTACTACAGCAAGGCCCAGGTTCTCCTCGCCAACTACAGCAACCTAGTGTTGGCGATCGGTCGGGACATCCGGATCGAGAGCGACCGCGACATCTACAAGTCGGTCAACCAGTTCGCCATCACCACGAAGGTGGACGTGGAGATCGAGGAAGTGACCGCGGTCGTGAAGGGGATCAACATCGGCATCGGGTAGTCCGCAGCTCGCTGAGTAAGTAGGACGAGGCCCCCCCGCGCGAGCGGGGGGGAGCAGTCCGGAAGGAGGCCATGATGGCAAGCAAGCGAGCAGAGAAGGACGGACCCGTCAAGAAGCCGGCGCGGCGCAAGAAGGCCGCCGCCAAGGTGGAGCCCAAGGTCAACCTCGAGTACGGCCTGAAGGAGCTGGAGGAGGACGTCGAGGTGAAGGAACCGGATGCCGTGTCGGCCCCGGCGCTTGAGCCCGAGCCTGTCGCTCCGGATCCCGAGCCCGCCGAGGAGGAGGAGTCGTCACCGTACCTCGATGCCCCGGTGGTCTTCGAGCTGGTGCTGGGCGACACCTACAAGTGCGGCAACAGCGGCGTGCTGTTCAGGCGGGGACGCCCCCAACCCGTGATCGACCGAGAGCTGGCCAAGCGTTGCGAGGCTAACTCCCGGTTCAAGAAGGTGTAACCGGAGGTGCCCGAATGAACAAGATCGTCGTCACCCTGAGTCGCGGGCCCGCGCTGTCGGTAGACGTCCCGGATGAGTACCGGGTCGGCCGCGGCAAGCTGGCCGTGACCAAGCAGGTCGAGCGTAGCTGCTTCGGGGCTGTCAGGTTGTACCCTGGTCTCCCG
>Ga0180438_10004596_pt1 | contig 19774 bp, 17 predicted proteins | sample SS_ome_12_FD_132455 | JGI IMG/M metagenome (GOLD analysis project Ga0180438, IMG submission 132455) | Hypersaline lake sediment archaeal communities from the Salton Sea, California, USA - SS_3_D_2 metaG | ecosystem: Environmental > Aquatic > Non-marine Saline and Alkaline > Hypersaline >... | reverse complement strand
TCGAAGCGCAGGACCTTGAATTTGATTTCCATCTCAGTATTTCCGTTCCATGGGCTGGTACTTGCCGAGCCTGACCGGGCGGTAGCCGATCTCCGGCTCGCCGTCCTTCCAGGTCACCAGGGTGTGTTTGAGCCAATCCTCGTCGTTGCGTTGCGGATAGTCGGTCCGGAAGTGCGAGCCGCGGGTCTCGACCCGGGTGAGCGCGCCCAGAGTGATGACTTCGGCGATATCGAGCATGGAGTCGAACTCCGAGAAGGTGATGAACTCCTGGCAGTAATAGAGGTGGGGCGAGCGGAGGTAGGAGTGATCGAACGCCTCGCGCAGTTCCCGGATCTCCTCCAGTGCGGCGCTCAAATCATTTTGATGGCGGAAAATGCCCACTTTTTCGCTCATCACGGCCTTGAGCCGATTCAGGATCTGAAAAACATTCTCTCCGGAGTCCGCTTTGAGAAATCCCTCCACTTTATCCCGGCGTTTCTCCATTTCCCGCTGCAGAATTTCTTCGGCTCCGGCCGCATCTTGGGCCCCGCTCACATATCGGGAAGCGGACCGGGCCGCGATCTTGCCGAAGACCGCCGCATCGAGGAGGGAATTGCCCCCCAGGCGGTTGGCCCCGTGCACGCTCACGCAGGCGCATTCGCCGGCGGCGAAGAAACCCTCGACCGGCGAGGCGCAGCCTTCATCCACATCGATCCCGCCCATGGAGTAGTGCTGGGCGGGTTGGATCGGGATGGGGGCCTCGACCGGATTGAATCCGCCGAAGTGGATGCATATGTCACGGATGCTGGGGAGCCGTTTGCCGATCTTTTCTTTTCCCAGGTGTCTCAGGTCGAGGTGCACATACTGGTTCTCGAATCCACGGCCCTGGTCGACCTCGGTCTGGATGGCCCGGGCCACGATATCCCGGGGCGCCAGCTCCATGGCCGAAGGCGCATAGTCCTCCATGAATCGGCGGCCCAGGCTATTTAGCAGATGGCCGCCCTCACCCCTCGCCCCTTCGGTGATCAGGATGTTCTTGCCGAACATGGAGGTGGGGTGGAACTGGACGAATTCCATGTCCTTGAGAGGAACTCCGGCCCGGTAAGCCATGCCGATGCCGCTGCCCAAGTTGATGAAGGCGTTGGTGGAACGCAAAAACACACGGCCGTAGCCTCCGGTGGCGAAGATGACCGCCCGGGCGTGGATGGCGGTGATCACGCCCGTGGAGAGATCATAGGCCGTGACTCCCAGGCAGCGTCCGTTGTGCACCACCAGATCGGTCACCAGCCATTCGTCGTAGAAATTGACCTGTCGCTTGATGCACTGCTCGAACTGGGTGTGCAGGATGACCTGTCCGGTCTTGTCCGCAGCGTAACAGGTGCGCGGAAATCCGGCCCCGCCGAAGGGCCGCTGCGCAATCACACATCCGGGGAACCGGCTGAAAGGAACGCCCATGTGTTCGAGCTCGTACATGAGCTGGACCGCTTCCCGGCACATGAGCTCGCAGGCGCTCTGATCCGCCAGGTAGTCGCTGCCCTTGATGGTGTCGAAGGCGTGCTTTTCCCAGGAGTCGTCGCCGCCGTCGGGATGGTTTCCCAATGCGGCGTTTATCCCCCCTTGGGCCGCTACAGAATGGGAGCGCAGCGGATGGACCTTGGAGATGACCGCCACATCCAGCTCGGGATCGCTGTACATGGCGGCGGACAAGCCCGCCAAACCTCCGCCGACGATGAGGATATCATGTCTGATCATAGGGTCAATAATCTCGGGTGAAATAAAGCACCAGCAGGAGTGCGCTCACCACTCCGCCCAGCAGGGTGAACAAGCGGAAAAGCCGCTTTTCGTTGCGGAAGCCCATGTCCATGATCACAGTGCGGAGTCCGTAAAACGCGTGGTACACACCGGAGATGATCAAAAAGGCATCCGTCAAGGGATTGGTGTGCAGAACCAGGGCCCAGTCGGGCTTTTGATCCTTTGTCATGAGAAAAAAGGCGGTAAGGAATTTGATGGCCAGAAGCACGATCAGAAGGAGACCGCTCACGCGGTGCACAACCCACACAAACATGGCGTTTCCTCTCTTTGTGATGAAATCAATGGCCGCCTGACAGATCCGCCGAGCAACGCACTATCATCATATTTTTTGGCCGGGCTTTGTCAAGGGAAAATCGGGCCGTCCATGGAGGGTTTGATTCGGAGTCGTTTCGGACCCCTATTCATCCGAGTATGGATATGAATGGATAAATTGTATATTGTATAGTATGAGAACTGGTTCCACCGTATGCCATGGCCGGCCGCTCAGCCCTAATGAGGGAGATTTTCATGCCTTTTGATTCCCTTCGTGGGCCCTGCCTGACGGAGAAAAAGCCCGAACGGCCGGAAGCGGAGTGGACTCGTCCTCCGGCAAAGACGCAAGTGAATCAAACCCGGGACGAGTTGAAAGGAGACGCTGGGATGGATGACATCAACTATGCTCCGGTATGTGGAATATACTGCGGCCGATGTCAGTTCCTGGGCCAACAATGCCCGGGATGCGGTTATGTGGAGGGGAAACCCTTTTGGACCTCACAGATCCCTACGGGGATTTGCCCTCTTCATGACTGCTGCCGCAATCAGAAACGGCTCGAACACTGCGGCCTGTGCGTGGATTTTCCCTGCCAAATATTCCTCGAGCTGCGAGATCCCGATATGAGCGATGAAGAATTTCGGACCTCTCTGGCAGAGCGGCAAAAGGAATTGAAAAAAAGATCAGAAATAGGGACTCGCCGATGGCTGCGGGAAAAGCGCGTCGAGTAACGAGCCGCTGGACTGTAGATTGGGAGCTTTCCCAGTACCTGTTAGTCTCCCTAAGGGGCGGATGATGCTGACAATCTGACGGGAGTATAAGTCCACGGAAGCCGAGGAGAAATGCAACAGTGATGAATTTGGAGGACTTGGGCTGGGATCGGTTTTTTGACGATCATTTCGCATCGTATCGCGCGCGGGGCCTTAGTGCGATGCGCATTGTCCGCGAGCACCGACAAAGATATACCGTCTATGGTGAGCAGGGAGAGTTTGCGGGCACAGTTTCGGGGAAGTTTCGCTTTGAAGTTGATCGGAGAGGGAAGTTTCCCGCCGTGGGGGATTGGATCGCCGCTTCGGTCCGCCCGCAAGAGGGGAAGGCGACCATCCATGCCCTTCTTCCCAGAAAGAGTGTTTTCAGCCGTAAGGTCGCCGGACAGGTGACCGAGGAGCAGGTGATAGCCGCCAATATCGATACCGCATTCATTGTGTGCGGATTGGATTCGGATTTTAATCTAAGGCGCATCGAACGATATCTGTCGGTGGCTTGGGAAAGCGGTTCGCAGCCGGTCGTTTTATTGAACAAAGCCGATATCTGTCCCGAGGCCGAGGCCCGGAAAATAACGGTCGAATCGATTGCTCCGGGAGTGTTTGTCCATACCATGAGTGCGGCCCGAAGAGCCGGCTTGGATACCCTGATGGAATACATTCCGAAAGGGAAAACGGCTGTTTTTTTGGGCTCTTCCGGCGTCGGTAAATCCACCATCATCAATGCTCTCTTGGGTGCCGGACGTCTCGAAGTCCGAGAAGTAAGGGTATTTAAGAGCCGCGGGCGGCACACGACCACGTTCCGCGAACTGATGATGCTTCCGAATGGGGGAATGGTCATCGATAATCCCGGCATGCGGGAATTGCAGGTTTGGGGCGATGACGAAGGATTGAAACAGGTCTTCTATGATATCGAAGAACTGGCCATAAAATGCCGTTTCAAGGATTGTACCCATCAAATGGAACCCGGGTGTGCCGTGCAGGAGGCCGTAAACAAGGGATTCCTGGATCCGGGAAGGCTGCAAAACGCTTTAAAATTGAAAAGGGAATTCGCTTATTTGGCGGACCGGCAGACCATGAAGGCGAGCGCCATTGAGAAAGCCCGCTGGAAGAAGATCAGCCAGTATGCCAAGCATCTGAAGAAAAGAGATAAAGCGAGATGAAAAGCGAAACGGAGGCGATTGAAAGAGTGAAACTATAGCCGGCGGCGGGTGGAAAATCGATTCGTGATGGGATATGATAAATGGCTCGGGTGGCTTTGATCATGCTTGCCGCACAAAATCCAGACGGGGAATCGTGCCCCCGAAGACGGATTCCGTTATCCCTGTGTTTCCCGTTCCTTTTGTGCTGTCTGCTCATTCCGGCCCCGGCAGGAGACGTTATGACCAACTCGCAAGTCCCGCTACCCCGGACCGTGGGATCCTGGACGAGGCCGGCTTCGCCTCAGGTTGTCAATGCCCAGAACATCTTCGATTATATGAACGGAGCCGGGGAGCTCTACCTGGGTTATGGATTCGATCACCTCGATGTCTTCACCTACTCGTCTCCCGGCCGGGAGAGCATCCTGGTCGAGGTGTATTTCATGCAGACGACGGACGACGCCTTCGGGCTGCTCTCGTTGGATTGGGGAGGAGAAGCGGTTGAATTAAGACCTTCGGTCTCTCTGCCGGATCAGAAGGCCCCTCCCTCCCGGCCGCGGGCCCTGTACGGCGAGGGGCTGGTGAGGCTGTGTGCGGGAAGGCTCTTCGCACGGATCATGGCGGAGCGGGAGACACCGGATTCTCGCCGGGCCGTGCTCGAATTGGGCCGCTCGGTGGCGCAGGGCCGGGAGCTTACGCCTGAACCGAAACTCCTGCAGGAGCTTCCCCGATCCTTGGCCGGTGGATGGCATCTGCTCGGAAGCCGGGCCAGCTTTTTTCGATCCCACCTGGTGCTGAACTCCATCTATTATTTAAGCTCGGAGAACCTGTTGGATCTGGGACACGACATCGAGGCGGTGACGGCGGTTTATGAGAGGACCGAGGCCGCCTCCCCCAGGCGGCGCCTGCGCTGGTTTGGAGTGCGCTATCCTGATCGCGATGCCGCCCTCGAGGCGCTGGGCCATTTCCACAGAGTGTATCTTCCCGAATTCCCCTTCCGGTCCGACTCGGACTCCTCCGCCCCGCTGAAGGGAATTTTCCCGATCGAGGACGGCTGGCTGGGGTATTGGCTCAAAAATGACGCCCTGACGTTTCTGTTCGAATGTCCGGATCGAGAGACCATCGACCGCATATTTGCTTCGCAATAAAAGGATCCATTGGAAGGAGAGCACACATGAGCAAAAAGGGCAGAATCCTAACCAGAAGAGACTTTATCCGCGGAACCGTCGGCGCCACGGTCGGTGCGTCGGTCGGTGCCACGATCATGGGTCGGGCCGTGCTGGCAGCCGGACAGGGAGCCTCCGGTCAGAGTCTGGTATCCGTGGTGAGGGATCAAAACGCCATGAATGCCGATCATGTCGTCAATCCCGAAGTCTTGCGGCCCATGGTGGATAAGACACTGCAGTCCACAACCGGAAAGACATCCACCAAAGACGCGTGGCTCAGCCTGGTTACGCCGGATGACACTATCGGATTGGTCCCCACGCCTCATCTCAACCCGACCCACCGGGAGGTAGTGGACGCGGTGAAAGCCTCTTTGATCGAAGCGGGGATTCCGGAGTCGAAGATCGTCGATGCGCAGGGGGGGCCGGACAAACCCAAGGCATGTACCGCCCTGATCGGCCTGCCCGCTCTCAAGGCCCACTGGCTGACCGGAATCGGCACGGTTTTGAAGCTCTATATCATGTACTCGGGAGCCCCCAGCGCTTATCACGACCAAAACAACATCAAGCTGGGGGAGATCTGGAATCTGCCCTCTGTCAAGGGCAAAACCCGGCTGGTGCTGGTGGATGCCCTTCATCCGCTGTGCGACAAGGGACCGCAGGTCGACCCGCGGTACAAATGGGCGTACAACGGACTGATTGCGGGAACCGACCCGGTGGCCGTGGAGACGGTGTGTCTGCGCATCATCGACCAGAAACGCCGGCTCCTGCAGGGGGAGCCCTGGCCGCTCACGCCTCCACCGTTGTGTGTCGAAGCGGCCGACAAGACCTACCGACTGGGAACCAGCGATTGGAACAAGATCAGGGTCACGCATCACGGCTGGGAAGAGGCGCTCCTCCTGGGATAAGGCCACTCATTCCCAAATGCGCACCCGATCGAAATCTTTCGGAAACCGGATGACGCCCAAATCCGGCTTGTAATTTCTGTTACCGTGTATCATGCTTAATACATAAGGAGGCATCCATGCAAAAGATCACTGTGTCGCTCGGGCTCTTCATCGTCCTCTGCGGCTTAGCTGCGGCTCAGGATACACCGGAGCCCGTTCTGGTCAAAGGCGATGTGGAGAGGTTTATCCAGACCTACCCCGTCCTGGTCGAGAAGCTGACGGAGATGGGAATGAAATACGATGCCCATGAGGGGGATTATTCTCTCCCGGAGGCGGTTCAGGTCAGCACGGAATTCCAGGCGCTGCTGAAAAAGCACGGCTGGGAAGAGGCGTTCTTCACGAAGATGCCGGTGATTCTCCTGGGATACGCCGCCATCGAATACAAGAAGGAATTCCAAGAGATCGATCCCCAGTTCGCCCAAGCCATCAAGGAGATCGAATCCAATCCGGGGATGTCCGAGGCCATGAAGAAGCAGATGATCGAACAGATGAAGGCGGCCCAAGGGATGATGAAAAGCCAGGAGGGAGGGCTGCAGCAGTCCATCCATCCGAAGGATCTGGAGCTTATCGGCCCCAAGGTGAAGGAGCTGAAGAAGATCCTGGAAGAGGAGGATTGAGCCGGGGCTCGAGGCCCCGGCCCCCTCAGCGTTTATTTGTCCGCTACTTCTTTTTCTCCTGCTTTTTTTTCCCCTCGGTAGATTCGGCGGCTGCCTGCTCGATTTTCTGGATCAGGGACGCCTTTTTGGCTTTGAGCTCTTTAAGTTTGAGTTCGAGGTCTTTCTTCTTTTTAGCGTCGTCGGTATTTTCGTACGCGAGCTTGATCTCCGCGATCTTTTCATCCAGAATCTCCGGGGTCACCTTGACGGCCACCTTGACGTTTCCCGCCTTCATACCGTCGCCGTTGTCGCCATTGAGCACGGCTTGGATCTTCTCCTCCTTGTCGTAAAGCTTCACCAGGGTCTGCTTCAGTTGCTTTTTCTTCTCCGGATTTTCGGTCTTCTCAAGCGCCACTTTCACTTCTTCGATCTTTTGCCGGTTGATCTCGAGTTCCTGCTTGATCTTTTTGATCTCTTTCTTCTTCAGTTCCTGCTTAATCTGTTCGGCTTTGATGGCCTCTTCTTTTTTCTGCTGGTCGGTTTTCTCCTGGGTCTGGGGGGGAGAATCGGCCTTCGCGACCAATCGGGGCTCGGCCATCGCCAGCACCAGGAAGGCCGCGAGGGGGAGCACAAGCAGCAGCTTGAGCTTGGCCGGCCCCTTGGATTTGATTTTTGTCATCATGGTTAGTCTCCTTTTGATTTGTGATTGGTGAAAATTGTGGGCGAGCTCGACCAGTTTTCCTCCCACGATCTGCTCCAGGATGAGCATCTGATAGCCGGCGGTGCTACAGCCCTGCGCAATGACTGCGTGGTCCGCCATGTACTCGTGGGTCTCTTTGAGAGATTTTTTGTATGGCCATACAAAAGGATTAAACCACTGCAGGATCGTGACCAGCTCCATGAGCATCACGTCGATGGAGTGGTACTGTTTTATGTGAACCCGCTCGTGCGCGAGGATGCGCGAGATACTCTGGGGCGGGATCGTCTCGGGATTGAGGAAGATGTAGCGGAAGAAGGAAAACGGCTGGATGTCCCGGTCGACAAAAATATAGCGGCAGTCGCGGTTGTCCTGGCCGGGACAGGTCCGGATGGCGCATGAAATCCGAATGAGCTGAGAGATAAAGCGTGCGCCCAGGATTAAGACCCCTATCGCATAGACCGCCCCCAGAATCAAAGTCGCCGACACCGCAGGCCCGGCTGCGAAGGGAAGGGCCGGGCCTTCGAACTGGAGCGAGGCGGCCTCGGCGGTCTTTAAGGGAGAGGATATCTTGAGCAGGGGGATTACGATCGAGGCGATCAGGGCCGACACCAGATACAGGCGGTTGAGCCCGAAATACGTCTCGTTGCGGAGCAAAACCCAGTAGATGGCATAGAACAGAGCCAGGCAGACGCCCGACTCAAGCAGGAATTGGAGTAAATTATCCATCGTCCTTTCTCTTTTGCTTCTGGATTTCCCGGGTGATCATGGTCTTGATCTCCTCCAGCTCGCTGACAGTGAGGGTGCGGTCCTTGGCAAAAAAAGACACCATCTCCGGATAGGAGTCCTGGAAGTATTTTCGTACGAAATTGCGGATGAAAAGTTTGGTGTACCTCTCCTTGGTCACCACGGGATAGTACTCATGCGTCTTGCCATAGGCCTTGTGATCGACAAATCCCTTTTTCTCCAGGATCCGCACGATGGTGGACACCGTGTTGTAGGCGGGTTTCGGATCGGGAAGATGCAGGAGGATGTCTTTGACAAAGGCCTTCCCCAATTCCCATAAGACATGCATGATTTGCTCTTCGGCTTTGGTCAATTCTTTCATGTCGCCTGTAATATAAAACTAAACCCTTAGTTTGTCAACTATATATTTAGTTGAAGAGCGATTTTGTTCCGGGCGGCACGCACTAATCCCAGGATCCGCCCGGTTCCTTCCTTTGACTCGCATTTTCGTTCCTGATATCCTATATTCAATGTGATAAGGGGATTCCGGCCCGGGCCGGGACAAAGAAGGTCCGAGATAAATAATACAGAATCTCAGGAGAGAGACCATGACCCATAATCCCATGCTTTTTTCACCCACCCGCCGACAGTTTTTGCGGGAGATTCTACCGGCGGGGGCCTTCTCCTGCCTGGCGCTCGGCGCTCTTCCGGCTCGATCCGGCGAGGTGGATAATGGAACGCTTCAATCAGAAGGGCATAAATTTTTGGATGATACCGGATTGAATTACCAGCAGCTTTTTGCGTTCGCCTACAGAATCTATGTGATTCCGCTTTTAAAGAGAATGGCGGAGGAGATGGGGCAGGAAAAATTCTTTGAGATGCTGAAATCACTGGCTTCCGAAGTGGCGGTCGTGCAGCAGACGCGGGACATGTGGAACGAGCTGCTATCCGGGGTCTTTTGGAATCATGTATTGACCCGTGAGATCATCGAGGATTCCGAAACAGCCCTAAGATATAACGTGACGGAATGCCTGTGGGCCAAGACTTTCCGCGAGTCCGAGGCCGGAGACATCGGCTTTGCCTTGTTTTGCCATCCTGACTTCGCCCGGGCCAGGGTGGCGCATCGCAAGCTCCACCGGACGAAAACGCTGATGCAGGGCGATGAACACTGCGATTTCTATTTCGAATTAGCTGCCTGACGCAGAAGGACACGACATCGAATACTTATGCAGGAGTGCGAATTCTTCCGGATGGCGTGCCGCAATAATTGAACAACTCTCGAGACTGGATCGGTGTCCGCTTATCGACATTTCGACAGAGCCGCATCGATTTTTTCGGCCAGCGCGGGATTGGGCTGGCACCCCGACGCTTTCATGGCGTCGAGGAGTGATTGCAATTCCGTACAGTAGGCCTCGAGTTCAGACTGGCAGAATTCCTCCGGGGTGGGATTCGCGAAATCGGGCCTTCCCTCCTGCCCGTCCTGGTTGTAGCACTGCTGCATGTGTTTCCGTTCGTGGGCGACCACGGCATCGGCGCAGGCTGAACAGTATCCGTTGCGCATCAAATAATCCTTAAATTCTTGGAAAGAGACCCCTCGTTTTCCCTCCACCACCAGCTCGCAGGTCCGGGAGTGGACGTAGGCATCGACCGTGAAACTCTCTCCCTCATCGACATTCTTTACCGCCTCATCGGTATTGGATGCCTCTGTACAGCTGGGAGCGGCATGTTTTTCCAGCCAACGTATTGCGTTTCGTACTGCGCCTTCCAGATTCTCACATTCTTTATTCTCCGCCGGGCGTCCAGAATCCCCCAGGCGTTGTTTGCCTGCATTCCCCGGAACCGGGTCTGCGGCCGGATCAAAGATCAAGGGATCCGGGTGCGTGGCCAAGGAACGTGAAACAGCGGCCAGCCAGGCTCTTTTTACAAGGTCGAGCGGTTCCTTGATCCATTCTCTGCTTTCCGTAACATTCACGCGGGCCGCATCGGATAGAGCCTGCGCATAATGGGCCAGATCGGTTAGCTCTTCTTTCTGGCTTTGAGATAGCTGCGGGACTTCGGCGAGTCCTCCCATGATTTGCAGACCAGTCAAAAGACCGTCCAACTCTTCGCCGTGCTTTTTCGTTCCAGCCAGTCGTTCTTGAAAATTATGAGCGGGATCCGGCGGCGCAGAAGAGGCCGGAGCGTCGGAGGGAATCCCGACCAGCGTCCAACCGCTGTCTTTCCATTCGGTTCGATGCTCGCTCACTTTTTCGGGATGGATGATTTTGCGATGTATAAGTCGGATGGAACGAAAAGTAAAGCCGCGCAAACCGGAATGTCCAGGATCGGTGACGGCTGCATCTGTATCCGCGTAATCGGTCTCGATCCGATTTCCCTGCTCATCGGCGATCGAAACGATCCGTCCCTGTGGATCCCGCTCGACCTGGATGGTTTCGGGGACATAGAGCTCGATCTGTGTGCGCGAGTAGGAAAGGGGAAAATACCGGATAAAATATCCGTCGGGATGAAACGACCAGCGGCCCCAGATCACGGCCCGGTCCTCTTCATGGGAAGGCGGATCCCCCCGCAATACGGCGACCTGTTCCAGCTCCTCATAGGTCGTATTGGCCTGGGTTAACATGTTCCTAAGCCGGGCCTCCGCCTCCATCGTCTGGCGGACAAGAGGCGGCAGCTTTGCAAAGGTTTGGTACATCAGGTTGTCGGGAACCAGTCCCAGCGCTCCGCCTTCCAGGCTCAGAATTTCCTCTTCGGTCAACAGCAGGGCGGCGGTAAGCTGCATGGCCCGAGGCATACGGCTGATTTTGGTGCGGGCGATTATGGCCCATAAAAGGACCTGGATGTCCCGTTGGGGAATCTCGGGATGGGCATATGAAGCATGCAGCACATGACGGACGATATCAGCGCGCGAACCCTTGAGGGGAGCGTAGAGATATCCGAAACCGCCGCGGTCTTCATCCGGAGCATAGGTTCCGGCCTTGAGACAATAGCTCTGGCAGTCGAAGATAAAGAAGCCGGGCCGGTTCAGGATAAAGCCTCCCTCGGGAGTCCGGGGGAGATCGGTCATCGGCAGGGCCTGTTCGGGATTGAAATCATCCAAGAATGGGACTTCGGTGACGGCGTCGGCTATGTTGGTGGTGAGGCTCGGTTCGCTTTTGAGGATATCGGTGAAGCTGGGGATCTCGGAGGGTATTTTCTTCAGGAGTTTCTTGAGCTGGCCCAGTCCGATGGTGGTCGATAGCAACAGGCATCCGATAACCGAAGCCAAAACCAGAATTCGTCTCATCCCGATCCTCCTTAGGAGATATGAGGGATAACCGGATCATCCTCTTAAATAATAAGCCAATCCCTGGAATCTCCGGATAAACTTACCACACCTAAGCCAGCACGGCAATGGGGGAAAATGAAGCAACGATTCGGGTAGCTTGTTAATGGGGTATTTTTTTGATAAGTTAGAAAAACAGAACGCTGGTTCTATGGCGGGATGGCGAAACCATCATACACGGGGCATCGATAGAAAGATGTTCGAGAAGGAGGCGAAATGAAGCGGCATGCCTTTGTTTGGTTGATATGTGGAATTATTTGCTGTTACGGACTCTCGTCAGCCGCTCCTCCCGAATCCCTTAAACTGGAGGGATTTTTCCTGGGAATGGGAAGATCGGATGTTGACAAGGTTTTTCAGGATTTAAAAAGCCGTGCTGTGGCGGAATTCATTTCCCTGGAGAGAGTCGAATTCCGAGATCTTATATTAGTGGATAATGAATTCAGCAGCATGGGGAACAAAATCGAATTAAATTACGACGATAATGGACGGGTCGTTTACATAAAGCTCCAATACAAAACGGTGGACATTCTTTTCCAGGCCGGGGCTTTGAGCGCCGAGGATTTTGTAGAGAAAGTTTCCGCGGACCACAAAATCCCGGAAATGAAATTCGAGGACATGGGCATGGTCAAAACCTGGACCTATTCCAGTGAGGAGCTGGGATATTCTCTATCCATCGATGATTATAAGAACGTCACGCTGAAGATCCTTTAGGCCTGCCTCGGCATCCGTCGAACTGCGGCTATGCCTTCAATGCCGCGCACAATCAACTCTCGGAGCTGTGATGGCTGTCTGGCGATGCACGCCCTCGTTTTGACTTCCCGGAAAGCCTATGCCAGAATAATTTTGGGATGATGAGGAAGATCGCGCGTCGCCGCTTCCTGGAACAGTCCTTGACTATGACAGGTTCTCTGCTGGTCTTTCCCTATCACCCATCCTCACGAAAGGCGGTGGCCATGACTTCGCAAACATCTCATACCCGATATCCTTCCTATCTTAACCTGTATGAAAGCGGAATTCTCGATCAGAGAACCCAGGAGCTTAAAGCGATCTATGAGAACTGCACCTTGTGCCCGCGTGACTGCCGGGTTGACCGGACCAAGAAACAACTGGGCAAATGCCAGGCCACGGCCACGGTCAAGATCTCGAGCGCTTTTCCGCACTTCGGCGAGGAGAGGCCTTTGGTGGGGCAAAAGGGATCGGGCACCCTCTTTTTATCTCACTGCGGCCTACGGTGCATCTACTGCCAAAACTATACCCTGAGCATGGAGGGTGAGGGCATCGAAGTGCCGGATGAGCGGGTGGCCGAGGCCATGATCAAACTGCAGAAATTGGGCTGCCACAATATCAATTGGGTGACTCCGACCCACTATATGCCGAGCCTGGTCAACGCCCTGCGGCTGGCCGTTCCCATGGGATTGAACCTCCCCGTCGTGTACAACACCAGCGGTTATGAAAAACTGGAGAATTTACAGATGCTGGATGGGATCGTGGACATCTATCTGCCGGATTTCAAGTACTGGGATCCGACGATGGCGGGACAATATTCCAGCGAGGCGTACAATTACCCTCATTATGCCCGCTCGGCATTCAAAGAGATGTTCCGCCAGGTCGAGGACCTCAAAAGGAATGGCCGGGGGGTGGCCCGCCGGGGATTGATGGTCCGGCATCTGGTGCTGCCCAATCGGGTGGCGGGGACGCGTGAGATCCTGAAGTTTATTGCCGAGGAGCTGTCGCCGACGACCTATGTCAATATCATGCGTCAGTACCGTCCCGAATATCGGGCCCGCGAGTTCAAGCCGATCGATCGGCGCATCAGCAACGGCGAGTATACCGAGGCCCTGGGTTGGGCCAAGGAATTCGGCCTCACCAATCTTGACCGCTAGTTTTTTTTAATCCGGCTGCATTCTCGCAATATTTACTTGAATAAAAAGTCGTCCACCCTCGGTTAAAAGGTGATCCAGCCCACGGCCTTGAGGATCTCCAGATACTTAACCAGCGCCTCTAAGCCCAGCGGCCGTCCGGTCTCGGCCGCGACCCTATGGCGGATCTCCGTGATGGAGCGCTTCCCGTTGATGTAGTTGGGGACGGCTCGTCGTTGAGCGGCGTATAGGCCTATCTGCTTGAGCGCGTCCGGGTTCTGTTTTACGTATTCTCGATAGGCTTCACTGCGCTCCACGTAGAATTCCCTGGCCCGCGCTTCCGGATGGATATATGGAATCACCTCGCTGTACATGATGGACTCGGCGCTGGGTTCCGGCTCTCGCGGAGCCGGAGTGTCCAGCTCTTCCGCCTTGAGCCGGGCATAACCCAGCAGCTGGTGAAGGAGCCCCTCCCGGTACAGCCGCCATTGGGACACATAGTCCTTGACCAGGGCCTGCGCCTTTTCCGATCCGGTGAATACATCCCGGGTTGATTCGACGGCCCCGATCTCCCGAGCGACGGCTAGATCCACCAGGTCGAGTGCTCCTTCCAAGGCGTCCTGGAGCCGGTCGGCAGTCGCGCCTTCCAGCCGCCGCAGCGCTTCTGGCAGCTCCCGTTTCCCTACCCGCTCAAAACCGAAGGCCGAGACCGAGTCCAGCAGCTTGGCCAGGACATCGTCCGTGCAGTCGGCGGCGGCCCAGGCCATGGCGGCGCCGATGAAGGCGGTGCGCTTGAGCTGGGTGGGATCGGATTTATCCGGAGTATCGGTGTCTGCGTGATACCATTGATCGGGCCAGATGTTGAGTTCGATCCCGGGGACGGCCACGGCCGGGTTATTGAAACAGATGTGGTCGCTGCCGCCGGTGGGACAATGCGTGAAGTAGCGGAAGGCATCCCGGGAGCCGTTTTTTTCCCACATAGGCCGGGGGAAATACTGACCACCGCTCCGGCCGCGCGGGGAGTCCGGCAGATACACGATATCGTTGGTGCGCCAGACATAGTTCATGACCGCATCCCCTAGCCCATCCAGGTAGCTGGGCAGGTGGTTTGTGCATTCCGTCATGGTAAAGAGGGCGTTGTTCTTGCGCAGCGCCTCACCCACCATATCCATGTTGATGTTGGCACTGTACCGGTCCACCAGCTCCGGATTCTGTTTAAAATGCTCATAGGTTCCGGAGATCTCGTTCGGCCAGAGAAAATAGATGGTCCGACGCGGTTGAGGCAAGGCATCCTGTTCGATCAAACTGCTGAGCGCCCGCAGGATCTCGAGCTGAACCACGCACCCGCTCATGTTGTCGTTGGCCCCCCGCTTGGTGTAGCCTTCGAACAGATGGGCGCTGAAAATGATCCCCTTGGCATCCGGTTCCTCCCCGGGTATCCAGCAGAACACGGTCTCGAACTTGTCCGGATAGGTTTCGATCCTGGTCTTGCATTGCACGGTGATGTTTTGCCCGCTTTCCACATCTTCCAGCAGCTCCGACCACTGCCGCCAGGAGATGGTGAATCCGAACTTGAGGTTCTCGCCTTGGCCGTAGCTTCCCCTCCCGTACACCACCTGATCGGGATCGAAATAGCGCTCCCGGGACGAAAAGGATACGATGCCGCGCACGCCGGCCGCATCCAGGGCCTGGGCCGTGTTGCGGTTGGCATGGGACCACATCAGGGCGATCGCGTCTTTGTATCGCTCCGGGGCTTTCCCTTCGACCCAGGCCTTGATGGTGTCCCTGGTAAGCGGCGGGATATAGACGAGATCGCCCGTCAGGTCCACGCTGGTGGAGCTGGAAGCCACCAGGGCGGCATCCGCCTCCAGGCGGGCCACCAACCGCTTTTGGGGCTTTGTGATCCAAAACTCGGCTTGAAGGGGATAATCGAACTCCCGATCTCGAGGCGTGCGCTCGAGCCTTACGGTCTCGATCCCGTACCGGCGGACCATGTCGTAGATCCTTTGAGCTTCGTACAAGGTGTCGCTGAACTCGCGGGGATCGCGGATCCAGGGCGCGCCTGCCAGAATGACCTCGTTATTAAAAATGATCTGGCCGGAGATCTCGTTGGCCAGCAGGGTCAGTATCTCCTGGGATAATGGAGTCTGAAGGACCGGATAGCCGCGCACGGATTGATTTCTCTGGGCAAAAAGTGCAGCGGCCAACAGCGGAATGACCGCGGCCCAAATCCATTTGGCGGATCGATGACAAGACGCTTTATGCATTTTACACCCTCCTCAGAAGACGCATTCACTAGAATTCAGAAACCTAGAATGATTAACGGATTTCCAGGATATAAGGTTATATCAAGAGAGCGTCATGATTCAATCAGAATTCGACAGGAGTTAGACCGGAAAGGTGGGATTTTGTCTGCGTAGAGGAAATATCAGCCAACCGGCAGGGATAGGTCGGGTTAGATGCCTTAATAGGTGTAAATCAGATGAACCAGGACGCGGCCGACCTGGTCGAGCGAAGCGGCGGAACATTTGTCGGGAGTATCCGCCAACGTGTGCCAGTACGGATAGTCGAGATCGATGAGGTCGATGCAGGGAATCCCGATCTGAAGCAGCGGGATGTGATCGTCCATGACCGATGAGCCTGCTGCAGCCTTGAAGGCGTTGCAGCCCAATTCCGCGGCTATGGCCCAAATCCGGTCCACCACCGGCCGGGCATAAGCACGGGAGTTGGCTTCCTGATAGATGGCCAGGTCGGCATCGCCGATCATATCGATCAAGACCCCCAGCCGCGGGTGCTCCTGACGGCCAAGGTGGCGTGCGTAGTAGGCCGCACCCTGAGCCCAGCTGTCCATGTTGCCTTCGTTTCCGGCGTCCTCCCCGTCGAAAAGCACGATATCCACCCCCACGTCGGGAGAGCGGTCATGCAGGATGCGCGCCACCTCCAGCAAAACCGCGACACCGGAGGCTCCGTCGTTGGCTCCCAGGATGGGCGTCCTGCGATTCACGGGATTCGGGTCCTTATCCGCCCAGGGGCGCGTGTCCCAATGGGCGCATAAGAGAATACGTTCGCCCTTCTCAGGCTGGAAGCGTGCGATGATGTTGTACGCCTCCACCGTCTTGGGGGGCCGGCCGAAAGTGAGCGGAAAGGGCTGGGTAACCACCCGGTCGGCAAAGCCCTCCAGAGTGGCCACCAGGTAATCCCGGCACTTAGCATGGCCTTGAGAACCCGGGAAGCGGGGGCCGATCCTGCACTGCTCGAGGAGATAGCCGAAGGCTTTCTGACTGTCGAATCGAGGAATTTTTTCTCCTGTTGCGGTCGCACATTGGCTCGGGCCGGCCCAACAAAACAGGCCCAACACGGCCGCCCAGGCCATGGGGTGTCGTTTCCTCTTCACATTCCTCATCCGTTTTCCTTATAACATATTTGCGGCCTTTTTTCGACTTGACCCAAGTATTTTGTTTGCGATAGGCTGAAATTGAGAATCGGACATCTTCCCTATTGCGAGAAATGAATATGTCATATACCGGAAAATGGATAGAAATCGACCTCACCACCGGCGGTTTTCAAATCGGGGAGACGGACAAGCGCCTTTTGGAGGCTTATGTAGGGGGAAAAGGCTTGGGTTATGCATTGTTGGAGCAAAGGGCTCCCCGTCCGGATCCTCTCGGTCCCGACAATCCTCTGATCTTCGTCAACGGTCCCTTCACAGGGACTCCGGTGCAGACCAGCGCACGGACCTGTCTGGTCACCCGTTCGCCCCTGACTGGATCGACACATGACTCCCACTGCGGGGGCCATTTCGGGCCTCGTCTCAAGGGCGCCGGCTATGATTATCTCTTGATCGTAGGGAGGTCGGAGCGACCGGTCTACATCTATCTTAACGACGATAAGGTGGAGATCCTGGATGCCGGGGAGTGGTGGGGAAAAGGGACGTTCGCCACCAACGACGGCCTCTTGGCTCGGCATTCGGGAAGCGACCCCCGGGTGGCCTGTATCGGCCCGGCCGGCGAGAACATGAACCGCATCGCCTGCATCAGCGTGGACAAATGGCGGCAGTACGGCCGCGGCGGCGTCGGTGCGGTGATGGGATCGAAGAATCTCAAGGCCGTAGTGGTCGACGGCACTCGGCCCATCCGATATTTTGATCGTGAGCTTTTTCTCCAGCTCAATCGGCGGTTGACCCGGGACATCATGGATCATGAGGGCGTCAAGTTTCGGCGCCTTAAGGGTACCATGAAATGCGTGCGCAGCGGCCAGGAGTATGAGTTTCTCCCCACCCGCAATTTCCAGAAGGTCCGGTTCGATCAATTCGAGGGAATCTCCTCGGAGACCTGCCGCGAGCGGCTCAACTGGGAGGATGTTGGATGCTTTAGCTGCGGAATCCGATGTTCCAAGATCGCCCGCTGGGACGGCCACGAGATCGAAGGCCCGGAGTACGAGACCGCGGCCTTCCTGGGATCAGGCTGCCAGATCGGCGACGCCAAAGATTTGACCTGGGCCAACGAGATCTGTGACGACCTGGGTATGGACACCATCAGCGCCGGCGTGACCTGCTCGTTCGCTATGGAGTGCTATGAAAAGGGTATGGTGGTGGATTGGGACGGGTTGCGTATGGAATGGGGGAATGCGGAAGCCCAGCGGGCTTTTTTAAAAAAGATGGCGTTCCGGGAGGGCGTGGGCGATCTTTTCGCCGACGGCACCCGGGTGGCAGCGCGAAAGATCGGAGAAGGCAGTGGAGATTTTGCCGTCAACATCTTCGGGATGGAACTCTCCGGAGTCAATCCCAAAGGATGTTTGACCATGGGGGTAGTGCTGTCGGTGGCGGATTTCGCCAGCCACACCCGGCTGTGGCATACCGAGCAGGAAGCCGGTCCGGACTTCACCGTCGACGACATCCCCCAGTCGGTGGCGGATGGCCTGGATAACATCAACGCCCGCAACAGCCTGATCATCTGCGATTTCGTGCCGTTCGGGCTGGACCGGCTGGCACCCCTGCTCAACGCCATGACCGGATTCTCCCATACGGACCGATCGCTCATGGAGCTCGGTACGAGGCTGACCCACCTAGCCCGTCGCTATAATATTCGTAACGGGCGGAGTCATGCCGATGATATTCTTCCGGAAAGATTTTTTCAGGAAGAATCTTTGGCAGGATTCATGCGTGGCAAAAGGATCGATAAGGATTATTTTCGATCGATCATCCAGAAATATTACCAACTGCGAGGATGGACGGAAAAAGGCGAGCCGACCGAAGCCATCCTGTCCAAGTATGGATTGCGTTAAGGCGTTCTGGGTGGGGGGAGCCGCCGAAGGGAAACGGCTGTCCCGTTTGGTATAGGTCTTGCAAGAAGAGATAACCGATCGCAGAGAGATGAGGATTATGGGTATGTATCCCGAAGTTCGTGTTAAAAAGTCAATTTTCTTTACATTTTGTGTCTTGTTTTTGCTGGGATGCGCCACGACTCTGATCAGAGACACCTATTATTATGACTTCTATGAAAAAGTCCGCTCGCTCATGACCGAGGAGGAACTGGAGGCGTACAAACATCTGGCGGATGCCAATGCAAAAGAGAGGTTCATCACGGAATTTTGGGCCATCCGCGATCCTGATCCCATGACCGAAGATAATGAATTCAAACAAGAATTCGAGTCACGCTTAGCTTATGCTGATGAAAATTTCGTCCCCCCCATCGGCTCCCAGGCCATCGAGCCGCCGCGGGCCTGGAATACGGAACGGGGCCGTATCTATCTGGTACTTGGTCCTCCTGATCAAAGGCGAGCTTTCTGGCGCGAGATGAAGCCGGAGGGTCAGGCGGTCCGCGACGAAGCGGGCAATAGCCAGAGTGAACGCTCCTGGAGCTTGGAGGAGGAGTGGTACTACGCCTCCCATAATATGACGCTGGTTTTTAAAAAAATCGAGGGGAAATGGCATCTCGAGCCGGATTATCCCGGCTTGCCCTCGATTCTGGAATCGGCCAAGCTGAGTCTGATAGCAAATGAGCGTGAGCGTCACGCGCGGGGAAGGTTCCGCTTCGAGCTGGATTTCGACGGGAGCTCCCTCCGCATCTCCGTTCCGAAAGATCGAGTCAATTATACGCAGCGGGTTGGAGTTGTCCGAGCCCGCATCGAAGTCACCGCGATTATCTTTAGCGGCGGGAGGCGGGTCGATAAACTGAGTGAGGTCAAGGAAATCCGCCTCACCGAGGCCGAATTGGACGAAATGGAAGCGCTGGTAATCGTAATGACCTACAATGCGGTCGAGTCGGGAGAGTACGTCTTCGATGTGGCCGCCAAAGACGCGCTGGCTGAATCTTCATCGCCCTATCGAAAAACCCTCCGCTGGAGCCGCTAGCCCCTGGGGGACGCTCCCCAAGGTACCACCCTGCTCTCCTCCGGTATTTATTTAGGGTCGCCTGATAAACTTAAAAATCTGCAATAACTTATTGATAATGCAATAAATATATGATAGGTTGACGAGGAAACTCAAGTCCCAAATGCAAGGTTTTGACTGCAACCCCCT
>Ga0180438_10004594_pt1 | contig 19774 bp, 14 predicted proteins | sample SS_ome_12_FD_132455 | JGI IMG/M metagenome (GOLD analysis project Ga0180438, IMG submission 132455) | Hypersaline lake sediment archaeal communities from the Salton Sea, California, USA - SS_3_D_2 metaG | ecosystem: Environmental > Aquatic > Non-marine Saline and Alkaline > Hypersaline >... | reverse complement strand
TATCTTGTGCATTGGGAGTTGCGGCCGACGATGAAAGAATGCGAGAGCGAAACGGTGGTACAGCGGGCCTTGGAGAAGTTCCCTGGTGAAACGCCCCGGATCATCTCCGATAACGGGCCGCAGAAAAGCCGGCGCTGAAACGGAACCAGCGGTGAATCGGCAACCTCATGTTGTCGGCGAACGTGGAAGACGTCCGGTCGCGTACTCTCGCCGGGCCATGATCCGCGACCGGGAACAGCAGCCGCTAGCTTTCCATGAATATTTCACCGGTTAAAGGTCGTCAAGTCGCGGTGTGCCGCGAACGGGCAATTCCAACAGCTCGGCTTAAGCGTACATCCAACCTGTTGGACGCTACGCCTCGATCGCCGCCATCACGTCGTCGGGTATGTTGAAATTCGCCGAGACGCTTTGCACGTCGTCGTGGTCGTCGAGGGCTTCCATCAGGGCCAGCACTTTTCTGGCCGTTTCTTCGTCGCATTCCACCGTGGTGTCGGGGACGCGGGTGAGGCGGTTGCTTTCCACGTCCACGCCCGCGGCCTCGAAAGCGGTTTCGACGTCGTGGTAGACATCCGGCTCGCAGGTGACGGTGAAGTAATCGCCGTCGCGGCGAAGGTCGTCAGCGCCGGCTTCGAGGGCGAGTTCCATCAGCTTGTCTTCTTCGATCTTGTCGGCGGCGATTTCGAACACGCCCTTCCGCTGAAAGAGATAGGCCACGCAGTTAGTGCTGCCCAGGCTCCCGCCCTGGACCTCGAAAACCTTTCGGAGTTCTGGGGCGGTGCGGTTGCGGTTGTCGGTGAGGATGTCGCACATCACCGCCACGCCGCCGGCGCCGTAGCCTTCATACACGACCTCCTCCATGTTTCCACCCTCAAGCTCGCCTGTGCCTTTCTTGACGGCCCGGTCGATGTTGTCCTTGGGCATGCGGGCCGATCTGGCGTCGGAGATGGCCAATCGCAGGCGGGGGTTGGTGTCGGGGTCGCCGCCGCCGATCCTGGCGGCGACGATGATCGCCTTGGAAATCTTGCTCCAAATCTTGCCGCGCTTATTGTCGACCAGGGCCTTCTTGTGTTTGATTCCGGCCCAGTGGGAGTGACCAGCCATGGTTGTGACATCCTGGATTCTAATTTCTAAATACTAAACAACTTCGAAAGTTTTAATATCCCAGGAGTCCTGAGCCCGCGCCGGGCGCCGCGAGCCTGCGGCGTCGCGGCTAAACATCGAATGCTGGACGGAAAACACCGGCTACTATCGGTCAAGCTTCTGCTCGATCTGGGCGATGCGATCCTGGCGTTTGTCTTTCTTGTAGGCGGCGGCGGCTTCTTCGTATGCTTCTGCGGCGGCTTCCGCCTCTCCGAGCCGCGCGTAGGCGTCGCCGAGATGCTCCAGAATAACGCCGTCCGTGTCCTCTCCTTTCGTGGCCAGCTCGATCTCCGCCGCCGCTTCCTCGAACCGGCCTAACCGATAGTACACCCAGCCCAGGCTGTCGCGGTAGGCGGGGTTGTCGGGCTCGGCGGCGACGGCCTGCCTGGTCATCGCCAGGGCCCGCTGCAAGTGTTGGTTCTGATCGGCCCACAGGTAACCGAGGTCGTTCATCGCGCCCACGTCTTCCGGAAATTCGTCGAGAACTTGCTCCAGATATTCCTCCGCCGCGGAAAAATCTTTCAGTTCCACGCACACCGCCGCGACCGCCAGCCGCAGGCTCTTCACGCCCTCGCGGACGTCGCTGTCTCCCCAGCGGTCTCCATATTTGTTCAGCAGCGTCTCGTAGACGGCCCGGGCGTCATCGTACCGTCGGGCATGATAGAGGATCCATGCCTCGCGTTCTTCGATGTCGAGCGTGGCGTCGAGCAGGATCGCGTTCTCGGCGTTGGCCAGCGCCGCCGCAGTGTCACCGGCGAGTTCCAGGGCGCCGGCGAGATAGAAATAGATTCTCGCTCGCTGATGGGTCAACTCCTGGGCCTCGTTTTCCAGGGCTTCGGGACCGTGCTTTGCGGGCGGGAGAGCGTCCAGCGCTTGCTTGAGCAGCGCCGCGGCCGGCGCGTAGTCGTCGTGGACCAGCATCGACAAACCCGCGGAAAGGCGCCCCGCCACGGCCGTCTCACCCTGTTCACCGGCAAGGGCCAGCCGAAACAGCCGGTGCGCCCGCTCGCCGTCGTTCGCGGTGAGAGCCAGGTGGGCGGCGGCCAGGACCCGGCTCCGCGATTCTTCGTCCAGGGGCGGAAGCCTGGCGAAGTTCTCGGCCGCGGGGCCCGGCGTTCTGGCCGGCGTGACGATCTTGTCCGCCAGCGCGAACAGCCCCTGCGTGAGCCGCTTATCCTCCGCTAATCGCTTTAGCGCATCGGAGAGCGGGTCATCAAGCCCGATCGCGTCGATCGCCGTTCCCATCGCGGTGAGCAGCCGCTGCACGTCGCCGGCGCGGGCATAGATGTCGATTTTACCGATCAAGGCCACGGCGGTAAGGCCCGCGGCCAGCGACCGCTCCGCCATCGCCTCGGCCGTGGAAAGGTCGCCGGCTGCGAGATACCGCCGCATCAGGAAGTTCGCCAGCGACGTGTTCTTGGGCGCGGCGTCCGATGCTTTCCGCAATCGCTCGATTAAGGCCGCCTCCGCCTTCTCGCCGCGGGTCTGCTCGTACACGTTGGCAAGCAGCTCGTAGGCTTCCTCACCCGCCATGTCGGCCTTTGCCGCCAGGTATTCCTCGATCCGTCGCTCGGCTTCATCGAGCCGGTTTTGCTTCCAGGCGACGCGGGCTCGCTGGTAGGCGATGAAGGCGGCGTCGGGCTTAAGCTGGTACGCCTTTTCGAAGGCTCGCAAGGCCCGCCCGTACCGCCCCGCCTGGAAATGGGCCTCGCCCATGATCGTGTACGTGAGGTGGCCCGCCCCCATAAGCCGGGTCATGTCGTCCTTGCTCAGCCCGAATTTGTCGCGATGCGCAACGGCGTCGGCGACGAAGGAAAATGCGTCGGAAGCCGCTACGAAGTTCTGGGACAAGTAATGCAGCCGGCCTCGCTCGTACTGGGCCCGCGCCAGCGTCGCGGCCTCGTCGGTGGCGTCCTGCTTTTCGCGAAGCCGAACCACATGGTCATACAAAGCGGCCGCCCGGGCGCTGTCACCGCGCTGGGCGAGGTAGTCGGCCAAATGCGTGAGCAGGTCCGCGTCGCGCGGGTCGCGTTCGGCCTGGATCACCGCGTACCGAGCCGCCGTGAGGTTGCGGCCGAGCAAGAACGACAGGCCCACGATCTCCTGCAACACTGGGGCGCCGTCCCGCAGATAGCGGAAGGCGCGCTGGTAGCGGGCCAGGGCAGGGGCCCACTCCTCGCGCTGCTGCAGGACGCGGGCCTGGGTAATGAGCGCGGTGGCATCCACCGCGTCGGCGTCCGCCTCGCTGCGGGGCGTTGCGGGCGTGAAGGACTGAAGTGGTTCCTCAGGCAGTCCGGTCACGCCGGCGACGTCGAACACGCCGTCGGGGCCCTGGGCGAGAGCGGATTGGGCGAGGGCGAATAGCAGGAGCATTCGAAATCCGGAATCCGAAATCGGAAACCAATGCGAATCGCGAATGATCGAATTCCAAAATCGCGCCAGCGGGCCTCTCGGTGGCCCGGTTTTTGAAAGATGTGGTGGTTCTATTTCGATGTTCTTTCGAATTTCGTCGGTATCTTGCATGGCCCAGACCTCGCTGCCGCCATTACCGCGGCTTGCGTTTGGCCGGTTTGCGGGAGGCGCCGGCGGTGGACTTCGACTCGGACACGGCCGCCGACTTCTTCTTGCCCGTTTTGGCCGGCGCCTCCGCGGGTTTGGCCTTGGCCGACTTTCGCAATGCCTTCTTCTTGCGCGCCGCTTCTTCGCCGGCAGATTTCTCACCCCTGGCGCCCGCTTCGGCGGCGGCCGACTTCCGCTTGGGGAACCGCTGCTTCGCCTCCGGATCCACTTCGACAATGATGCCACGCACTTTGGCCGAATGGGGCGACGAAAGATAATCGACCCCGAGTTGGTGCGTGAGAGAGAAGAATTCGCTCCCCTTGCTCTTGGGAATGGCCCGCTCCAGACCAGGGACGATCCCCTTGCTGGCCTCTGCCTCGTTGATGATGCCGCAGGTGTAAAGCAGGTTGAGCATCGCCACGTCCACCGGAATGGAATGGCCTCCCAGGGCGTTTTGCACCGCGTAGGAAATCGCGAACGTCGTGGCGCCGTCAATTTTCTGCAACACCGCGACCGCCTTGCCGATATTCTGCTTTTTCAGGTCCTCCAGGTCCCAGGAGTAGCGGGTTTCGAACGTGCTTTGCAGGAACTGCTTCAGATGCGCGGCCGTACCGGCCGGCTGGGGATGCTTGCCCGAATACTCGGCCAGTTCTTTGACCGTGCTGACGCGAATCTCGTTGAAGTCGAAGAAATCGGCCTTTAGCCCCTGGTAAAGCGCATCGGCCGCCGCGAACGTCGCGTTCTCCAAGCAGATGCCATAGACCAGCGTTTCGAGCAGATCGTGCCCGGCGTCCGGCCTCACCGGCGAGTAGTGCTTCTTGGCCACCTTGTGCAGTTTAACGATCTGGTTGGTACGATTCGAAGCGGCCATGGGCCGAGACCTCGGGGCGGGAGTCGGTGGTTAAGGGTAGCGACGGGCGACGGACAATTCGAAACCCGAATGTCGAACTTCACTCAGATGGTTCCTCGGGCGCCTCCTCTTCGCCTTCGGCGGCCGGCTCGCTGGGAAGCACTTCGCTGAGGATCCGCTGCACTTCCAGCGAGTGCTTGACACCTTGATCGAGCTTGAACGACAGCCGCGGCGTGTAGCGTAGCGACAGGCGGTCGCCGATCTTGGACTGCAGGAACCCCGCGGCGCTTTCCAGTCCGTGCAGGCACAGGCGCTGCTTTTTCTCGTCGCCCATCACCGAGACGTGCACCTTGGCGATGCGAAGGTCGGCGGAGACCTCGACGTATGTGACGGTCACATCCTCCACCCGCGGATCGCGTATCTCGGTAAGGATGTTCCAACTCACCACCTCACGGACGGCCTCGGCGACGCGTTGTATGCGGCGGGCGGTCATGCGCTTGTCCTTCGAGCGAAACTCTGTGGAATTTCTCAAGCTCCCGCGGCCGCCATCTCCAGCGTCCGGCGGACTTCTTCGATCTTGTACGCCTCCAGGATGTCGCCTTCCTTCAGGTCGTTGAAGCCGGCGAGTTTCATGCCGCATTCGTAGCCCTCGCGGACTTCCTTCACGTCGTCTTTCTCGCGGCGGAGCGATTCGAGCGGATACTCGCCGATGCCGCGGCCGTCGCGGTTGACCCGGACGCGGCAGCCCCGCTCGATGGTTCCGGCCAGCACCCGGCAACCGGCGATCACGCCGACCCGCGAAATCGAAAACGTTTGCTGCACCAGGGCCCGGCCGAGGTCGGCCACGCGCTGTTCCGGCTTGAGCTTTCCTTCCAAGAGGTCCCGCAGATCGTCGGTCACCTGGTAGATGATGTCGTAGCGGCGGATTTCGACGCCCCGCTGGTCGGCCAGCGAGCGGGCCGCCTCGTCGGGAATGACGTTGAACCCGATGATCACCGCGTCCGAGGCGCTGGCCAGCGTCACGTCCGCCCCGGTAATGCCGCCCACCGCCGCTTGCAGCACCTTGATTTGCACTTCCGGATGGTGGAGCTTGTTGAACTCCTTCAAGATGGCTTCGATCGAGCCGCGGACGTCGGCCCGGATGATGAGGTTGATGGTGGCGACTTCCCCGCGGCCGGTGAGGTTGCCTTCGGCCAGCCGCCGCTGGAATTCCTCGAAGGAGACCTTGGCATTGTAGCCGCCCAGGGACGCATGCCGGCGACGGAAGTCGCGGGTCTCGGCGATCTCGCGTGCGTCGGCGATGTCTTCCAGCACGTAGAAGGCGTCGCCCGCCTCGGGCGCCACGTCAAAGCCGAGGAGGTTGACGGGGATGCTCGGCCCGGCCGATTCGACGCGGCGGTTGGTGTCCAGGGTGTCGTACATCGCCTTGACGCGGCCGTGGGCGGCGCCGCAAACGACGATGTCCCCCACGCGCAGCGTGCCGCTTTTGACGATGACCTTCGCGACCACGCCCCGATCGCCTTCCTGCTGCGCTTCCAGGCACGTGCCGAAGGCGGAGCGATCGGGGTTGGCCTGGTATTCGTGAATCTCGGCAGTGAGAAGGATGGTCTCCAACAGGTCGTCCATACCTTCGCCGGTGGTGGCGCTGGTCTTGATGACTTCGAGTTCGCCGCCCCATTCGACCGGCAACATGCCGCGCTCCGAGAGCTGGCGATAGACCTTGTCGGGGTCGGCGGCAGGCAGATCGATCTTGTTCATGGCCACGATGATCGGCACTTCGGCCGCCTGAGCGTGACTGATCGCCTCTTCCGTCTGCGGCATGATGCCGTCGTCGGCCGCAACGACCAGCACCGCAATATCGGTCACGCCGGCGCCGCGAGCCCGCATTTCGGTAAACGCCTCGTGGCCGGGTGTGTCGACGAAGGAAATCCGCCGCCCGTCCTTCTCGATGGTGTAGGCCCGAATGTGCTGTGTGATGCCGCCCGCCTCGCCGGAAACGACGTCGATGCCGATCAGATAATCGAGCAGCGAGGTCTTGCCGTGATCGACGTGGCCAAGAAAGGTGACAATGGGCGGGCGGGCGGCGAGCGCGTCGGGATCGTCCTCGGCCTCGCGAATGGCGGCCAACACCGTGTCCTCGAGCGTCTGCTCTTCCTTAATGGCGATGTCGATATCGAGTTCCGTCGCCAGCAGTTCGGCGTCCTCGAATTCCAACTGGGTGTTGATGGTAGCCATCGTCCCCAGCGACATGAGCGTCCGCTGGATGCTGGAGGTGGGAATGCCCGTCGCCTCGGAAAATTCCCGCAGGCTGCACGGCAACTGGACGGAAATCCTACCCTTACGGGGCGCCGCGGTGTTGACCCCGGTCCTTTTGGGCCGCCGGCTGGTCCGCGATCGCCGGGTGGGGCTTTCTTCCTCGTCCCCACTGCGGCGTTTACGGTTTTGCTGCCGCGCGGCGCGGGACCCCGACATCCCGGCCAGCCGGCCGTCGGGCTCTGCCGTCTGGCGACCGTGCCGGCGGTCTTTCTTGCCGCGGGTGTCATCGGCAGCCTTGTCCGAAGGCTCGCGGGCCTTGCGGCGTTGTTCTTCCTTACTTCGAAAGGCCTGCAGCGGCGCCTGGGACCCTTCCCGCGCTCCCCGAATCGCGTCCTTGGGCAGCGTCATGATCGGCTTTTGAGCCGCCGGCTCGGCTGACTTCTTCGGCGGCCTCTTTTCCGATTCCCGCTGCTCGGGCACGGCGGCCAACCGGACCACAGGCCCTTTCTTGGACGGAGGCGCCGTTTCCGCATCCTTGTCCGTGGGCCGGTCAGTTCCTTCGCGCTTCCGGCGGCCGTCCGGCTTGAGAACGGGGACGCGTGCGCCGCGGCCGCGATCGGCCGACCGTTGCGGCGTTGCGGGATCCGTGCGTCGTGGCGTGTCCGATTCCGCAGTCGCCTCGGCGGAAGCCGGCGCTTCGGACGGCGGTTCGCTGGGCCGCGCCGGACTCGTCGGGGCGGCCGGACCGCGGATGTCCGCCTCCGAGGTGACCGGCGGCGGCTCGGGCGGCAATTCGTGTCCCGTCACCTTCGTAACGCGGGCCGCCAGCGGGCTTTTTTTTGCCGGTCGCGATGGCAGCACTTTCGGTCGGGTGCGGTCCGCCCCGGCTGTAGCGGTGTCCTCGGCCCTTCGCATCGGGACGCCTTCGTCCGGTCGGCCACGGCGGACCGGCACATCCCCCTTGCGGCCGCCACCTTCGAAAAACGCCCGGACCTTGGCCACCTCGTCGTCGTCGAGGCTGGCCAGCGCGGAGCCCTTCCCACGCACGCCGGCTTTAGCGCACATTTCAACGAGCAACTTGCTGTCGAGGCCTAGCTCTTTCGCTAACGCGTAAATACGAATGGGCACGCTTACTTTCCTGTCAAGTGACTCTCTTGGAGCCGGTCACGCGGGAGAGGGCGATCTTGCGCTCCCGTCGCGTCGCGGCTCGCAACTTCCGCTAAACAATCATGTGTTAACCCTCCTAGTCACAGCCTGATCCGAACCCCCGAAATCGAACGGCCCTCAGACGCCTTCTCCCAGCTTCCGCTCCGCGTCCTCGTTCTTCCGCTCTTCTGCTTCCACTTCGGCGGTTTCCTCTGTGGACGTTTCCTCGGCGCCCTCCAGCGATTCCTCGGATATTCCCTCCGGTGATCCCTCGGGCGTCGTGGAGGCGGCCGGTTCCTCCACCGTCTCCCCCGTATCGGCCGGCGCGTCGGTCTCGGCGCCTCCCTCCGCCGGCGCCCCTTGGACGGTTTCGCTCTCGCCCGGCGCGGTTTCCGCTGCGGTGGCCGTCGCGTCTTCTGCTGCCGCGGGGTCGGCGGCCGGGGCTTGCTCCTCGGTTGCGGCGGCCTGCTCGGCCGCGGCGGCCCGCGCGGCTTCCGCTGCCTGTTGGGCCGCCTCCAGTTCTCGTTGACGCCGCCGTTCCGCGGCCGCGGCGAGTTCCGCCTGCTCGGCCTTTTCCTCAGCGACGGTCGTGATTGCTTCCACTTGCTCGGCGGTCAACCCGCCCATCTCCATCAGATCGTCCGGTTCGATGACAGACAGATCGTCGTAAGAGAGAAAACCTTCCCCCACCAGCCGCTCGGCCAATTCGTCGGTCACGCCTTCGATTTCGCTGAACCCGATCACCGCCCGTTCGATTTGCTCCTCCAATTCCTCGCGGGTCATGATTTCGATGTCCCAGCCGCACAGTTTGCTGGCCAGGCGGACGTTTTGGCCGCGGCGGCCAATGGCGAGGCTGAGTTGATCCTCGCGGACCAGCACGATGGCCCGCCCCATCATCTGGCAGAGGATCACTTCCTCGATTTCCGCCGGTTGCAGGGCGTTGGGAATGAGGGTCTGGGGATCGTCGTCCCAACGGACGATGTCGATCCGCTCGCCCGCCAACTCATCGACGATGTTTTTGATGCGGTTGCCCCGCACGCCGACGCACGCGCCAACGCAGTCCACTCGGGGATCGGTCGTCGAAACCGCCACCTTGCTGCGGTAGCCGGGCTCACGCGAGATGGCCTTGATGACGATCACGCCGTCGGCGATCTCGGGGATTTCCTGCTCGAAAAGCCGGGCCACCAGTTGCTGCCGCGTACGCGACAAGAGAACCTTGACCCGCGAGGCCTGCTTGCGGACTTCAAAAATGACCCCTCGGACACGTTCGCCCGACTGGTGGGTTTCGCCGGGGATTTGCTCGCTGCGGGGGAGCAAGGCCTCGACATTTCCCAGCGCCACGGTGGCGGCGCCGCCTTCATTCCGCTGAATTACGCCGCTGACCATCTGGTAAATGGCTTCCTCATATTCATCGTACAGGGCGTCCCGTTCCGCTTCGCGAATTTTTTGGATGATGACTTGTTTGGCGGTTTGGGCGCCGATGCGGCCCACGAATTCCTCGGGATCGATCGCCTCGCCGTTGACCGCGCCGGAAATCTGCCCACTCTCGCGATCGATGTCGATGTTCACCTCGGTCTCTTCGCCGTGGTGCTTGCGCGCGGCGGAGACGAGGGCGGACTCGATCGCCTGAAACACGATCTCCTGATCGATGTTCTTGTCGCGATGAATCGCATCGACGATGCGGAGTACCTCGTTCGGATTCATGTCGCTTGTGCTTTCGTAACGTGGCGGGCGGACACGGAAACGCCGGCGGCCCGGAACACCAGGTCGAACGCTCGCCAGCCGGGCGGCGGACGACGTCCCCTCAAAGCGAGCGGCGAGACGGGCGGCCAGACACGGCCTGGACTAAAGAGAGAGGCGGGTTCCGGGCGCCGCCTCAGGCGTTGGGCGCCGTGATCGTTGGCGTCCTGGCCGGCGTTCCGCGACGCTAGCCCACGGGGGAACTCGACACGCCGACGGCGCAATGCGACCTCCCCACCAGAGGGTGGGTAGGCGGCCATGTCGATCCCGAACCGCAAAATCGTGCGCAAACCGTGTATTCCCGAAACGATGCTTCAATCCCACGCGTTGGCAAGCAGCCCCGACGCCCCGTGGGGGACGCGAGGGCGGCGCCACGCTTTCCGCCAGAGGTAGCTTCCTGCCGTACCCGCCGGTCGCCTTCGCGCCCGCCTTGTTGTATATCAAGGCTTGTCATGGCGCCCGGCTCCACGCATCCGACTTGAGCTGGCGTCCGACCGCGACGCCGCGAGGCCCCGATCACCGACGCCCGCATGAACGACGACCGCGAAGCCACCATCACCGGCTTCGCTGTTTCGCCAGGCATGTTCGGCCATCACCAACCCTTTCGGAAAAAACCCGACTCTAATCCCTAATCCAGACAGGCTATAGCAGGCGCAGTAAACTGTCAATATGGGCGCTGGTAAAAGCGTCGCGAAGCCGCGTTTGGCTGGCCGAAAGACGCCGTTTCGAGGAGCGAAACGGGACTCGCGACCCGCCGTCCCGGCTTCCGGAGTCGTCTCCCCCCGTTGCTCTTTGCCCACATTTCGCTTATAGCCCTACACCTAGCATGACCTCGACCAAAGTTGACTGGCGGAAATACCTGCGGCACGCGGCCCTGACAGACATCGGGATGCGCCGGGCCAACAACCAGGATGCCTACGCGGTGGTCCTCGCGGGAGACGTCGAGACGTGGAACCGTCGCGGGCACCTGTTCATCATGGCCGACGGAATGGGCGGCGAGGCGGCGGGCGAACTGGCCAGCAAGATCGCGGTCGATCATGTGCCGCACCTCTACCACAAACTGGCCCGGTCGTCCCCACCCGAAGCCCTACAGACCGCCCTTCAGCAGGCGAACGCCGAAATCCACCGCCGCGGCGAGGCGAATCCCGATTTCCAGCGGATGGGCACCACCTGCGTGGTCCTCGCCTTGTTGCCGCAAGGCGCCCTGCTGGGCCACGTCGGCGACAGCCGGGCCTACCGTCTCCGCGGCACAACGCTCGAGCAACTCACCTTCGACCATAGCCTGGTCTGGGAGATGCGGGCCGCCGGGCAGCTAAACGACCAGGCCGATGTCTCCATCACGGTCCCCAAGAACTGGATTACCCGTTCCCTCGGCCCCAAACCGGAAGTCAAGGTCGATATCGAGGGCCCGCTGCCTACGCGAACCGGCGACACCTTTTTGCTTTGCAGCGACGGCCTCTCCGGACAGGTGAAGGACGAGGAAATCGGCCCGATCCTCCGCCACCTCGATCCTGAGACGGCGGCCCAAGCGCTGATCGATTTGGCAAACCTTCGCGGTGGACCTGACAACATCACCGTCACCGTCGTGAAATTGACGGGCCCCGAACTCACCTCTGCGGCCAACAACGCCGAGCCGCTGACAGTGGGCGAATCGCTCGGCGTAAAACGCGGGGCCCACCCGGCAATTTGGGGCGTAGCCGGGGTGTTGGCGCTGGCCGCGGGGTTGCTCGCGATCGTCGGCCAGGAAATCATCGCGTTCCTCGCCGCCCTGGCCTTCATTGTCGCAACCGCCATCGGCCTGCTGATGCAATTCGGCAGCTTTGGGACAAAGGGAATCGAACTGCGGGGCGGCCGCCGCCTCGGCCGTGGCCCCTATACCCGCACCGAATGCGGCGAAAACGAGTCGGTGGCCCGTGAACTGTCTTCCTTGGTGCGAGAACTGCTTGATGCGGTGGCGACAGAGCCGAGCGAGAACGCCCCCGGCGCCCGCGACCACGCCCGCAATGGGGAAACGGCTTTGAAAGAGGCCCGCTTCGACGAGGCCGTTCAGCATTTCTGCCGGGCGATCGAGTCGCTCATGAAGGCGCTCCGCGGCATCCGCGAGAAGCGGAAGGCGAGCGATTCGACGATAGAGTTGTAGGTTCTTCCAGCGCAGGTTCGGCGCGCCGCGCTCGCACGTTCAAATCCGAAATCCGAAATCCGAATCTCGAAATCCGAAACAAGTTCGAAGCTCGAATGACCGAAATCATCGCGCAACCCGCCGTGACGCTGGTGGAGCGGTTGCGGGCCGGGGAACTCCGTTCCGTCGATCTCACCCGTGCCTTTCTTGACCGGATCGACGCGGTGGACGCCAAGGTGGGCGCCTTCCTCTGCGTCCGCCGCAAGGCCGCCCTTGCCGAGGCGGCGGATGTCGACCGGCGTCGGTCCCGCGGTGACGACCCGGGGCCTTTGGCCGGCCTGCCCGTGGCCGTGAAGGACGTGCTGTGCTTGAAGGACGAGCCAACCACATGTGCGTCGAATATGCTGCGGCAGTATCGGCCGCCCTATGATGCGACGGTAGTCGCCCGGATCCAAGCGGCCGGCGGTGTGATCTTGGGCAAGCTGAACATGGACGAGTTCGCCATGGGATCGACCACCGAGAACTCGGCCTATCAGAAGACCCGCAACCCCTGGCGCCTGGGCGCCGTGCCTGGCGGCAGCAGCGGCGGCAGCGCGGCGTGCCTGGCGGCGGGCATGGCCCCGCTGGCCATCGGCACGGACACGGGCGGCTCCATCCGTCAGCCGGCGGCGTTTTGCGGCGTGGTGGGGATGAAACCGACCTACGGCCGCGTGAGCCGCTACGGGCTGGTCGCGTTCGCCAGCAGCCTTGATCAGGTGGGGCCGATGGGGCGGTCAGTCGAGGATGCGGCCCTGTTGCTCAGTGTCATCGCCGGCCACGACCCGCTCGATTCCACCAGCGCGGAAGAACCGGCGGCGGATTACCTCGCCTTGTGCCAACAGCCGCTGGCCAACCTCCGCGTCGGCGTCGTCAAGGAACATTACGGCGAAGGTCTCGATGAAGAAGTCGCTGCCGCCACGTACGCCGCCACCGACGTCTATCGCCGACTTGGGGCCACGATTGAAGAGATCTCGTTGCCCCACAGCAAATACGGCATCGCCACCTATTACGTGATCGCCCCCAGCGAAGCCTCCAGCAACCTCGCCCGCTACGACGGCGTCCACTACGGTTTCCGCGCCGACGGCGCCGGAAGCGTCAGCGAGGGCGATCCCGATCCCCCTCTCGTTCGCATGTACAAACGAACCCGCACCGCCGCTTTCGGCCCCGAAGTCAAACGCCGCATCATGCTCGGGACGTACGCACTCTCTGCAGGATACTACGACGCGTACTATGTGAAAGCATTGAAGGTCCGCCGACGCATTCGCCAGGACTATGACGAAGCGTTTCGAAAGGTAGACGTGATCCTCGGCCCAACTACGCCGACGCCGGCGTACGGTCTGGGAGAGAAGATCGACGATCCGCTCGCGATGTATCTCGGCGATCTTTACACGGTCCCCGCCAACCTGGCGGGCCTGCCGGGGATTTCACTGCCGGCGGGATTCACGAAAGACGGCCTCCCCATCGGCATGCAACTGATGGGACGGCCATTCGCCGAAGCCCAACTGCTGCAAGCGGCGAGGATGTTTGAAATGGAGAGTGGCTGGAGGGACAGAAGGCCGCCGTGTTGTTAACAGCCGCATGATACTACCCAAAGCCGATCGACCCTAAGGTTTGTCAAAAGCAGGTCGCAACGTCCGCAAAGAGATTGCTTGTTCCATGTTTCTCTGCGCTTTCCGCGATCTTCTGTAATGAACCCCTGCGACCTCCTGTCCACCAATGCCCGCTTTCAAATACCAGGTCATCATCGGCCTCGAAACGCACGTTCAGCTTCTTACCCAGACGAAGCTGTTTTGCCGGTGCGCGTGTCGGTTTGGCGATCCGCCGAATACGAACACTTGCCCGGTGTGCCTGGGTCTGCCCGGCGCGTTGCCGGTGATGAACCGGGCGGCGTTTGAGCAAGCGCTCAAGGCCGCCGTCGGTTTGAATTGTGAGATCCCCCAATATACCAAGTGGGATCGCAAGCAGTATTTCTATCCCGATCTGCCGAAGGGCTATCAAATCAGCCAGTATGATTTGCCGATGAGCGAGCGGGGATGGGTGGAAATCCGTTCTTCCGATGGGGCATTCGAGGCCAAGCGGGTCCGCATCATTCGCGCTCACCTGGAAGAAGACGCCGGAAAAAGCATGCATGACGAAACGGCCGGCAAGAACGACAGCCGGATCGATTTGAACCGCTGCGGCACGCCGCTGTTGGAGATTGTCACCGAGCCCGACATGCGAAGCCCCGCCGAGGCTCGGGCGTATCTGGATGAACTCAAGCTGCTGCTTACCTACCTGGGCGTGAGCGACTGCAATATGCAGGAAGGGAGTCTTCGCGTGGACGCCAATATCAACCTTCATATTGAGAATAGCGGCGAAACCGTCGCCACGCCCATTGTGGAAGTGAAGAACATGAACAGCTTCCGCGCGGTCGAGCGAGCCCTGCAATATGAGATCGGACGGCAGTTTGATGTTTTTGTCGAGACGGGCGTGACGAAGGGAACCCCAGAAGGCTTCAAGACGACCCGCGGCTGGGACGACACGGCGGAAGTCACGCATCCGTTGCGTGAAAAGGAAGAATCGAGCGATTACCGCTACTTTCCCGAGCCCGACCTGACGCCGGTGATCGTCTCGCGCGAACAATGCCAGGCCGTAAGGGCCGCGCTGGGTGAACGACCGGCGGAACTGCGCGAGCGGCTTATCGATCAATATGGGCTTTCGGACTACGACGCCAATGTGATTGTGTCGGGCGGGCCCGATTACGCCGGGTATTTTCTTGCTGTGGCGGACGGCTGCGGTGACAGCAAGCTGGCCGCCAATTGGGTAACGCAAACCATCGCGCGGGAACTCAAGGAGCGAAATCTTACCGCCGGCGAGTTGGCACGGCAGCGTTTGGCCGCGGACCGGCTCGTCGAACTTCTCGCACTGGTGCAGAACCGCTCAATGGACACCAGCCGGGCCAAGGAGGTGTTTGCAAAGATGATCGAGAGCGCCCGGCCGGTCGCGGAGGTGGTCGCCGAACTCGGCGTCGAGAAGGTGGACGAGAGCCAGCTCTACGACCTCGCCCGCGAGCTACTGGCCCAAAACCCGTCGATCGCCGCCGACATCCAGTCCGGCAAGCTCAAAGCCGCCGGCCGGCTCATCGGCCTGGCCAAACAAAAAAACCCGAATATCGACCCCGGGCGGTTCCGAGAGATTTGTATAGAACTATCGCAGGGTCGAACGTAGGCTATGCAATATGCCCAAGCGGTGAGTCATCGCCGCGAATCGGCTGCTGGAACGAAATTGTGCTGGAAATTTCGCGATTTTACGGAATTAGCGTTCGCATGTTCTATAATGATCATGCGCCACCCCATTTCCACGCCAGGTATGGCAGAGACGAACTCGTAGTCAGCATTCACCCATTGCGACAACAGACGGAAGTGCGCCACGTCGAGTCCAATCCCTCGTCTTGGAATGGGCCGCTCTGCACCAAGCTGAGTTACTGGCGGATTGGGGCCTCTGCCAGGTTTCACAAATACCAAACTCGATTGCTCCGTTAGACTGAGGATTCTAATGCTCCGCCACATTTTGTCCGCTCGACCACACGAAAACCTCCAACTCTTGCTGCAATTCGACGGGGGAGAAAGGCGGATCGTTGACTTCAGACCACTTATCGAGAAGGGGGGGATGTGCGCCAAGTTAGGCGACCCCGACTTCTTCCGCCGTGTTGCGGTCGGCGATGACGATCGCTACCTCGTTTGGCCCGGTGAAATCGATTTGTGCGCCGACGCACTCTGGTGTCAAGGAACTCCGGTCGTCGAACGTCAAAATCTTGAGTCGACATGCCGCCAATCCTAACGCTCACCACCGACTTCGGCGTTGGCAGCCCGTACGTCGCGGAGATGAAGGGGGTCATGCTCTCGCGGGCGCCGGGGGCGACGATTGTGGACATCACCCACGCCGCGCCACCGCAGGATATCCGCTACGCTTGCGACGTGCTCGCGAGCGTCACGCCGCGGTTCCCCGCCGAGTCCATCCATGTCGCCGTGGTCGATCCCGGCGTAGGGACGTCGCGGCGAATCGTCTGTGTGCGACTCGCCCCGCCGTCTCGCCACGCGTTTGTGCTGCCTGACAACGGCCTGCTGACGGGCATCTTGGCGTCGCAGCATGTGGCGGAGGCGGTCGAGGTGACCGAGCCGCGGTATTGGCTTTCGCCCGTTTCTGCGACGTTCCACGGGCGGGATATCATGGCGCCGGTCGCCGCGGCGCTGGCTGGCGGCGTCGAGCCGGAAGAACTTGGACCGGCCGTCGACACCGCTTCGCTCGTCCGCCTGCCGCCCGACCTGCCGACCATCTCGCCGAGCGAAATCCGCGGCCGCGTGACTCGCGCCGATTCCTTCGGCAATCTGATTACGAATATTACGCGGGCCGACGTGAGAGAGGCGGGGCTTGCCGACCGCAAGACGGTCGTCGTCGTCGCCATCTGGCCTGAGAGCGACCGAATCCAGTCGAACGAAAGCGAACGCAATCTCGAAATTCGCCGCATCGTCGCCACGTATGCCGACGCGGCGCCGGGCGAGACCGTCGCGCTGTTCGGCTCGCAAGATCGCCTGGAAATCGCGGTTAGCGGCGGTTCCGCCTTGCGAGAACTCGGCGCCACGCCGGGGTCTGTGGTAATCGTGCGGACGGCGGGTCGCTAGCAATCCGGCTTTTCGGCAGTTGGGGCAAACTCTACAATCGGTGTCAGCATTGTGGCTGAATGGGGCGGCCTTCCGGAACGGGACGCCAAGACGGTTTCCAGCCGACGAGAAGAGGAAGCGCCTTGGGCCATCACGTCTTTGGCGCCGTGACCGAGATTGCGGACAACGGCGACCTGATTACCGACATCACGCCTGAGCAACTGGCCGCGGCCCCTCGCGACGAGTCGGTGCGGATCGTATGCGACGGCCACGAGACCTTCGGCCTCTTCCCGCCCGACCACGGCCAACCCCCCTTCACGCTCGTCGCCGTTCTGGCGGAAACGCTGCGGCTGTGCATTGTCAGCGACAGCGCCAAGATGATGCTGGGGGTTCAACCCGGCGTGGAGGTCTGCGTAGAGTGGCCGTAGCCTTTTGGTTTGACGGGCCGCTCTCTGAAGAAGCCGCATCGTAGTGAGGGTTTCGAATTTCGATCATTCGAATTTCGAATTTGTTTCGAATTTACGATTTAGAAGTCAGGATTTTTCCCCGCATGCCGACGCGCGACGAACTCCACCAGTGGGACCGCCGGCGCCACTGGCACGCCTTCACCCAAATGCAGGAATACGAGCCGCTCATTTTTGTGCGCGGCCAGGGCTGCCGGTTGTGGGACATCGACGGGAACGAGTATCTCGACGGCGTGAGCAGCCTGTGGTGCAACGTCCACGGGCATCGGCATCCGCGAATCGACGCGGCGGTGCGAGGGCAGCTCGACCGCGTGGCCCACGTGACGAACCTCGGGGCCGGCAACCCCTCGGCCATCGAACTTGCAGAGCGGCTCGTGGAAGTCACGCCGCCGGGGCTCGATCATGTCTTTTTCTCCGATGACGGGGCGACCGCCGTAGAGGTGGCCCTGAAGATCGCGTTTCAGTACCAGCGGCAGCGGAAGACGCCGACACCCGAGAAAACAATGTTCGTCGCCTTCGGCGAGGCCTACCACGGAGACACGCTGGGCGTGGTCAGCGTGGGCGGAGTGGCGCGGTTCCACAAAATGTTCAAACCGCTGGTCTTCGACGTCCTGCGGGTTCCCTCGCCGGGCATGTACCGCTTGCCGGAGGACGTGACGCGGGCAAACGCGTGCGAATATCACCTGAGCCACTTGCGGGCGGTATTCGAGCAGCACGGAGACAAGATCGCAGCCGTGGTGCTGGAGCCGCTCGTGCAGGGCGCTGCGGGTATCGTCACGCAGCCGGCGGGGTTTTTGCGGGCGGCGCGGGAACTGACGCGGCGGTTCGACGCCCTTTTGATCGCCGACGAGGTGGCCGTAGGCTTTGGTCGCACAGGGCGCATGTTCGCCTGCGAACACGAGGATGTCACGCCCGATTTGATGTGCCTGGGAAAAGGTATCACCGGCGGGTATCTGCCCGTGGCCGCCACGCTGGCGACGCGCGAAATCTACGAGGCCTTCCTCGGCGAGTACGGCGAACTGAAAACCTTCTTCCACGGCCACACCTACGGGGGCAATCCGCTGGGGTGCGCCGCCGCCCTGGCGAGCCTCGCCGTGTTCGAAGAGGAACAGACGATTTCCAACCTGCCGCCCAAAATCGCCCGGCTGTCGGAACACCTCGCCCGCATTGCGGAACTACCGCACGTGGGCGACGTCCGCCAATGCGGGATGATGGCCGGCATCGAACTGGTCGCGGATAAAGCCACTGCCGAACCGTTCGACTTTCGTGCGAAACGCGGCTACCGCGTCTGCGCCGCCGCCCGAGAAAAAGGCGTCTGGCTCCGCCCCCTGGGCGACGTGATCGTCATCATGCCGCCGCTGGCGATCACGCTGGAAGAACTCGATCAGGTATGCCAAGCGGCGGAGTACGGGATACGTGTGGCGACCGGTAAGAACCCGGACTGAATTTTGGGGGCAGAACAACACTTACGGTTCCGGCAGGCCGCTGTGATGTCCCGGCGGCCGCACGAAGTTGTGATTGAACTGGGCCTCTGCGCACCAGTCGAAGATTTCATCGGAGGCGATCGTCGCCACGTGCCCGTCCGCGTACAGATAGTTCGCGGTGGAGCCGAAGTGCCGGTCCACCGCCACCTCTTCGATAAGGGCCTCCCAAACGACCGGCGAGGCGGCGCCGCTGGCCGCGATGTTGTCGCGACTGAGCCATTCGAACGCGTGCACATGGTCGATGTGGACCGCCGCCGTCGCCTCGAACAGCACGATCGTCTTGGCGCTCTCGCGAAGGTTGTTGATGTTGCGTACCGGTTTGTGTCCCGGCTCTTCGGGCGCTACCGTCAAATAGCTGTTGAGCACGTAGCTCGATTCTTCTTCGTGCCGCCGATGCTCCGCCTGCGGGTCGTCCGGGCAAATCCGCATCTCGTCGACGTCCTCCATGAACGCCGCCAGCGAGTGGATCCAGGAATCCTCCGCAGCGTGTCCGCCCTCGTGTTCGTGGTTGTCATCCCCGTGGTCCTCGTCATGTCCTTCCGCATCCGCCTCCCCCTCGTGCCCGTGGGCGTGCCCGGCATGGTCGTGACTTGCGCTTGGAAAGCGGCCGTTGTTCGCGCCGGTGTAGTTGAGAATCGCCAGGCCGATCTGGCGCTGGCGATTGCTGCACTGGATACGCCGGGCGGCGTCCCGCGCGGAATTCACGGCAGGCAGCAAGAGCAGGATCAGGGCGCCGAGAATCGCGATCACAACCAGGACTTCGACGAGCGTAAAGCCGGCGCGGGGCGCGGCGAGCGTCGGATTTCGCGGCATGGGACTTCCCCAGTTGAGTGTTGATAGCAGATTGGAGGCATGTGCAAAACACTTGCAATAACGTATGATACGCGTTTCCGCGGCCGCGTCAAGCGCTGGTAATGGGAATCCGGGCGGTGGCCCCGGACCTTCGCAGTGCATCGGCGAAAAAGGCAGTGTCCGTTCGCCCGGCGGCCAATCACCGCAGGCCCGTTTCAGGAGCCCTTTCCGCTCAACGGCCAAGGACGGTCGCCCTCAGGACTGGCGGCCGGGAGGTGTCGTCTCCAGGTGGCCCAATGGGACGGAATCCGTCTGCGATAGCTGCCACGATTGACGGTTCTCCCAGGTCGATGACGGAAACTCCTCTTGCGACCAGTTCGTGGTAGGTTGCAAAGCTAGGACCTCAGTCGATGGTCGACGTGTTGTGAGCGCTACATTTCCTGCCGTATCCGCGGGTGGCGTTATTAGCTGCGGTTGCGGTTAGCTCGGGCTAGGGCTTGGCGGCGTTGGGAGCGCTGGCGGCGGCGGGTGGCGGCTTTGGTTTG
>Ga0180438_10004593_pt1 | contig 19775 bp, 17 predicted proteins | sample SS_ome_12_FD_132455 | JGI IMG/M metagenome (GOLD analysis project Ga0180438, IMG submission 132455) | Hypersaline lake sediment archaeal communities from the Salton Sea, California, USA - SS_3_D_2 metaG | ecosystem: Environmental > Aquatic > Non-marine Saline and Alkaline > Hypersaline >... | reverse complement strand
AGTTGCAGTTTCCAGGCCGTCCATCTGGCCGGCGGTGCGCCACGATACGTCGGCACAGAGGTGGTCTCAGGGTGAAGTTGGGCAAGTTGTACCTCCTGCACTCGCGTGTGCCGTGTTTGGCACGGTCGTCCAGTGCTTCGCCACGGACATTTGGCCGTATGACAGGAGACCTGCACCAGCTATCTGCCGTGGCGAGAGAGTCTATCGATGAGAGTTCTTGTCGTGACACATATGTTTCCTAACTTGAGCAACCCCGCTGCAGGCTCCTTCGTGATAGAGCAGGTCAGGGAAACCCGGTCGCGGTGCGAGGTCAAAGTCGTGGCACCTTTGCCAGCGGTGCCGCGCGCGATCAAAACGATGAAACCACGATGGGATGCCTTTTGGAAGACACCTTTTCACGAGACGGTTGCCAATAATGTCGAGGTGTACCGGCCACGCTACTTCTGCTTGCCGAAGAACGCCTCGCTGCTGCTCGACGGACTCTCATACAGGAAGGCAATAGCGAGGACCGTTGACCAGATCCATGAAGGTTTTCCATTCGATATTCTGCACGTTCACGGCGCAGTTCCCGACGGCTGCGGTGTCCTGTTGGCGAACCGCGGCCGCAACGTGCCGGTCGTTCTAAACATTCACGGAAGAGATATATACAGCACGGCCCGGATGAGCCCCTTTCACCGGCGGCTGGTTGGAAGCGTGCTGGCAGGCGCGGACAAGGTCGTCGCGGTGAGTGCCAGACTGAAAGAGTTGATCGTGGCAATGTTTCCCCGCATTCGGGAGCCAATTGTCATACACGACGGCATGGATATAACACTGTTCTCATCAAATGGCGCATCCGAAACTGAGGTTGACCGTTCCAGTGGTGGACCTCTTGTGCTCACTGTAGGGTACTTGATCGCTCGAAAAAACCACAAGGCGGTGATATCCGCCGTTTCCAGGCTGCGTAAAAGCTATCCGCAGATTCGTCTCAAGATCGCAGGGTCGGGCCCGGAAGAGAAGAACTTGCGGGCACTATCCCAGAAGCTGGGCGTGTCGGACGTCGTGGAGTTTCTCGGTCTATGTTCCAGAGAACGTGTCCGGCAACTCATGTCCGAATGCGACATTTTTGCGCTGCCGAGTTGGGATGAAGCGTTCGGTATCGTCTACATCGAGGCGATGTCACAGGCAAAACCCGTTATAGGCTGTCGCGGTGAGGGAATCGAGGAGTTCGTCACCGACGGCGAGACGGGTTTCCTTGTCGACCCGCACGATGTCGAGGAACTGACGGAGAAGATCCGGTTTCTGATTGAGGGCAGGGAAATTGCCGAACGAGTTGGGAAAGCCGCACGCGAGGTCGTGCTGAGAGACTTCACGTGGCAGAAAAACGTGGACCGGCTGATGGAAGTGTACAGGGAGCTGGCTGGAGGACAGACGAGCGACCAGCGCGTCCCGGTGCGCGGGCTAACCTGAGAAGTCAGCAATGCAAGCCAACTATGAGAAGCATGTGATAGTCTACGTCAGCGGACACACCGTTGAGAAGGGTACTGCAGGGCACACGCACGTCATGGAAGTGATCCGCCGCCTCCGCAAGCGGGGCCATGAAGTACGGCTTGTGGCAGTTGACTACCGCGGGGAGCGACCGACGGTCGCGCGTCGTGTTGCAGCAATCCTGGGCGTGCAGCTGCGCGCTGCGTTCAGGCTGATCGCCTCAAAGCTTTCTGGAGAGCGTTCCGTGGCCTATGTGAGGTATCACCCGCTGATGCCTCTTCCTACAATAGCTGCTAAGCTGCTTCGAGTACCCGCCTTGCTTGAAGTCAACGGCCGGCCCGACGATTTCACCGAGTTATGGGCTCCATCTAAGTTCGTAGCTGGAGTCATCTCGCACACAATCAAGGCATCCTTGCGTGCCGCTTCCTCAATAATAGTGGTAGCCGAAGGTTTGTCACAGTATTTGAGAGACAATTTCGAACTTCAGAAGACACCGGTTCATGTTGTGCACAACGGCGTAAATACCGACCTTTTCAGGCCGCTCAGCCGCGCAGAATCCAGACGAAAGCTGGGGCTGAGACAAGATGTTAGAATTGTGACGTACGTCGGCGCGCTGGCTTCACCTCGAGGGCTTGACACTTTTCTGCAAGCGTGGCGGTCGCTGGTTTCGAACTACCGACATGGCCTGGAAGCTTTGGTCGTCGGTGGCGGAGCAACGCGGAACGACATCGAGAAAGTGTTAGTCGAACAAGGTTTCGACAAACAGATCAAGCTCGTGGGGCAAGTTCCGGCCGAGGAGGTCCCCGATTACATTTGCTCCGCCGACGTCTGTGTTGCGCCGTACGCGAATTGCCTCTCAAACGCCAGCGGTCAATCTCCGCTTAAGGTGTATGAGTACCTGGCGTGCGCAAGACCCGCGGTGGCTTCCGATTTTCCCTGGACAAGCGAGATACTTCGCGAGGGACCGTGCGGTCTAACGACCGAACCCGGCAACCCGGTTGCGCTGAGCCAGGCGTTACTCACGCTGCTCGAGAACCCGGCGGAAGCCGAACAGATGGGCCGGCGGGGCAGGGAACTTGTCGAAAAACGGTTCACATGGGATATTACCATTGACAAGATCGTCGACATTATGACGGAGATGACGACCGGAAAGAAGGGCTGTTGAGATGAGTGGGACCGGGTCGCCGGACGCAGCACAGCAGCGGATGAAGATGCTGCAGCTTGCCTCGACCGATTTCACGTTCAAGATGCTTCTCGAGGAGCTGCTCGGGGCTCTCAAGGAGGCCGGCTACGACCTGACTATTGCCTGTGCCGAAGGCCCTTACCTGCCGGAGTTCCGCGAAGCGGGATATCGAGTGAAAACACTGAGCATCTCGCCCGGCCTGAACGTGTTTCATCACCTTCTTTCGCTCGTTCAAATATACCGCTTCATCAAGAGGGAGAAGTTCGACATCGTACACACACACACTCCGGTCGCGGCTTTCATAGCCAGGCTCGCGGCCAAGATGGCCGGGACGCCCTACATCGTCAATACCGTTCACGGTTTCTACTTCCACGAGAATATGTCCGCTGTACCGAGGAAGATATTCATCGCGCTCGAACGGTTGGCCGGCCGCGTCACCGATCTGACTTTCTCTGAAAGCGATGAGGATTTTCGGGCGGCTGTGCGCGAGCGGATATGCCCGGCCGACCGTATAATTGCTATAGGCAATGGCGCTAACCTTAAGAAGTTCGATCTGGGCTTGCTCGATAGCGCTCGGCATAGCGTACGCGATGAGCTCGGATTGCCGCGCGATGCCGACGTGGTAGGGATAGTGGGGCGAATCGTCGAAAGAAAAGGGTTCGTCGAGTTCGTTCGGAGCATGCCGCGCGTGCTCGAGGCGAAGCCGGACACGCGATTCCTTATTGTGGGAGACGCGCTCCCGAGCGACAACGACAGCGTTAAAGATGAGGTCAAACGGTTGGTTGACTCGCTTCGGATCAAGGACAAGGTGGTGTTTGCCGGTCTGCGGTTGGACATCGCGGAGGTGCTTTCTGCGATGGACGTGTTCGTTCTACCTTCTTACTGGGAGGGAATGCCCGGGGTGGTGCTGGAAGCCATGGCCATGGCCAGGCCGGTCGTCACGACGCGCGTGCGCGGGTGCCGGGAAGTCACGGTGGACGGCGAAACAGGTATCCTGGTACCGCCGCGCGATGTTGAGGCGCTCGCGGAAGCGATCGTTCGACTCGTGAGCGACAAGGAGGTGGCGCGCCGTATGGGACTTGCCGGCAGAGAGAGGGTGGAGGAACGATTCGACCGCGACAAGGTAGTAAGGAAACAACTAGACGCGCTCGCTGAGCTTGTCGCAGCGTCTCATCCGGAAATGCGGAACTCATGAATCGCCGGGTGTCTCGATGGAGGTCAAATGGACAAACAGAAGTTCTACGAGGAAAAGGCAAGGACCTACCGGAAACATGACAAGGAGGCAAGCGTCAGGTACCGCCGGGCGGTTGAACTTGCCGGTGTCAGTAACGGTGCCGTAATCCTCGACGTAGGGTGCAAGTTCGCCTATCTTCGCGATCTCCTCAATGAAAGAGGCGTGTCAGTCGATTACTACGGCACCGACATATCTGCAGACACCATCAGCCGGATAGCCGATCGGGACGAGGAGCATTTCAAAGTCGGCGACATCATGGAGGGTCTGCCATTTCGCGACAACATGTTTGATTTCATATTCGCTCTGGAGATAATGGAGCACGTCGAGTCGCCGACGTCAATGCTGGCGGAATGCCGCCGGGTGCTCAAGCCGGACGGTGCGCTCATCCTTAGCGTGCCGAACCCATACTGCTGGGTCGAGATCTACGGCAACTGGCGGAAAGTACCCGAGTCGGAAGGCCATGTATCCTCGTTCACTCCACAGACGATATCGAGGCTCGTCTCATTCAACGGCATGAAGATCGTCGCCCGCTGCGGAACGTTCTTCCGCGTCCCGTTTATCCACAGAGTATTGAAGGATCCTCCAGTCTTCAAGAGCAATCTCATGTTCCTCACTCGCTCCTACGTATACAAGATCGTGCCGGCTACTGGAAGCACCTCAACGTGATCCCAAAGCGCTTGCCGAAGTGTTCCGTACGTTGACAATATGGTGTCATCTCACTTACCATTGTCGCACGCAAAGGAGCTCCAGGATCCGAGCGCAATACGAGCGATCAAGCCGATTTACATCGACTTTCGCTGAAAGTTGCCGGGCTGTTGAGGAGAGAATCGTATGAACACCTACGTTATTGTGGCATTATGCATTGCAACGGCGGCGCTGCTCGGTCCCAGAGCATCGTTCGCAGCTGGCACGCCCGTTTCGCAACGGCTGCTGACCACTCGATGGGAGGCGGATTGGTGCGCCCATCCCGAAGGCCCCGCGCACGACCCAGCCGTGTTTCTGTACCGCCACACTTTCGACCTTGACGAGGCGCCGGGGAAATTCGTAGTCCACGTGAGCGCCGATCAGAGGTATCAGCTTTACGTCAACGGCGAGCGCGTGGTGTTCGGACCGGCGCGCGGTGACCCGCTCCACTGGCGGTTCGAGACGGTGGACATTGCACCGCAACTGAAGGCGGGCACAAACCTCGTAGCCGCTCGCGTCTGGTCGTTCGGCGACATGGCGCCGTGGGCGCAGATGGGTGTTTACACGGCGTTCGTGCTGCAAGGCGACGGCGAACTGGAGAGTGTCCTGAACACGCCGGGCGGATGGCGATGTTACCGCGACACAGGTTGGGAGGTGTACCCGCCCAGCAGAAGGTCCATCCCTTTTTTCTGCGTCGTCGGACCGGGCGAACGAATTATTGCAGAACGGCACCCCTGGGGTTGGCTGGACGTTGACTTCGACGATTCACAGTGGACGCGTCCTGCCAAGGTTGCTGACGCGTGTCCGTTCGGCATCAGGGATGGAGGGGCTCCGTGGCAGCTCGTTCCACGCTCGATTCCCCTAATGGAAGAGACACCGCAGCGCATTCCGGCGGTCGTACGGACATCGCAGATCGATGTGCCTCAAGACTTTCTGAATGGTACACATCCGGTCAAGATTCCTGCCCGAACTAAAGCGACGATACTCGTGGACCGTAGGGAGCTGACCTGCGCATATCCTGAACTAATCGTAAGCGGCGGCACGGGCGCACTGATTAAGGCGACCCACGCGGAGGCGCTTTGGAAAAACAAGGAAAAAGGCAACCGAAACGAGGTCGAAGGGCGCGAAATCCGAGGGTATCACGACGAATTTCTGCCGGACGGCGGCAAGAATCGCTGTCTCTCGCCATTGTGGTGGCGAACGTTCCGCTACCTCCAACTCGACATAGAGACGCAAAGGGAGCCTTTGACCCTGAACGATTTCCGCGTCGTCTACACCGGTTACCCCTTTGAAGAACGGGCGCGGTTCTCCTCAAGCGACGAGTCGCTCAAGAGAATATGGGACGTCGGCTGGCACACTGCTCGGTTATGTGCCGGCGAGACGTATTTCGACTGCCCGTACTACGAGCAGCTCCAGTACGTGGGCGACACGCGCATCCAGGCGCTCATTTCGCTGTACGTCTCCGGAGACGACCGGCTGATGCGGAACGCCATAGAGCTCTTCAACGAATCCCGCATGCCGGACGGGCTCACCCAGAGCAGGTATCCATCTCACATACTTCAGGTAATACCGCCGTTCTCACTGTTCTGGATCGGGATGGTACACGACTACTGGCGGCACAGAGAGGACGACGCTTTTGTGAGCAAGTACCTGGCCGGCGTTCGAGGCGTTATTGGCTGGTTCGAAGAACGTCGAGAGAACAACGGTGCGTTGGGCGTGTTACCGTGGTGGAACTTCGCCGACTGGGTCTGGCCGCACGGCGTTCCGCCGGGCGTGGAGACAGGCGGTTCGTCGATCATAACGCTGCAGTACGTCATGGCACTCAGAGAAGCTGCCGATCTCGAGGAGGACCTGGGATCGCCGGACCAGGCGCGGCTCTTCCGTGAGCGAGCAAACGATATAGTCCGTGCGGTCAAACGAACATGTTGGGACGAGGAACGCGGCTTGGTAGCCGATGCACCCATCAAAGACAGTTTCAGCCAACACGCGACGCTCCTGGGTGTGTTGACCGACCTGGTACCGCCCGAACAACAGAAGAGCGTCATGGAACGGGTTCTGTCGGACAGTTCTCTGACACAGTGCACGTTTTACTTCCGTTACTACTTGCACCGCGCGGCTAAGAAGGCGGGGCTCAGCGATAAGTACCTTTCTTTTCTCAGACCGTGGCGCACAATGTTGGAGCTCGGACTCACCACGTGGGCGGAAACACCGGAACCGACCCGGTCCGACTGTCATGCGTGGAGTTCGAGTCCCAACTACGAACTGCTCGCTACCGTTTGCGGTATTGAACCCGCCGCAAAAGGGTTTGCACGAGTCCGGATCGAACCGCATCTCTGCGGCCTGAAATGGGTCCAGGGCAAGATGCCTCACCCTAAAGGTACGATCGCCGTTGAAGTCCGGCAAGAGGCGGGCGGTATCGTGGCGGATGTTGAGCTGCCGACCGACTTGCCCGGTGTCTTCGTGTGGCACGGGCAGGAACGAACCTTGCGCGCCGGAAAACAGAGGCTCGAGATCAAGCAATAGGGCGGGGGTAGTGTGGTGCGCGAAGGTCTCGACAAACAGAGGCGGATTTGAAACCCGCCGGATAAGTATGCGGCGAGACCCCCGGTCAGATTTCGCATATTGCGAGGTAATGGCATATCAAAGGCGCATATCCCAAAGCCTTCTTGACAAAGTAATTGACGAGCGCTCGGCGTTATGCTACACTGGTACTGGACAATTGAGGGCGGCTTCGGAAGAGGAGGGCCTATACCGTGAAAAGCCACACTGAGAATGCGGACAGTTCCCGTGGGTTTACCTTGATCGAGCTCCTTACCGTTGTCTTCATTATCGGGCTCCTGGCCGCCATCCTCCTTCCGGCCATAAGTGGTGCGCGACGAAGGGCGAGGGTCACGGCCGCCGAGGCCGACCTGAAGAATCTCGCCACCTCTCTGAGCGCCTACCAGATTGACCATGCTTCGTTACCTCCCATCGCGGGCTGTCCGATGAGAGGCGTCGGGCCGGGTTACCCCTATCCGTACATAGTCTGGTTGGAAGGAATGATAGATCAAGACAAGCGTGCACGCTTCTTCGATCAATGGTCAGAATCAGAAGATCTCAACGCCAACGGCCAGCTGGAACTGCTTGCCGAGAATCTTCCGGAGTTCGAAATGGATGCCGTTACGAGACGGGGACAGTGGCGGTGGGAGCCGCCGGACCAGATTGGAATTGACCCGGGAGCGGTCCCATATCAGTATTTTCCGGTCAACTCCAACAATCTGCGCAAGTTCCGTGAATTCCTTTCCCGAAGGAACGACCCGCGCGCGGACAATAATTACGATCTCGATACCCTGACCGCCCCGGCACCTGGCGGCGCGGGAATCGAACCGCTTGTTAACGACAGTAACGAGGTAGTGGGGTTTAACACTCCTTTTTACGATAAGTTCGTCATATTCAGCTTGGGTCCGGACCAGTCCGACCACAACATCATTCCCAGAAACGCGACCAGCTTCGACGAAATGCGAATCCGCGCGTACTATCGCGCCACAATTGACCTGAACGGCAACGAAGCCCCTGATTTCAATTACAGAGACCGGATCAAGAAGACGGAAGCTCCTCCGGCTGCAGCGGTGCTGCCGGATTTTGGATTGCCGTTCAAGAGAGGCGATTCCGGCATCATAGTCTTTATGGGGCCGTGAACGACAGGCTCAGACTCAGGCTTCACCTCATTCTTCCCGACGACCGTGACGAGTATGTTTGGTCCACAGAGATCTTCTCAATAGATGAGGGCCTGTTTGCGCCGAATCATGGTATACTGAGGGTCGAACTGGATGTTATTAACGGGCGGTGAGCGCGTAACGTCCAATGCTCGATTTCGGTGACGGGGGCCGGTTTCCTAACACAGTCACATCAAAATACACCCCAGAGCGATTCGATGATCCGCGGGACTTGCAGCGGATTCTACTGTGGGTTCAGCTCCCGACCAGGGCTTGTCATCAAGCCAATGTCAACCGTTGCATCGTCTTAATTAGTTCTGCTATAATCGGGTGGAAGGAGGGGCTGCGCAGATGAAGAGGGTCGAATACGTTACGGGCCTGGACGTCGGCACGAGCAAGATCTGCGCGATCGTTGCCACCACGCAAGATGACGGCACGACAAGAATTCTTGGGGTGGGCCGTAGCAACTCGGAAGGCCTTCGACGAGGCGTCGTCGCCAACCTCGAACGGACGGTCGAATCGGTGAAACAGGCACTCGACGCTGCCGAATCTTCCAGTGGACTCCACATAGATTCCGCGTTTGTAGGTATCGCCGGTGGGCACATTCAGTCCATCAACAGCGACGGCGTGGTCGGAGTCGGCCGCAAGGACAACGAGATCGCTCAGGAAGACGTCGAACGAGTACTGGACGCTGCACGCGCTGTTAACATCCCCATGGACCGCGAGCTGCTTCACGTTTTTCCGCAGGGATTCGTGGTGGACGACCAACGCGGCATCAAAGACCCGGTCGGCATTGTGGGCGTACGCTTGGAAGCGCAAATCCTCATAGTAACTGCGGCTGTGACCGCCACGCAGAACATAATCAAATCGGTCAACCGCGCCGGTTGTGAGGTGGAAGATATAGTTCTGGAACCGTACGCGTCGGGCGAGGCCGTGTTGACGCGCGACGAAAAGGAGCTCGGTGTCGCACTGGCCGACGTCGGAGGCGGTACCACAGATATCGTCGTGTTCGCCGACGGTGCGGTGCGGCACAGCAGAGTGCTTGCTATAGGAGGCCAACACGTGACCCGCGACATCGCCATCGGCCTTCGCACACCCATACACCAAGCCGAGCATATCAAGATAACACGCGGTCATGCACTTGAAGACATGGTTGAAGATGACGAAACCATAACTGTTCCGGGAGTAGGAGACAGAGAGGACAGGACCATACCGAGACGCGAGCTGGCCGCCATAATCGAGCCGCGTATGGACGAGTTGTTGTTTCTCATAAACGGCGAGATCGAGCGTAGTGGTTACAAACATCTGATCCCCACAGGGGTCGTCCTGACCGGTGGTGCCTCATTGCTTGAAGGCACGGTGGAGCTAAGTGAGTCCATCTTCGAATGTCCGGTGCGGCTTGGACGACCTCGCACGGTCACCGGCGACGTTGACGGGCTCGACGACCCGGCGTACGCCACCGGCGTGGGGCTGGTTCGGTACGGGTTAAGATACCGGGCCGAGGGAAGACGCGCGCGGTTCGACAAGAGGAACGTTTTCGTGAAGACGGCACGCAGGATGAAGGAGTGGATAGCCGAGTACTTCTAAAGGGATAGGCCGAACGCCATGAATTTGAAACTGGTAGAAGAAGAGCGGAGCGAGCGGAAAGCCATTATCAAAGTTGTAGGGGTCGGCGGTGGCGGCGGAAACGCTATAGGACGCATGATGGACTGCAATCTGCGCGGAGTGGACTTTGTTGCGGTCAACACGGACGCACAGGCGCTCACATATTGCCCCGCTCCGGAGAAGGTCCAGATCGGTTCGGCACTCACTGGAGGACTAGGTTCCGGGGCCGACCCGGACATAGGACGACGTGCCGCTGAAGAGGACCGCGAACTTATCGCCGAGGCGTTGCAGGACGCCGACATGGTTTTCATCACCGCCGGGATGGGCGGTGGAACGGGCACCGGAGCTGCGCCTGTTATCGCGCAGGCGGCCAAGGAGTTGGATGCCCTGACGGCGGCTATCGTAACGAAACCGTTCCGATTCGAGGGGGCAAAGCGTGCTGAAAGGGCTGAGGACGGACTGGAGGGCCTCAGAGAAAGAGCCGATACGCTCATAGTCATATCGAACGATGCGCTCTTGGATGTCGTGGACACGAGCACGACAATGTTGGACGCGTTTCGTATGGCGGACAACGTGCTCTATCAGGGTGTGCAATGCGTGTGTGAGCTTGTGTCCGACCCGGGAATAATCAACCTCGACTTCGCTGATGTCCGCACAATCATGAAGCAGACCGGAACCGCGGTCATGGGTGTTGGCATCGGGCGCGGAGATAACCGCGCGGAAGAGGCTGCGGCAAACGCTATTGCATGTCCCTTGTTGGAACACTCCAACATACGCGATGCGAAAGGAGTCATAATAAACATCGCCGGCGGCAAGGATCTCACCATGCTGGAGGTGAACCGCGCCGCAGCGGTCATACAGAAGGAGGTGCGTCCTGACGCTAACATCATATTCGGTGCGGCGGTTCGCGACGAGCCGAGGGATGAGGTCAGTGTTACCGTTATCGCCACCGGATTCACGGTGAGCAGCGGGCCCGCCGAAGTCAAACCGTCGCGGGAGCTGCCGCTTTTTGACGAGATCGAGATCGAGACGCCGGCATTTAGGCGGCGCAAGAAGCACCCTCGACCGAAGGGTTACAAAACACGGAAACAGACCGGATCAGCCAGGACAGACCTCGACGTACCCACGTTTATGCGGAGGAGAGAAGAAGATGCTTGATCTGAAAGCGTTACTTGAACTGGCAATAACTAAAGATGCCTCCGACCTGCACCTCAAGGTTGGCTCGCCGCCTTACTTGAGGATCGACGGTGATCTCGTGCCCCAGCTGGATTACACGCTCACGGACAAGCAGACGGAGGCGTTTCTGGACGACATATTGAACTCAAGACAGAGAAAGGTATTCGACGAGAGAAACGAGATAGATCTCGCATACAGCGTCAAGGGGTTGGGAAGGTTCAGGACAAACATATTTCGTCAGAGGGGATCCGTCGGGATCGTCATGAGACGGATCAAATCGACTATACCGGATTTCGAAGAGCTGAATCTGCCGGACGTCTTGAAACGGATCTCGGAGCTCAGAAGAGGCTGTGTCTTGGTCACCGGCACCACCGGCAGCGGGAAATCCACCTCGCTCGCGGCGATGATCGAGTATATCAATGAGCGCAGACGCGTTCATATAATGACGCTGGAGGATCCGATCGAGTACCTCCACGCCGACAAGAGGGCCATAATCAACCAGCGGGAAGTGACAATTGATACGGAGTCTTTTGGCAGCGCGTTGAAGACCTTGATGCGGCAGGACCCCGACGTGATTCTGATCGGCGAGATGCGTGACATGGAGACGTTCCAGGCGGCGGTATCTGCTTCGGAAACCGGACATCTTGTCTTCAGTACGCTGCATACCTCGGATGCCATGCAAACCATCGACCGAATCATAGACCTTTTCCCACCTCACCAGCACGACCAGGTGCGGTCACAACTCAGCCTGAACTTGAAGGCGGTGATATGCCAAAGGCTGCTGCCGAAAGCCGACGGGGACGGGAGAGTGCCGGCCGTCGAGGTTATGCTCATAAGCCCCACCGTGAGAAAGCTGATTAAAGAGAACCGAATCGCGCAGATACCTACCGCAATACAGGCGGGCCGTCAAGAGGGCATGCAGACGTTTAACGACTCCCTCAAACGGCTCGTCGAACACGGCCTCGTGACTGAAGAGGAAGCTATGCTGACTTCCGACCATCCTGAAGAGCTCGCCATGAATCTGCAGGGAGTATACCTCGATCAGAGCCGAGGCGGAATTATCAGAGGCTGAAGGTTCGCGCGGAATGGCCGGACAACGTTATCGGGGCAGAAGATCCGTACTGAGTGCCGAAACCGGCACGATCGTCAAGTCTGGCGCGCAAGTGCGCGTCTGCCTAATCTTCCCGAATAAGTACAGCACCGCCATCTCGAACCTGGGTTTCCAGACCATATATCGCGAGCTCAATAATAGGCCGGATACGCTTTGCGAAAGGGGTTTTCTCGACCCCGTTCTCGGAAGCAGGTCTTTAGAGAGCGGATCCCCTTTTGGACAGTTCGACATTCTCGCATTTTCCGTATCATTTGAACTGGATTTTCTCGGGCTTGTCCAAGTCCTGGCAGAATCGCGATTGCCTTTGCTGTCCCGCGAGAGGGACCGTTCTCACTCTCTTGTCGTTCTGGGCGGAGTCTGCGCCACGTCAAACCCGGAACCGGTGGCCGATTTTGTCGACATCGTGGTCGGGGGGGAGGGGGAACACGCTGCCCACCGCCTGATCGACCACGTTCTGCGCGGCCACGCTCGCGACAGAACCAGCCTGCTGAGGGATCTGGCCACCGTCCCCGGTTTCTACGTTCCCCGCTTCGTCCACCCCGCTTATGGCACCGACGGCACAATCGAGAAGGTCGAAAGGGATATACCCCAGTACAACCGAGCGCCCCTCGACGAGCCGACAGGCCCTGCGTTCTCCCAGGTTGTTACTCCGCACGCAGAGTTTCCCAGCACCTTTCTGGTCGAGGTCTCGCGAGGGTGTAGACATTCCTGCCGTTTCTGTCTTGCCTGCAAGCTTTACCCGTACCGCGTTCGGCCCGCTTCGCAAGTGCTGGAGATAGTCGATACGCACTGTCCCGAAGGAGCAAAGGTCGGCCTGGTGGGAGCGGCCGTCTCCGAGCATCCCGAGATAGACCAGATCGCCGTCTCGCTCATAGACAGGCAGAGGAAGATTTCGACCGCTTCCTTGCGGGTGGATTCGACTTCCGAGACGCTTCTGCGCGCTCTCGCTGTTAGCGGACAAAGAACCGTCACTTTCGCGCCGGAAGTGGCTAGCAGCCGGCTTGGCAGGGCTGTCGGCAAAAACGTGCCGCAGGAAGTGCTGTTGGGAAAGACGGATACCGCGCTGAAGCTAGGGATGAGAAACATCAGACTCTACTTCATGATCGGTCTGCCATCCGAACGGGATGACGACGTCGCTGCAATAGCAGAACTGAGCAGGAAAGTGATGGACCTGATAGTTGACCGGACCAGAGGACGCGGCAGACTATCGCTTTCAATCAACCCGTTCGTGCCTAAAGCGCTTACGCCCTTTGAACGGAATCCCATGGAGCGCGTCGAAACGCTCGAACGCCGGCTAAGCACGATCAAGTCCGCCCTGTCCGCATACGCGAGAATAAGGGTAAAGCACGAAAGCATCCGCGTCGCGGTGCTTCAAGCATTATTGGCGCGCGGCGACAGAAAACTTGGCCGGCTCATCGCGCTGATGAGTTGCGAGAAGATGAGTTACAAGCAGGCGTTGCGCCGGGCAAAAATTGATCCCGATTTCTACTTGTACGGGACACGCGGGCTTGCGGAAATCCTGCCGTGGCAGCTCCGCCGAGAGTGAACTAACTGAACAAACCGCAACTGACCAGACACTGTTGTCCAATCCGGAAAACGAGGGAACGTTGTGAGGTGGAGAAGATCATACCGTTTGATCTCGCAGGACAGCGCTTGCATTATTGGCGGCCACAATGGTATACTTACCCTTTCCAAGCGCTTGCCAGCGGCAAGTTGGGGAACTTTTTAGACGGTTGTTAGTGCAGATTTGAACGGAGTGTCGCAATGCCGACGTACGAGTACGAATGTCAAGAATGCGGCAAGGTTTTCGAGAGATTCCACAAGATGACGCAGAAGCCTCGCGTTAAGTGTCCGAAGTGCGGGGCGAGGGCGAAGAAACTTATCGGAACGGGCGCTGGTATTATCTTCAAAGGAGAAGGATTCTACGCTACCGATTATCGGAGCAGCGAATACAAGGAAGCGGAGAAAAAGGAATCTCAATCGAGCAAAGAGACCAGCTCCAAGAAACCGGACAAAACCAAACCTGAAAAAAAGGGGGACGATTGAACCGCGAGTGATGTAACCCTTTACCTGATAAGATGTTCTGCAAAGGCTCACCCCGATAGCCCGTTTCTGCTCGACGGACATCGGGGAAATTTGGTTTTCTGGAACTGAGGGGGCAGTGCGGTGGGAAAGAGCAACACACAGAGAATAAAGGAACTTAGCGACGCTTACCTGATGAACACGTATGGCGAGCGGAAGATCGCGCTCGTCAGAGGTTCGGGTAGCACGGTTTGGGACGCTGACGGTGTGGAGTACCTGGACTTTTTCACCGGAATAACAGTGAATAACCTGGGGCACTGCCATCCTGCAGTGGTGGAAGCCGCGCAGCAGCAGGCGGCGACACTTATGCACGTGTCAAACCTGTACTACACCGAACCGCAGGCGCGGCTCGCCGCTCTGCTGGCGGAACATTGTTTCGCTAGGAAGTGGTTCTTCTGCAACAGCGGTGCTGAAGCCAATGAGACGGCTATCAAGCTGGTACGCAGGTACTGGCATGAGAAGGGTGAGGACAAGTCCGATATCATCACGATGAAGGGTTCTTTCCACGGGAGGACTATCCTCACGGTCACAGCGACCGGGCAGCCCAAGTACCGGAAAGGATTTGAACCGCTCGCGCCGGGTTTCACGTACGTCCCGTTTGACGATGTGGAGGCTCTCGACAACGCTATCACCGATAAGACCGCCGCAGTCATGCTGGAACCCATTCAGGGAGAGGGAGGCGTGAACGTCCCGTCGCCCGGTTACCTGGAACGGGTACGGGCGCTTTGCGATGAGCAGAATGCGCTGCTCATTCTTGACGAAGTCCAGACGGGTCTCGGGCGCACCGGCAGACTTTTCTGTTACGAGCATTTCAACGTCACGCCGGACGTCATCACGCTAGCCAAATCGCTCGCCGGCGGTCTCCCGATGGGCGCGGCGGGTGCAACGGAAGAGGTTGCAGCCGGTTTTGTGCCGGGCAGCCACGCCTCAACGTTTGGCGGCAATCCCGTTGCCGCGGCGGCGGCTGAGGCCTACCTGAAGGAGCTTCTTGCTGACGGCGTGCTCGAGGGAGCGAGTCGACTCGGCGAACTTCTTATGTCGAAGCTGGCCGGCATTGCCGCGAGGCATTCCAGCGTCAAAGAGGTTCGCGGGGTGGGGCTCATGATAGGCGCCGAACTGGATTTTCCGGCGGCCGAACTCGTCGATCGGTTCTTGAAAGAACGGATTATCGTCGGCAGCGCCGGCCAGAACGTATTGAGATTGTATCCGTCGCTGGTCGTCGCCGAGAAGGACGTAGAGCGAGTGGCGCAAACGTTCGACCGCTTGTTGAAGGAACGACAGGATGCTTAAGGACTTTATATCGATCTCAGACGTTTCGAAAACCGAGATAGAAGATCTCCTGGCCAGTTCGGTGGAACTAAAGAAGAGGCTTGCCCGGGGCGTCAGCTACAAAGCGCTTGAAGGACAGACGCTGGCGCTGATATTTGAGAAACCGAGCTTGCGCACGAGAGCCACTTTCGAGATCGGCATGTTTCAGCTTGGCGGCAATTCGGTCTACTTCACGCCGGAGCAGATCCAGCTCGGTGTAAGGGAGGACGTGGCGGACATCGCGCGCAACCTCGAGCGCTGGGTGGACGGGATCGTTGCCAGGACGTTCGCTCACGATACGGTCGTCGAGCTTGCTCAGAACTCGTCGAAACCGGTCATAAACGGTTTAACGGACAGGGTTCATCCATGCCAGATCATGTCGGACCTATTGACCATAAAGGAACATCTGGGAAGAGTCGAAGATTTCAAGTTGGCGTTTGTCGGGGATGGGAACAACGTTGCTAATTCCTGGCTCAATGCAGTTGCGAAACTGGGTTTCTCGCTGTTCATCGCCGCTCCGCCGGGATACGAGCCCGATAAGGAGATAGTGGAGCGGACGAAGCTGGTTGCACGGGACCGAGTGGTCATGACAGACGACCCGGCAGAGGCGGTTCGCGACGCAGACGTCGTCTACACCGACGTGTGGGCAAGCATGGGACAAGAGGATGAAGCCGAGGTCAGAAAAGGCGTATTCGCGGCCTATCAGGTAAACAGCGAACTTCTCGGGAACGCCAAGAGTGGTGTGCTCGTGATGCACTGTCTCCCGGCGCATCGAGGCGAGGAGATAACGTCGGAAGTACTTGACGGACCGAACTCCGTCGTCTACGATCAGGCCGAAAACAGGCTGCACATGCAGAAAGCGATCATGGTAGCGTTGATGCGGAAAAAGAATATGGAACGGTAAAGGCCGGCGGTTCCACCGTTGGGGAAGCAAAATGTCTGACACCGTCAAGAAGATAGTGTTGGCGTATTCAGGAGGGCTCGACACGTCGGTGATAGTCACCTGGCTGGTCGAGACGTACAAGGCGGAGGTGATCTGCGTCACGGCGGACCTCGGTCAGGGCGAAGAGCTGGAGCCGCTTCACGACAAGGCACTCAAGACCGGCGCGAGCAAGATCTATATCGAGGACGCGAAGGAGGAGTTCGTCAGGGAGTTTGTTTTCCCGGCGCTGAAGTTCAACGCCGTTTACGAGGGGACGTACCTACTCGGCACGTCAGTGGCGAGACCGCTGATCGCGCGCAAACAGGTGGAAGTGGCGCAAAAGGAGGGTGCCGACGCGGTAGCACACGGTGCGACCGGCAAGGGCAACGACCAGGTGCGGTTCGAGCTGACATACGCCGCGTTGGCTCCGGAACTGAAGGTCATTGCACCGTGGCGTGAGTGGGAGTTTAAGTCCCGTACGGCGCTCATCGAGTACGCGAAAGAGAAGGGCATACCCGTTACGACAACCGCCGAGAAACCGTATAGCAGCGACCGCAACCTGCTGCACTTGAGTTTCGAGGGAGGGATCCTGGAAGATCCGTGGAACGAGCCGGCGGCGGATATGTTCGTGTTGACCGTTGCACCGGAAGATGCGCCCGACAAACCGACATATATCGAGGTGGAATTCAAGGACGGCGAACCGATGGCCGTCGACGGAAATGAAATGTCGCCGGCGACGCTGCTCGAGGAGCTCAACAGGCTGGGGGGGGAGAACGGTGTCGGTCGGGTCGATATGGTTGAGGACAGGTTCATCGGGATGAAATGCCGGGGCGTGTACGAGACGCCCGGCGGCACGATACTTCACATTGCGCATCGCGCTATCGAATCGATCACGATGGACCGGGAAGTAATGCATCTGCGCGATAGTCTAATGCCGAAGTACGCTCAACTCATTTACAACGGATTCTGGTATTCGCCTGAGATGGAGATGTTGTGCTCGTTCGCGGACGAAACGCAGAAGAACGTTACGGGGACCGTGCGGCTGAAGTTGTACAAGGGGAACTGCACAGTTTGCGGACGAAAATCGCCGTGTTCACTGTACAGCGGGTCGTACGCGACGTTCGAGGAGGACACCGTCTACAACCAGCAGGATGCTGAGGGGTTCATCAGGTTGAACGCTCTCAGGTTGAAGGTAAGGAACTTGCTCAGGCGGAACTGGGAAGCGTGAAACACATAGCTTATCGGGAACCGACATGAAGAAAAAGGCGTGGGACGGTAGGTTCGAAAAAGACCTGGACAAGCTTGCCGAGGAGTACAGCGCGTCCGTCTCGTTTGACGCGAGACTCGCGCAGTACGACATACGGGGCAGCATTGCGCACGCCAGGATGTTGGGGCATGTGGGAGTTCTCAAGCCCGGCGAAGCGAGGACGATTGTGGCGGGTCTCAAATCTATCGCGAGCGACATCGAGTCGGGAAAGTTCAAATTCAAGGCCGACTACGAAGACGTGCACCTGAACATCGAAAAAGCGCTGATCAGGCGGGTAGGGGACGTCGGCGGCAAGCTGCACACGGCTCGCAGCCGCAACGATCAGGTCGTGCTCGACGTTCTGATGTATCTGAAAGAGCAGATCGACGAGGTGCAACACGGGATCCTGGAACTTCAGACCGCGCTCGTGGAACTTGCTGAGAAGACGCTCGACGTCGTACTTCCTGGGTTCACACATCTCCAGCACGCTCAGCCGGTGCTCCTGGCGCATCATTTTATGGCGTACTTCGAGATGTTCCAGCGGGATCGGAACAGGTTTTCGGAACTGCGCCGGCGAGCGGACGTGATGCCGCTGGGTTCAGCGGCGTTGGCGGGCACGTCTTTCCCGATAGACAGAGACTTTCTGGCTCGGGAACTCGGGTTTGCCCGGGTCGCCGAGAACAGTATGGACGCGGTGAGCGACCGGGACTGCGTAGTGGAGTTCTGCGCCGCGGGCGCCATATGTATGATGCACGTGTCGCGTCTGGCCGAGGAACTGGTGCTATGGAACACCTCGGAGTTCGGGTTCATAGAGCTTGACGACGCGTTCGCCACCGGTTCGAGCATCATGCCGCATAAGAAGAATCCGGATATGGCGGAGCTCGCACGGGGCAAGACGGGACGGGTGTACGGCAACCTTGTCGCGCTGTTGACCATCCTGAAGGGACTGCCGCTCGCTTACAACCGCGACCTCCAGGAGGATAAGGAACCTCTGTTCGATACGGCCGATACGCTCAAGCGGACGCTAGGTGTCATGGCACCGATGCTCCGGACTTTGACCATAAACAGTGACCGGATGGAACAGGCTTGCAGCGAAGGGTACTTGAATGCCACCGAGCTAGCGGATTATCTCGCCAGGAAAGGTGTGCCTTTCAGGAAAGCGCACCGGATTGTCGGCAAGATCGTGCTCGAGTGCGCCACGGAAGGACGCGCTCTGCAAGAACTTAGCCTGAAAGAGCTCAGAAAGTACTCTAATCAGTTTGAGGAGGACGCCACGGCGTGTCTCTCGCTGGAATTCGCGGTCAAGAACAAGCAGTCCTACGGCGGAACGGCCCCGGCACGAGTGGCCCAGGCCATCAAGAAAGCCCGTAGAGCGTTGGGAAGAGCGGGTTCCTAAGACCTTAACAGCGGGGACAGTTGACGAATCAGCGCTGTCGCCATTTTGAATTACCGCGGAACAGCGCGAGCTTTCTCTGCTTCCTTGAAATCCTTACCGGCGAGATCGTCCCGGCCTATCCATGTGTTGACGTAGTACGCTCTCTGGAAGTAGCCGGCGGCTTTCTCGGGGTCGCCGAGCTTGAGGTGGACGGATCCGAGGTTGTGGAGGCAGACGGCGATCCCGGGCACGTTACCAGCTTCTTTGTCCAGCGCGACCGCTTGATTGTACTTGTCGAGCGCACCCTGGTAGTCTGATTCGACCTCGAGAAGCGCCCCGATGTTGTTGAGACATGCCGCGTGCCCGATTCTGTCTCCGATCCTCTGATACATTCGTGCGGCGACGGTGTAATGTTGCATGGCTTCCTCGTACTCGCCGCGCCGCTTGAGGATGAGTCCGAGACTGTTGTGCTGGTTTGCGATGCCGGGCGCGTATCCTGCGTTTTCAGACAGCTCCAACGCCGCGCGATAGGAGTCTTCAGCCTGGACCGAATCGCCCCGCGCGTACCATATGCTCCCTTAGATCCCGATCCAGTCGGCTGCCCTGCTCACATCGACGATCTCGAGAGCTATAGAGATCGCTTCCGTGGCGAAGGCACCAGCTGCCCCGAAGCTCACGAGCTCGCAGTGT
>Ga0180438_10004592_pt1 | contig 19776 bp, 21 predicted proteins | sample SS_ome_12_FD_132455 | JGI IMG/M metagenome (GOLD analysis project Ga0180438, IMG submission 132455) | Hypersaline lake sediment archaeal communities from the Salton Sea, California, USA - SS_3_D_2 metaG | ecosystem: Environmental > Aquatic > Non-marine Saline and Alkaline > Hypersaline >... | reverse complement strand
CGGGTCGGATTTCCGCGGGGAACCGTCGTCGGCGCTGCCCGAGGTGCTCGATCCCGCGCAGAACACTACGTTTACGGACCATTATCTCAATGTACCGTTTGATTTGTCTAAGGTGATGTTTATCGCGACGGCCAACGTGCTTGACACGGTTCCGTGGGCGCTGCGCGACCGGATGGAAGTGATCGAGATACCCGGCTACACGATCGAAGAGAAGGTCCACATCGCGCGCAAGTATTTGGTTCCGAAGCAATTAGAGGCCCATGGCATACCGAATAAGAAGGTCTCGGTCACGGCAAGCGCGCTGAAACGCATCATCCGGGCGTATACGCGCGAGGCGGGAGTCCGCAACCTCGAACGCGAGATCGCCAGCGTGTTCCGTGGCTGTGCACGGAAGTTCGCGGAAGGTCGCGAAGCACGCATTTCGGTGGGTCCGGACGGCCTGCGCGAGTACCTTGGCAATGCGAAGTTTCATGCGGAAGTGGCCGAACGCACACGCATTCCCGGCGTAGCCACGGGTATGGCGTACACGGCGACCGGCGGGGATATCCTGTTCATCGAGGCAACCCGCATGCCCGGAAAAGGCCGGTTGGTATTGACGGGCCAACTCGGCGACGTGATGAAAGAGTCCGCGCAGGCCGTGATCAGCTATGTCCGATCCAATGCCGGCAGACTCGGGATTCCTAATGAGGCGCTTAGCGAACACGATATCCACATTCATGTGCCTCAAGGCGCTGTGCCCAAAGATGGTCCCAGCGCCGGCGTCACTATACTCACCGCCGTGGTCTCGCTGTTGATCGGGAAGCGCGTCAAAAATGGTCTTGCTATGACCGGGGAAATCACACTGCGCGGTCTCGTCCTCCCTGTGGGCGGCATCAAGGAGAAAGTCCTCGCGGCGGTTCGCGCCGGTATCAAAGACATTATCCTGCCCGAACGCAACAAGAACGACCTGGACGACGTCCCGGAAAGTGCCACAAAGAAAGTCACCTTTCATTTCGTCGGCCAAATGGATGAGGTCCTTGCCATCGCCCTCGGAGTTCGACTCTAGCCCCGACTAGGCCGGGCAATCTACTGCCGTAGCGCTTCCAAGTGCAACTACTGCGTTGCGCTCGCTCGGCCGCCTGCAAGCGGCTACCGGCGGCACGAGTTTCCAGCCCGTGAATCATGCCCAGGATGCCCATGCCGCATTCTCTCATTGGGCGCGCCCCCCATATTTGGAGGCATCTGCGTCGCTTGGCCACGGCTGTTTGTGGTCAGCTGTTTTCCCAAGTTAGACCTTGCCTCTCGAAACGTATCGAAACACAGATTCCCCAGCCATAGATGTGCGGTAAGTTACTGACAATTATGTATGTTATGGCGACGATTTGGGCCAGACCGGACGCCGTACACGACCAGGGCGTTTCAAGACGTTTCACGCACCAACTCTTTCTTGCGTGAAAGCGGCCTTTCTCAGTCGAGCGTTTCGTTTGCCGCGAGGCGCCGGAATATGCAGGCATTGTCCGCGGCGTCGGGACACATGCTGACAATCCGGGCCGATTCTTCTGCGAGGGCACGCGCTTTGGCCTCTTCGCCCAAGTTGCGCAGGTATCCGATCAATTCGACCCGGAGTTGGCTGTCAAATGGGGCAAGCGGCAAGGTTTCGGCAAGCGTCTCGACGGCCTTCTGCGCGTTGCCTAAGCGTGCTTCGGCCGTCGCCAGGGCCGCATACGGCCGAGCAACGCCGGGGAAGAACTTGATCGCATTGGCGGCCCATTGGCGCGCCTCTCGAGGGCGGGACTGTTCGAGGTGGATTTCGGCGAGCCGGGATGCGGCCATTGCCTGGAGCAGTCCAATGCGTGCTTGCCCCATCGCGGAGTCCCGGCCCCAAGCGACGAAATATGGGTCCGAGTACTTGCCCAGGAGCAACGTGGCGTAATCGGACGAAGTGGCTTGCATGGCGAGTTCGAGGGTTTTTCTTTCCGCGTCCTCGCGTCCCGTGACACGCAAGATCGCCGCCAGGTTCAGCCAGGGCACCGCGGCATCGCTTCTAAGGGCGCACACCTGCCGATTCAACCGGAGCAAATCCGAGAAAAAGCGCCCCGCATCCCCCGGACTGCGTTGTTCGGCGTCCGCCAAGCGTGCCATAATGGTTGCCAGCATAAACTCCGGTTGTTCGGGATAGCGCTCGAGACCCCGCGACGCCAGCTCGGCCGCCAAGGCCGTCTGGCTCGGCACAAGGCATACGTACTGAAGGATCTCGGCCAGATCCTGTGTCGCGCGAGGAAAGCGCGTGAACGGACGGCCGCTTGACGCGGCTTCGCTGAGCCCTGCCAGGAGTGCGGGGAAGCGGGTCTCTCCCGCCAACGCACACGCTTTCCGGTGTCCCTGGCGCGTAATCTGCTCGCGTGCTTCCGGATGTTCGAGGTAGTACTCGACGAGTTCGAGCAGGTTGTCCGGGCGGTAGAGGACCATTTCTTCTCGATCAGTTAGGAAATCGCGGACTTCGAGGTTGTCTTCCTCGACGAACAGGAGCGCGCCACAGGCCAGCGTTTCGAAACAGCGCAGATTCATTTCCCGGCGTACGGAATGATTGAACACAATGCGCGCACGGCTGAGCATGCGGGCGTACGCCTCGTCGAAGTGGCCGCCGCAGATGACGATCGTGTAGCGGCCGGCCAAGGCCGAAAGCCGCTCGAGAAGCCTGCCGCGCTCGACATGGATAGCGAAGTTGAGGTTGCCAACGAAAAGCACGTCGATGTCTTTCTCGACGTCCATCTTCCGATGGATGTGGCTTTTCTGTGAATAGAGCGGCGTAACGAAGCGCGGGGCGACGCCCTCGACGCGGAGTTCGCGTTCGCCCAGCCGGTCCGTCAGGATGTAGTCGTACCGGGCAAGGTTATGGCAGAGCTGCGGGTAATGCAGGTTCCAGTCGGACACGAGGGCCGCGGTGGGGATAGGACACTCTTCGACACGCCGGGGCGGCGGGTACATCTCCGGATACCAGCACAGAAGAATGTCGGGGGGCCACGCCTTGCTTATCCGTGCAATGACTTGCTCCGCCGTCTCGTGCGGCGCGAAGCCATAATCCGCGTCTTCCTCGACCTCGAGCGTGCGCACTTCGTGTTCGCGCCACCCATCGAGCAGGGCCAGGTCCGCCTTGCGGTACGTCGAGAAAAGCCGGCCTATAGACAATACGTTCACGCGCCGATACTAGAGAATCCGCGGCATACCGTCAAGGCAGGAACGAACGCAACCGTCGCGCCATGGTTTCTGCAAATCAACTTCGGGGAGGACGCAAGCCGTTATGTCCGCGTATCCGAGAAGGGCTCGGCAACAACTTGATGTTCATCTTCGTAGACGATGTCTCCGGGCTTCTTTAAAGGCACAGGCGGACACGTCTCCCCACACCTTTGTTTGAACGCGCGCTCGCATACGTCAGCCCCTTTGTCACGATTCCTCTTCCAGTCGCGCGAGTCCTTCCGATGCCGCTTCACGGGCTTCCGCGCAGGAAGGGTATGACGTGAGCACCTCTTGGAAACACGGTTTACTCTTCTCGTAGTCATGCAACATATAGTGGGCCCATCCCTTCGCTACCCATGCTTCAGCGCACGTGTCCCGTCTGTCGCTATAGTCCGATAGAATACCGTCCGCTTCAACAACGGCTCTCCTGTAGTCCCTCAAATAGAAAAGATAAACATGCGCAGTCCCCAGGCGGGCCCTCGCACATGCCGGCCGGTCTTTGGGAAACCACTGACAAACGGCCCGAAACCCTTGTACTTCCTTTTTCCATCTCCTTTGTCCTTCGCTCCCCCATGTGGCGATCGCATACAGCCTTTGCTCTTCGCCCGTTGCTTTCTTCTCGATGAACGAATGCTCTTGTACCAGCCATTCCGGTGGCTTCCGTGCTTCTTCCCACGTCTCCGCAGGAGTGTGCGCATTCACCAGCAACAGAACCGCAGTGGGAAGGGTAAGGATGGAGTTGTGTACTAGGTGGACACCGATCGGCCCCCAGAGCGTCTTGCGCCACTCGTAGACTGCCGCCAGCCCAAGTCCAAAGAGGAAGAGAAAGAGGAAATCAAACGCGCCTGTGCGCCCAAGCAGATAATGAGACCAGGCAAACAAAACGGCCTGAGCCACCACAGCCACATGAGGTGAAACACGCTGCCGAAAGGCGTTGTAAAGGAATCCGCGATAGAACACTTCCTCGGCAATGGGTCCCAGCGTGAAAGCCATTACGAGCGGCAGGAATAACCGAGGATCGTTAGGCGCGAGCCTTATCCAGACCCACGCCTCGCCTACCTCGATGGGTCTTTCAAGGACGAGCCTGAGGATCGCGAGGAAAAGCCCTTGGGCAACAAGCAAGACCAAGGCGATGGGAACTGCAAGCGCAAATTCCTTCAAGACGAGGCCAAGGCGGCAGCTTCCCTGCAGCAGGCCCACCCTGTACGTGACCCAGAGTGGGAAAAGAGCCATCCAGACGAGAACGGAAACCCACAGTACCGCATGCACCGCAAACGAGCGAATGCCAAAGATCAGTGAGAGATGATAGGTGCCCGCATAAACGGCCACTACGGCGCACCCGACTGCGATGTACTGCAGTGGCCAGGGAACCGCGCCAAATACGTCGTAACGCTTCACGCTTGGGACCTCCTCTTACCGCAGCGTGCTAGGAATAGCCCCCGTCACTCCCCGACAAGCTCATAAGCAGCGCCATTTCCTCAGGCGAGACGCGGCCGGGTTTTCTCCCGATACGATCTGCGGCGAGGGTGCGAATCTGGCTCATTTTTACCCAGGAACGCTTTGGGAGGCTGCATGAAGTGATTTGCAGCGAAAGCGGGAAACCGGCGCGCCGGGCCCGGTTTGTGACTGCGATGGCGATGGCCGTGCCGGAACGCTCATTGAAGACCTCCCGGCTCAGGATAACCACCGGGCGCCGCCCGGCTTGCTCGGGGCCGCGAACCGGGTTCAAGTTGGCCCAGCGTACGTCGCCCCTCAGTGTTCGGGCCATGAGTCTTCCTCGATGTTTATACCCTCGTCGGCCATGGCTTGCTCTTCGCGTTTGTCGAGCTTCGCGCACCCCATAGCCAGCCTGGCGCCGCTCAACCGTGCAAGCTTCTCCTCGACGGCCGCCTGAACGGCTCGACTTCGGTAGGGAAACACTTTCCCGCTGACCAAGCGATCCAGCTTCTCGAGCACCCCCGCTTCCATGGTCACAGCGATCTTCATGGTGCTCATTCCATCACCTCCAGGTATGACAATACATCATACTGACAGGGCGTGCCAACACGCGCACAGCTTCCAGCGTCCTGATTGCGTTCATTGGGCTGAGCTTGCAGCAGGCGTTTTAGCACGGCGCGGTGATCGACGTTGAGTGTGTTGAGACGGAAGCAGGTAGTTGCATTCACCGTTGGCGGCGGCGGGCGAATGATGCTATGCTAATCCGTCGCGCGGAAACGGGACTGCGAGGGAATGTTTATGGCGAACAAGAAACCGAAACGAGGAAAAGTCAAGCGGGAGAGGAACATGGCGTTCTCGACCCTGGCGGTGCATGCCGGGGAAGATCGGTCGCGTTACGCGGATTCGATCACGACGCCGATTGTGCAGACGTCGACGTATGCGTTCAAAGACAGCCGCGAAATCGAGGCGTACACCAAGCACGGCAAGGCGCGGTTCGAGTACGGCCGCTACGGCAATCCAACGGAACAGGTTGCAGAACGCCGGCTCGCGGCGTTGGTGAACGCCGAAGACTGTGTCGTGTTTGGGTCGGGCATGAGCGCGATTATCACAACGATTCTTGCGCTTGTTCACAGCCACGATCATATTGTCATAACGGACGACGCATACAAGAAAACGCTCGAGTTCTGCAGTTCGTATCTTGAACGGTTCGGGGTCAGTTGCACCATCGTCCCGTTTGGCGATTATGAAGCGCTCGACCGTGCCGTACGGCCGAATACGCGATTCATCTTCTCGGAGTCGCCCACGAATCCGTACCTCAACATCTTCGACCTCGACCGGCTCCATGGGATTGCCAAGAAGCATAAAGTGCTCACGCTTATCGACTCGACGTTCAGCACGCCGGTGAACCAGCGCCCGCTCGATTTCGGCGTCGACCTCGTGCTGCACAGTTGCACGAAATACTTGGGCGGCCACAACGATATCCTTGCCGGGGCGGTGCTCGGCCGGAAGGAACTGATCGACGAAGTCCGCGCCTTGCACAAAGCCACGGGCGGCGTCATCGACCCCCACTGTTGTTATTTGTTGCTGCGTGGGTTGAAGACGTTTCCGTTGCGCGTGGCCGTCCAGAACGAGACGGCCACGAAAGTGGCGCGTTTCCTCGAGGGGCATGCCCAGGTCAAACGGGTCTACTACCCCGGCCTCGAGAGCCATCCGCACCACGAGATTGCCAAGGCGCAGATGAAGGGATTCGGCGGCGTCGTTACGTTCGATATCAAGGGCACGCTTTCCTCAGCGAAACGATTTCTCGACAACTTGAAATTGTGTTTCATCGCACCCAGCCTCGGCGGCGTCGAAACCCTGATCACGCATCCCGCCTTGGTCAGTTACTACGACTGCACGCGAAAAGAGCGCTATGCCCTCGGCATCACAGACACCCTGATCCGCTTGGCCGTCGGCGTCGAAGAGGCCAACGACATCATCGCCGACCTCGACCAGGCGCTCAAGAAAAGCGCACGACGACGCGCATAGGAAGCGCACGGACGATCGAGTCCCCGTCTGCGGACTCGAGAACGCAGTTCCCTGTTTGCGCCAGTTTCGGCGCCCGAGAACGGCGGACCTCTTTGACTGGGAGGAGACTGCTATGGAGCATCCAGAGGTCTTTCTTATACCCGTTCTGATGATTTCAGACTACTACTTGACCATCCTGTGCGCGTTTCAGAAGGAGAAGAAGTATGACGAACACTTCAGAATCCAACACTTCGAGTTGAATTGCCTTTGGCAGAAAGACATTGCCCGGAAGAGGCTGTTTAACCCGCGCCATTTGACTTTGGTTCTCCTTGTTACGGCGGTCATGTTCTGCGGGGTGGAGTACGGCGACCTACCCGACTCGTCTCTCGAAATGTTCTTAGGTCTTTTGACTGTCATCTATGGCGCCATAATTGGGAGACATTTACTCAATCTCCTGTATTTTCGGCGTCTTACCCGCCATCCGGACGACGTGTCGGGCCAGGTTACGCTCAGCCATCAGCTCATGCTGCGCATATCCTGCTATCAATTGCTGATGGTTGCCCTTCCTATCGCCATCATCGCCGTTTTCTCTCCGAGTCCTTTTGTCTTTGGGGGACTTTGTGGTTTGGCCGCTGTGATGGGCGTTCATGGTTTCTGGATGTGGCGGCACAAGACAAAACGAAAGCCTTCCCGGAAGGTTATCCTGGTCGTGATATTGGGCCTCATTTTGGTTTATGTCGCCGTAGTTTTTGGGTTGGTGCTTTGCAGCGATGTTGCGCGACGCCAAGAGATCGCTGCGTTGCCAGCTTTCCTTCATTACGAGGAGAAGAATTCACGCGTCCCGGAGTTGTTTGGGAAAGCCCGGGCGCGTGTGCAGGATTGGGACATTGAAGGTGCTGAAGCCGTATATCAGGAGATTGTGCGGCTCGAACCGAACAGCGCTGCAGGATATGTTGGCCTGGGTACTTGCCGCTTCTTTCAGAAGGACCTCGATGGTGCGGAATCGCACTACCGGCGCGCGCTCGAGAGCCATCCCAGATTTGCGGGGTCTTACATCGGTTTGGGCGCAGTAGCACTCGAGAGGAACGATTACGAAACAGCCGAGGAGCACTACCAGAACGCGTTGGATCTCGACGCGGACCCCGTAGCAACTCACTGGGGTTTGGCGCTTGCATACGAAGGGCTTGGAAATGACACAAAAGCGCTGGAACACTGGCGCAGCGCAGCTCGATGTGCTTCGAACGCGCGGATCGTCCGCACAGCCAACGATAGGGTTGCCGAGCTGCAAAACCGCGGCCCGAGCAAATAGCTGTTCAACGTCGATAATGGGAGGAGGACACGGTGTCGGGAAAAGCGATGGCATGCTTAATCCTCTCTGGCGCGATTCTGTTAACCACGACTTTGTCTAGTGCCGAGGGGTTGAGCGCAATCGTGAAGGATCATCTTGGTTCGCCGACGCTTTTTGTTAACGGGGAGCCGGCGGTCCCGATGATGTTTTTGGGCCGGACGTTCTCGATGGAAGGAAAGGATTGGCGGGAGAACTACATGGCGCAGGCCAAGCTGGCCGCAGCCGCAGGCATTCACATTCAGTCGTTTGACGTAGGGATGCCGTGGCCGAAACCCGGCGAGGAAGCGGATTTCTCCGGCGTTGACGCGATCCTCGATGCCATGGTTGCCAACGACCCCGAGGTGTTGATGCTGCCTCGGTTCGGTGTGCTGCCTCCGTCGTGGTGGTATGAAGAACATCCGGGGCATCAGATGCTTTTCAGCGATGGCCAGAAGGGTCAATTCAGCGTGGCCTCGGAAACATGGCGCAACGATATGGAAAGGCATCTCCGGGCCTTTGTGCGGCATTGCGAAGCCAAATACGGCGCCAACATGCTGGGCTATCATCCCTGCGGGCAACACACGGCCGAGTGGTTCTACGACCGCTCTTGGGAGCCGGTTCACAACGGGTTCGAGGAGGCGTTTCGCTCGGGGTTCGCGGCGTGGGCGCGGCGCAAGTACGGCGCCGAGGACGCGTTGAGCGCCGCCTGGGGACAGCCCGAGGTCACGTTCGACTCCGTCCGTGTCCCGAACGCCGCCGAGCGGGATGCCGCCCGCACCGGGTTCTTCCGCGACCCGTCGCAAGAACGGTTCGTGATCGATTTCCACGAGTATCAAAACGTCGCCATGGTTGAAGCGCTCGAGTTGATGGCCCGTGCGATCAAGGAAGAAACCAACGGGAAGAAGCTCGTCGTCCTGTTCTACGGCTACTTCTTCGACCTCGGTGGCATTCCAAAAGGGCCGCAATCGAGCGGCCATATGGCCCTCGGCCGGCTCTTGAAGTGTCCGGACGTGGACGTTCTGACCGCGCCCATTTCCTACGGCGACCGCGAGTTGGGCGGGAGCGGGCCATTTATGACGCTGGTGGATTCGGTGCGTGACGCCGGCAAGCTCTGGCTCAACGAAGACGATACCCGGACGTTTTTGTGTTCGCCGACATCCGCGATGGTTCCCGTTGGCAAAGTGGACACTGTTCAGGAGAGTCAGTGGCTGCACCAACGCAACTTCGCGCAGTTACTGCCGCGCCGCCTGGCCTGTTGGTACATGGACCTGCCCGGCGAGGGCTGGCTGAATGCGCCGGAACTCTGGGACAACATCGGCCGGCTCCGCACGCTGTACGCGGCGGAGATGGCGCGGCCCGCCGATTGGAATCCGGAAATCGCGCTCGTCGCTGACGAACGAAGCACGTTTTATCTTGCGGACTCCCCCACGCTCACCGCGCTCCTCGGGTCGGGTTTACGGCGCGCGTGCTATCGCATGGGCGCGCCGTTTCGCCAAAACCTACTATCGGACGTGCTCGAGGGCCGCCTCGAACTCCCGAGGCTCACGATCTTCACGTGTTGTATAAAACTCACCGCCAAGGAACGCGGCCAGATAAAGAAAGCCCTCGACGGCAAGACGGCAGTCTGGCTTTACGGCAGCGGCTATCTGGATGACGCGCGGGGATCCATCGAGAACATGACGGACCTCACCGGATTCTCGTTTGCCGAGACGCGTGACGGCGGGCCGGCAGTCGTCGCGTTCGAGCACGATCAGCCGCTCGCGCAAGGCCTCCGGAAACCGACCTACGGCCCGGAGCTGGCCCTCACGCCGCGCTGGTCAGTGAAGGAAGAACACGGCGTCGAGACGCTCGCAAGGTTTTCCGACGGCTCGGTTGCCGCGGCCGTTGCCGAGGGCGGCCGGTTCCGCTCGATCTACATCGGTACGGTGGAATGTCCGACCCAGGTGCTGCGCAACATCGCGCGAACCGCGGGCGTGCACGTCTACCTCGATTCGGACGACGTCGTCTTAACAGACGGACGTTTCCTGGCCGTTTCCGCCAGTTCGTCAGGTGAAAAGGCAATCGCCTTGCCGAAAGACTGTTCGTTGCGCCGCATGGATGCCGACGAACGACTCGATGCGACGGATGGCCTCGTCCGAGAAACCCTTGCCTTGGGGGAAACCCGGTTCTATTGGATCGAACCGTGAAGTGTTCCGTCCGAAACCGCGAATAAACGCGAATACACGCGAATGGGAAGAACCTGTCGCTGCACACCGAGGGCCGCCTGAAACTCGGCGCCGCCATCGACTTCCTGGACAGACCCTGCCGTGGCCGTCACAAGAAACGACCAAGCCCACCCCGGCCCCTGGTATTCCTGTCCATGGCTGTCCATTCGTGTCCACTGGTGTCTATTCATGGATAGGGTTGGCCGAGGGCGGTCAGGGCGCGCATGTCTCAGCGGGGCGCCGGAGTTCCTCCGGTGCCATACTGTGCTCAGAGCGCGTTGGCGGGCTGGTTGGGCGAGGCTGAAGGCTCGGTTGTGTCAGGTTGGGGAACGGCTCCGGAATATGGCGGCAAAGCGACCGTCTTTGTTGCCTCGGTGATGCCGCCGCCGAACGCGCGAGCGTCGAAACGATCCAACACCTCGAAAACGAGAAGAGCGTCTTTCTCGCCTTTGAACGTGTATGTCAGGAATGCGTGACGGCCATCGGATAGCGCGCACGCTTCCCCAGGTCGCAGCGTAACGGATCCCAAGGGTTCAAAACGGTCTGGAGCGTGAAGCATCAGCGCATAGCCCTTCTCAGTGGGCTGGGTCGCGTCGACGAGCACGGCGCTTCCGTCCGTTTGCGCGCGCACGTTGGATATCCCCCACAGCCTCCCGTTCTGTTCGATGTACTCGATGGCTTCACTCGTGCCTGTGCGCTCGATGACTTCACCCGGCGACTTCTCCCCCATCCCGCCCCGCCCACCTAAGGTTCTCAGAACCCAATACGCCGCCAAACATAACAGGGCGGCAAGCAGCCCTATAAGAATCTCTCTGCTTCTCATGTGTACCTAAGTACCGAATTCACGCCACTGCGCGCAAATCCGCACGCAAGCAAAGCGGCAAGATGCCGCGTATACGTTGCCCGTAAGAAACGCGGCAAGATGCCGCGTATACGTTGCCGCCAATGTAGAAGGGGCATCTTGCCGCTTTCCCCTCTTCCCGTTGGGCTTGAGAAGCTCATGCTCAAACCATGATTAAGCTGCACACTCGGCCAGCAGGTGCTCACTTGGCCTAGCGTCCCGAGTGCGAAATCTCTTCACAGAGGTAAGCGTTTTTTCCGGACATTCACCAACGCTGAAGCCTTCCTCGCCGGCAGCTATCCCCGTCGTCATTGCCACCTGACGGTTCGCGGCTAACGGGTGCGTCAGCGTCAGTGGGCCGTTGGCTGTTAGCGTTGCTTGCGGATGCACTGGCTGCTTCGTACCTACGGCCTTCCCGTCGCAAGGCCACCGAAGAAAAACGCAAACCCAAGCACCTTATCACAGTGTGGGCAACTGTACATTACTTCCTTCTTGACGATGCCCGCCACCTCCTTGTGGACCTCGTCTCTACTTTGTCGTGTCGCAGACTCGAGCGTGACTTCCTTCTCGCAATACGGACACTTGGCCATTCTGGAGTGCTCCCTCCGCATTAAGCCACCCGCTCTCCGGGTGCGAATCCACAAGGTTCTATCATTCCCGAGTAGCCAGCGCTGAAAGCGCCCTTCTATATCAGCCCAGGGCAACCGCCCTGGGAATCCGGCAGGGACCAACGACAAGCCCTGAAAGGGCGGTCTAAGCCCGGTGTTTCAAAACCCATAGGTCGCCCCTACAGGGCTGTTGCTTTGCCTGTCCTCGTACCCAGGGCGGTTGCCCTGGGCTGATATAGACGCGCACTTTCAGTGCTAGATTTGCCGGCTCTGCCACAGAACCTATGACTCCCGAAGGTTTCTCTATTGCCCTCTTCTAGAGGGCTTCCTCATACCACCGGCTTTGCCCGTCGTTGCTGATTGCCCAGAAGGCATAAGCCCTATTACACGCCGTCATTCCTTCTCACCCGCCCCGTGTCGCCCTTGCCGCTGGCGGAGAGGGCTACTACTTGCCCCTGTCATTGCTGTCCAACGTCTGAAATCAGCTTCAAATTGAATCGCGCGCGATTCAATCTGTAAGCTGGATTTCTTTGTTGGGAATTCTCATTCTTATCACAGAGTGCTTTCTATCCCTTCAAGATGCCATCGGTAAGGCCAGAGAAGTCCGAGGAACTGTGCAACGACAAGACCGATCACAACGCCGAGTACCCATCCATACCAGTGACCAATGTTCAGGCCAAAACCGAAGATGGAATACGCAATGTACGCGAGCCATACGATCCACGTGATCCCGTCAGCAATGAGCTTGAAAATGGGGTGATTGATTCGTGATCGCCGTCCTGCCGTGAGATCCCAGAGCTGCCAGAAGAGCGGTGCGACGACAATTGGCAACCACCATCTCTTGTCCACCGAAAGGACGGCGAAGACAATGAGAAGGATGCGTCCGATGAGTTCTTGGATAAAGTGTTTTGAATCGTGCACATCTCTCTCCCCATTCCCAGCAACCGTTACATGGTTTCTTCATCAGACCTATGGGCCGCGATATCGCGCCACAACACCCTACCCCCAGACGGCATAAGCCTTGCTGCATACCGTCATTCCTACTCATCCGCCCCCGCGTCGCCGCTGTGATCCAGATCCACCCGGAACACCATATCCCCGAGCGATTCGGTAGACGAGAAAAAACAAGTAGGGGGCGATGATTACGGCGAATTTCACCCTATCGAGCGCCCCCGCCCATCTCTCTATCCAGCTAACCATTAACTCCAAACCGAAGGCGATGCTAAAGAACAGGGCCACCCCGCTGAGGAAAGCGCTCAACCACAACGCAGCCACGCCGACGAGACAGCCGCCCGCGAGGAATAACAACTCTCTCACGCACCGGTAGAGCACGCCATGCCACTGTCTTGTGCCCATGGCCTTGATCTCCTAGTCGCGCTTGCCGCTGGCAGAAGGGCCCGCGAGGCGTGCTTCCTTCGCCCTTTTCAACTGTCCGATTATTGTCTTTCCATCGCCGAGAGTTTCGACATGCTCGAAATGGAACTCCGCTCCCCCCACTTTGCCAGAACGGAACGCGTGCTCTAGTAGGTCCTTTGCCGCCGTCACGATAGCCTCAATAAGTGACTTGCCAATCTGCGAAAGGAGTTCGGCCTTAATGTCTCCTTTGAGCGCTGCTTCGTAGTTCTTGTGGGCGACACAGTTGTTCCGGTAGTCCCTGACTGGCTTGCATTGATCCCGGAAGGTCTCGAATTCCTGCCTGAACCCTTCGGGGGAATCAAGCGCCTCAACGAGGCTCACAATTGAAAACTGCTTGCAGCCGGACACCTTCTTTCGTTCACTTAGGTGACAGATGGACAGAGTGATCCCCCATCTCAAGGCTTGTTCTATCATGCTGAATGGAGTAGGCGCAGTGTCCTTCAAGACGCCTATGTTTTCTTCACAGTATAGGTCTTGGTACAAGTTCCATTTTATGCGAAGGGAAGCAACGTCTTCGCACAAGTTCCAGTAGACTTGACAGTTGTCAACGTGGAGGGGTTCTTCTTTGTCGCGTGTCGGTTCTGTCATGCCGTGCGTTCTCCCCTTTGGCAATGTCCGCTGCGGCCCAGCAGCCACGGCATGTGCTTGTCGCGCTCGTCGTCGTTGTCGCGTGTGGCAGACCGCACCCGAGCAAACCATGCCGAGCCGAGCTGAAACCAGCCAAGCCTGCCGGACGACTCCAAAGGCTGGGGCCGTGACGGACGCCAGTATTCTAGCACGACAGCGGCGCAAAAGAAACCGCGTAAGTGCCTTGAAGGGGAACGGCGAGTTTGATAGGATTTTACATGGTTTCGTGGCCGGTGATTGGGCCGTTTGTGGTGCATTGATGCGGGTTCATTTGAGTTTGGGCAGCAATGTCGGGGATCGCAAGGCGAACCTCGAGGCCGCCCTCGATGCGCTCGGCCAATTGGACGGCGTCCGCGTCACGGCGCGCTCGAGTTGCTACGAAACCGAACCGGTCGGTGTGGTGGACCAGCCCGCGTTCCTGAACATGGCCGCGGAGGTCGAGACGGTGCTCGAACCGCTTGAACTCTACGAGGCGGCCAAGGAAATCGAAAAGGACCTCGGGCGGGAACCGACGGCCCGTTGGGGGCCGCGGACCATCGACATCGACATTGTGTTGTGGGGCGATCGCGTTCTCGAATCGGACCGTATCACCCTGCCGCACAGAGAGTTCCGCAACCGCGCGTTTGTGTTGGCGCCGTTGGCGGAGATCGCGCCCGACGCGATCGACCCCGTCACCGGCGAGACGGTTGCCGCGCTCGCAGCCCGCCCTCAAGCGCAAGGCCAGGCTGACAGAGTACAAGACTAGCCCGGTTGGTCGGCTGCTTCGCTCCGTTTCATTTGCCTGAGAATGGCTGCCTCGATCTGCTCCGGTTCCTTCAGAAAGAATCGCAGGGTGAGGTCTGGCGACCACAGCCACCGTTGTCGCCTTTTCGGATTGTGACTGCAGAGTTCCAGACAGTTTCCGAACAATCCTTTCTGACAAGAGACCTTCGTCACCGTTTCTGGATCGTCATCGGGATTCTGTCCGGGGTACCACATCGCGATCTCTTGTGTCATGCAATGAAAGAGATCGGTCAGGACAAGGCAGCGCCGATTGGTCACCAGAAGGCTAATGCGCCAGAGCGGTGGCAAATTGAATCCGATGCGATAACTGGGAAGCGTCGTGCTCGACACGGCGCGAAAGCGGCGTTGCTCATGCACCACGAGCTCCTCGGGCAAGAGAGGCGACGGTTTCCCCAGTTTCAGCAAGGTGACCCCCATGCTTCCTCCTCATCTCAGCCAACGGTCTGCGGATGAGCGGCGCGAAGCGTCCGGCTCAATCCGCCGGTTAGCGTTGTTTTCGTCTCAGGGGAATGTCCTGCAGCTAGAGCCTTTCGGGTAACTCATTAGCGTTAAGAACAATCTCATTCTCTAAGGCATCGGGGTCGTCAGCCGTCGATAGAAGATACACCTTAAAGAGCTCAAATGTTGGCCCGTCGAATGCCGTGAATCGTATGCCCAAGCAGCATTCCTCGACCCGCACCACAGTCCCTCGGGCTTCAATCTCCTGAAAGGTATCCGTCAAGAATGACACCTTTACTTCGGAGCCTACCGGAAGCTCGACGTTCGCCTCAACGCAAATGCCGGACACTGAAATGTTTCGGGCCTGGCCCTCAAAGGGTTGGCTATTTGGCGGCGTGACTTTGACGGCCGCGTCGATGCTAAGCCGGGTGAAAACACGTTTCTCGTAACCCTCGAACATAAACCTATACCTCCGCCCCCAATGTCGAGGTCAAGGTTAACACCCGCTTTCTGCCAAGCGGACGTGCCCAGTCAATGGCCAGAAGGCTAACAACGGTTATGTGGTTTCTTCACGACATCTTCGGGCCGCGGAACCGCGGCATAACAACCCTAGCGCCTCAAACGGCATAAGCCTTATTACACAACCATTCATCCTCAGCCGCCCCTGCGTTGCTGATGAAAATGGCGTCTGTGTCGGCGGGATCTGTGTCGGGATGCTCTATCATGCCGCGCATCAATCCCCCTTTGGCAATGCCCGCTGCAGGCCATCAATCAAAACCACGCGAGGCCGCAACCGACGCTACAAGCATAGCACGGCAGGCGCTTCGTGACAATAGGGCGTCATCCTGAGCACTGAGGCAGAGCAAAGATGCTGTCGAGTTGCGGTAGCGCAAGTCATTGTGCAACAATTGAACCAAGCGCCCGGACAAGACCGGGACGCACCGAGTAGGAAGATCGGCCAGAAAGTACCTTTCCGGCCAAGCTTCTAGACCTTTTGGACCGCTCCGCTTGGAGCCCAAACGGGACCGGGACGGATGAGACAGCGCGTGCTCGACCGCTCGGTTCAGGAGGAACTAGACATGGCACGTGTCAGAACCACGACGCTGCTGAAGTTCAAAGAATCCGGCGAGAAAATCACCGCACTCACCGCCTACGACTATCCCACGGCGAAACTGCTCGACGAGGCAGGCTTGGACATCATGCTGGTGGGCGATTCGGTGGGCTGGGTTGTCCAAGGCCGAGACGACAGCCTTGGCGTTACGATGGACATGATGGTGTACCACACCAGCCTGGTGGCCCGCGCGGCGGAACGCGCCATGGTCGTCGGCGACATGCCGTTCATGTCGTATCAGGTGAGCGCTGCTGAGGCGCTGCGCAACGCGGGCCGCTTCATCACGGAAGGCGGCGCGCAGGCGATCAAGCTCGAGGGGCCAGCCGACAAGTTCGGCGACGCCATTCGCGCGATTGTGCACGCGGGCATTCCCGTCATGGGGCATCTCGGCTTCACGCCGCAATCCGTCCATCAGATCGGCGGGTACAAAATCCAGGGCCGGGGCGACGAGGCGCGCGAACGGCTCAAAGAAGAAGCGCTCGGACTCGAAGCGGCCGGGTGTTTCGCCGTCGTGCTTGAACTCGTCAATGCGGATGTGGCCGCCGAGATCACGCAGGCGTTGACCATCCCGACCATCGGCATTGGGGCGGGGTCAGGCTGCGACGGCCAGATTCTGGTGGTCCACGACATCCTCGGCCTCGGCATACGCACCAAATTCAGCAAGGTTTTCGGGGACGCGAAGAGCTTGATGGCGAAGGCGTTTGCCGACTACGTCAAAGAGGTGAAAGAAGGCGCCTTCCCGACCGCGGAGCACGAACACCGATGAAGGTCATGCACACCGCCAAAGAAATGCGCGCGTGGAGCTTCGAACAGCGCGGCGCCGGCAAGACTATCGGTTTTGTGCCCACGATGGGCGCGTTGCACGAGGGCCACATCAGCCTGATGCGGGCCTGTGTCGAGCGCGACGACGTCGGTGTCCTTAGCATCTTCGTGAACCCGACGCAATTCGGGCCGAATGAAGACCTCGATAAGTACCCGAGGACGTTCGAGGCCGATTGCCGCATCGCCGAAGACGTTGGCATGGACGCCGTGTATGCCCCCGATGCCAGGACCATGTATCCGGAAGGCTACGCGACATACGTTGCCGTCGAGCGGCTTACGGATCGGTTGTGCGGTGCGGCGCGACCCACGCATTTCCGGGGGGTCACGACCGTAGTGGCCAAGCTGTTCAATGCCGTGCTGCCTGACCGCGCCTATTTTGGCCAGAAAGACGCGCAGCAGGCGGCCGTGATCCGGCGCATGACGCGCGACCTCGATTTCGGCGTCGAGATTGTCGAGTTGCCCATCGTGCGTGAATCCGACGGACTCGCCATGAGTTCCCGCAACAAGTATCTCAGCGCCGAAGAACGGCAGCGGGCGTCGTGCTTGTCTCGCGCGCTGTTCCAGGCACAGGAGATGCTCGAGAACGGCGAACGCGAACCCAAACGGATTATCGACGCCGTGCGGCAAGGCATGTGCGAGGTCGATATTGACTACGTGGAACTTGTCGACGCCGAAGAGATGACGCCGGTTGAGAGGGTTGAAGGAACGGTTCTACTCGCCGTGGCGGCAAGAGTCGGCGAGACACGCTTGATCGACAACATCAAATTCAGCGCGAAGGCGTGATAATGGAAAACCCCGGTTTTCTTTGGAAGGGGTTCGGGGGAACCTTTCTTTTTCCCAAAAGAAAGGTTCCCCCGAACAAAGGGCGAAAAAGGGAATTCCCATGACAGTGACCATGCTCAAGAGCAAGATACATCGGGCGACGGTGACCGAGGCGGTTTTGGACTATGCGGGCAGTCTGACGCTCGATCCGGACCTTATGGACGCGGCCGATATGTTGCCGTTCGAGCGCGTGCAGGTGCTCAACATGAACAACGGCGCGCGGTTCGAGACCTACATCATCGAGGGCAAACGCGGCAGCCGCACCGTCTGCCTGAACGGCCCGGCGGCCCGGCTCGGCGAACCCGGCGACCTGATCATCGCACTGACCTACGTCGAAATGGATGTCAAAGCGGCCAAAGAACACCGCCCGAAGATTGTCCACGTCGATGAGGACAACAACGTCACCGAAGTCGTCACCTCCCAAGAAGGAAACTGATGATCCCCAGAAGGTCAATTGAATTCAGGAGTCAGGAGACAGGAGTTAGGAGACAGAATGTCCGGCGCTGGCGAGTTGGCGCTGTTCTTGTGATACTTCTTGAGTTACCCGGAGGATGAGTGTCGTTGTGCCAGCATTCACCCCTAAGCTCTTGAGATTCTGTCTTCTGACTCCTGGCTTCTAGCTGCCCGTCTTAGGATGATGCACGGGACCTGAGGGAGGCGTAAGATGGCTGTTCTATGTTGCACTGACCTCATGTGGAGGAGGGAAGCATGTTTGAACGGATTACGTTCGATCCAAAAATCATGGCGGGACGCGCCTGCATCTGGGGCATGCGAATTTGAGTGTCCGTTATCGTTGGGCAGGTCGCGCATGGCGCGGCGGCGGACGAAATTCTGGCCGACTATCCCGACCTGGAAGCGGCGGACATCCAGCAGGCACTCGAGTACGCGGCTTGGCTTGCCCAAGAGGAAGTCCATATCTCGTGAAAAGCGCTGCGTTCTCATCCGCGCTTCTCAAAAAGCCTCCAAACAGTCTCCGCCATCAGCTCATTCCCCGTGTGCGAAAAGTGAAGGCCGTCCAGCGTCGAGTCAGGCGCGCCCAAGACCTTTGTCAGGTACCGCTTCGGAATGAGTGTCACGCCGTACGTGCGCGCGAGTTTTCGCTGCACTCTTCCATAGCCGTTATGGAACGGCGGGAGCGGCAGTTCAAACATCACGACCTGCCGGCCCGGTTGACAAACCGTCGCGAGCAGCTCCCCAAGGTCGGCCGCATAGTCCCGAACAGCCGTGCGATACAGAACGTCGTTGCCGCCGATCTCGAGTATGACAAGGGCATCGTCCGCTTCGATTCGCTCGGCGTTGTGAAGAGCCGAACCCACTTTTGCCCCGCCGAACGAGAAATTCCGCACCGGGACATTCGCTTTTACGCCCAGCAACTCAGGCCAATTCTGCTCCTGCGTATCCGCGCCCATGCTCAGCGAATCCCCGATGACATAGAGCGCTTTTCCCCGTGGAAACGGTATCGAGGGCGTTAAATGATACGGCGCTTCGAGCATCATCATGAGAATGGCCAAAACAGCAAGACAACCGAAAACAAGCCATCCGCGCTTCTTAGCACGCTCCTCGTCTCGCGCTGGAAGTGCAGCATTGACGGCCAGAAGAAGAAGCCAAAGGACATATATCCAAATCGGCAGCGGCGTTGCGGACGCTATCACGAGTACGGCGCCGAGAATCGCAACGATCCGCAGTGCGCCGCGCGACTTCCCGCCCTTGGAACGAAGTCGAGACGCGCAAGCGATCAGCGAAATGACCATCCCGTAGAAAAAGGTCCTGCCATTAGCGAACTCGAGTACGAGCGGGTGCATGTCTGCTCCCCTTCAGTCTGATTGACAATGATGGTTCTACATGCAGGGGATGTCAAGGAGGAACGCGGAACCATCGCCTCCGTAGGGGGTGGCGGGGCAGAGCCGAGACTTGGGTGAAGCGGAAGGCTGGGTAAGGCCGCTGTCAAGAACACATTCCTTCGAAAAGGGCCGACGTGAACGCGCGTTTAGGAAACCGGCCGACTCGCGACGAGGTCCCGGGCGTCTTTTCCCAAAGTTTATTACGTCATTCCCAATGTCTACCCTCTCATTCCCAACGCCCAGCATGTCATTCCCAACTTGATTGGGAATCTCGAT
>Ga0180438_10004590_pt1 | contig 19785 bp, 29 predicted proteins | sample SS_ome_12_FD_132455 | JGI IMG/M metagenome (GOLD analysis project Ga0180438, IMG submission 132455) | Hypersaline lake sediment archaeal communities from the Salton Sea, California, USA - SS_3_D_2 metaG | ecosystem: Environmental > Aquatic > Non-marine Saline and Alkaline > Hypersaline >... | reverse complement strand
TGGCACAACTTGAGCCTATTGCAAGGAAAAGTTTTGCCTTTTCTTCAATTATTTCATACCTTTACGGGATCATTAGCGTTTGAGTCGGCTCGACGGGGGTTGTGCGAGGAATTGCCCTTCTCGAGAGCATGTTTCCCCTTAGTCCTTATTGCTAAGTATTCGCCTAACTCGAGTTGCTTCTTTTGGCTCTACCTTGACGGGTACTCAACGCGACATCCTCGAGATGTTTCGTACAGTCTCCCCTTCAACCTATGAGCACGAAGGTAGGCGCGAGCAAGAGTCCTACTTCTGAACTGGGTCCGGTGTCTAAATTTGTCCTGGGCTCGAATCCTTCTCTCTATCTCAGCTTGAAATTCCATCTGAGAAGAATCCCATGAAGTAAACTCTCGTTCCCCGTTTTCGTGTATGGTCACTATTCCGCTACATGTTTCTATTGTTCTCTTTTGCATTTTTCCCTGCGTTACAACTTCGGTATGAGGTTAAAAAAGAAGACCGCGATGGTTCTCACCGCCGCGGTCTGCCTTAGATGAACGCCGAACTACTCAACTCTAAGATACCAGTGTCCTTTGTATCCTTCCACTACTCGAGAACCGTATCCCGCTTTTCTTGCGGCAACTACTGCCTCTTTCTTTGTCGGGAAAAAGTCATCCTCTTTCTTCTCTGCCTTTTTCTCGACCTTCTTGAACGCAGGCTTTTTCGCCTTATGCTCCTCGAGCGATATTACTTTTTTTGCTGGAGCTTTTTTCGCCTTTGGTGTTGAGGCTTTTTTAGCCTTTGGTGTTGAGGCTTTTTTAGCCTTTGGTGCTTTCTTTTCGTAGGCTGGAGCCTGGCGACGAACGAGCTCCCCGTCCACCGTTACCCATCGGGGCGATGGGAATGCCCCTTCGGGTATTTCGTCGACTTCTTCCGTCTTTATTGTCCTAATCGTCTCGAGAGATATTCCCAACTTCGGAGCGTTTTTGTGAAAGTCCTTGAGAAGCCTTTGGCTCCTCTTCTCGGTAGTCCAGTTGTAGATCATACACCCTTGGGGGTGATCCCCAACGAGACAGACCTCGAAAGCTCTCTCGAGATCCCTTGATATTTTGTAATAGATGATGCCTTCGATAATGACTTGAAATATTCTTGCTGTTTTTTCCATAACTCTCTCCCTTACTTTCCGGGGTGGCTCCATTGCCGCCGCCATGATTTAATTATGGCACCTTATACTCACCTTTCAAGTCTTTTTTTCGTTTTTTCCCTTTTATTTCGCCTACTTATCCGCCTTTGCTAATCTTTCTGAGAAGATAGCTCTGTCTTTTTTATCCCGCGTTTTCTGCTCTTTGCCTTTTGTTCACTTTCCAGCTCCTTGAGCAAAGTCAATACCGTCAAGTCCTTCAACACCTCAGTCAACGATTTCAGTCTTTGGGCCAAGCTCCTCGCAGCCAAATCACTATCCCCTCCCTCAACGTAAACGGCTAACCGAATGAAGTCCTCACCTTCCGCCCTCAGTCTTTTCGGAAGTGACTCCTCGAGTTGCTCTCGTTGTTTGCGCCTACCCTGACTCGACATATCACCACCAAAGAAAAAAGGGCCCTCGAAATCGAGAGCCCATACTAAAAGGAATTCCTACCACCACCATAAAAAAGGAGAAATTCTGGCTACACCTGTCTCTATTATTCGAGATCTCCACTCCAATGTCAAAACCTCACGCCAGATCTACCCCCATTAAAGTAGAAAGGCTCGAGATCCCCGATCTCGAGCCCGTTTTCTCTAAGTCAATCTTGCGATGCCATCTGCAATGTCCTGAAGATCTTCCAGAATATCCCTCAACTCCGATAACTTCTTTTGTGCCAATTCAGCACAGTCGGCGGACAGTGCGAACTTTTCTTCCTCGAAAAACCTCCGAGAAAGATCCAGCTGATCATCCGCTTCTTTGCGAACGTCGAAAGCCTTCTGATTCAAAACACCCAGTCCTTTGTATAATCGTCCCGCCTTTGACATAATAATCTCCTGTTTGGTCTAAAATGTTTCTTCTATCGAGTTATTCAGTTTTCAAAGAGCTTCTTTTTTCCTGCGGTCTCATCCAACCGCCATGATTTAAGTATGGCACAACTTGAGCCCATTGCAAGGAAAAATTTTGCCTTTTCTTCAATTATTTCATACCTTTACGTGATCATTAGTGTTTGAAGAAACTCGACGGGGGTTGTGCGAGGAATTGCCGACTGGCCTAGATACACTGTTCGTCAAAGTCTGCTACCACATACCCGTCTCTAAAAGGACGTGATCTCCCTCTCGTTCCTACTAAATACTTCTTTTCATTTACGCCTGGTTTTTTCTTCTCGGAAAAAATGGATACAGCAAGTCCCGCATCTTGCAGTCGTTGCAACATATCAATACGCTGTTTCAGCGCTACCTCAATCACGTCGAAGTGAAGCTCCACATACATCGCATCAATTACCCTTAGCGTCTCCTCCGATACTCTTTCCAGTATTTCAAGCTCTGCCCCCTCGCAGTTCAACTTGAGAAACGATATTCGAGGAAGCCTAAAAACTTCTCTCACCGTATCAAGAGAAAATGCAATCACCGCCCTCAATTGGCGACCGTCTAAACTACTGTTTTCGCTTACTATCGAATGCCCTAGTTCGTCGCGCCCCTCATACAACGTTACCAACTCATCCTGTCCCGCAATTGCCGCCTGAATCAGCGTAACGTCTCGAATATTATTTTCCCTCAGATTCAGAGCAAAAAGTTCAGCTGACTCTAAGTGTGGCTCAAAAGCGATGACTCGGGATAATGGAAACCTCTCCTTGTATCTCGCGGCAAACACCCCTATGTGACCGCCGACGTCTACGCACCACCCCGAAGTGATTCCATTTCTCGACTCTTCCGCTCGCCTCAAGGCCTCCTGCCTCTGGAAAAAATCAGTATCCTGAATCGCTATCCTGTCCGAAGTACCCTCCCGACACCACCACGACATACCCTCGAAACTCACTTTTTTCGCCTCCATCTTTGCCTCTCCTCTACCATTGGAGTCCTAACTTTTTCTTCCAATAAGCCAGAGCCGTTTTTTCACTCTCCCATATTCCAGTTCTCACTTCCGCCTGACTCTTGAAGCCACTCTCCCATACCTCAGTCGCTAACTTCAGAGAAACAGGCATAGGCAAGAGATATACATCCATTCCCGCGCTCCTCATCGCATCCTTCCCCGTCTCGTATATCGGACGGACTAAGCCGTCTAAGTTCAACTTTCTAACCGTTTTCGAGATCGGAGGCCTACACTCCTCTGGGTTCGACACCACAAGTTGAATCCTACACATGATAGGCCTGTTCTCGTATACTTCACACCTATCATTTCTCAGAAATACACACGGCCTTTGCGTCAAAAACCACCGCTCAACCGACGAGAACGGCGACATAAGCCACCTCACCTGCTCGTCCAGCCGACTCTTCAAATCATTCCACCTCCACACATCCTGTCTCAGAGAATCCACCGCGAGCAACGCCTCGGGCAACGTACACATGACCAATTGCTTGCAACAATGCGCGCACCCTTCACTGCAAGTTATCTCGAAATCTCCCCTGACCTGCTCGACATACTTGTCCGCTTTCTCATATGCCCTACGTATTCGTTTCGTGACTCCCCTTACTTCTGACTTCTTTCCCATATCTCCTCCTCTCTCATAACTCGATACCAAAATCCTTGAATACATCCACCGCAGCCCGACATGTTGCTTTTTTGCACTCCTGTATTGGTCCAGAGTGGTACGCCTGATGCGTTACCTGAGTGTTGAATTTCAACACGTCAAGCAACTCATCGACCTTCTCCCTCTCCTTCTCTACGTCTGTCGTTATCACCCTCCCCTCCTCGTCAACTCGAATAAAAGGCTCGGCTACCACCCTTCCCTCTGCTACCAGTTCAGCTAACTGCTCCCTTGGTGATTTCATTTCTATACTTCATTCCTTTCTGAGAAATAGACTCTCCTCGAATAAACGAAGAGTTTCCATTCCAGCTATGATACCCTACAGTCTGTCCCTCTTATGGTAGAGTATATTCAAAGGAGACTTCTTCATGGGCGCATTTATCAGCGGACCTTTATGGGATGATGGGAGTGGGGCAGCCCAGACTCTCAACGCAGCCTACGACGTAGGTAACACGATCGATCTCGGCGAACGAAATGGCCTCATCATTAAAGCCACTATCGCCGTAGCTGCACCGACAACCCTCCATGTCCTTCCTGAATACTCACTCGACGAAGGAGCCACCTGGATAGTTGGGTACCTTGGCATCGCCGACGACTCGGGAGTTATCGAGCACAAAGAAGTTGAAATCCAGCTCGACGGCTTCACAGGAACAAAAGCCTTCGGTCTTATCTTCCCCGCAGAGTCAAAAGTTCGTCTCAGCGCAAAAAGGACGGGCGGTGCGGGAGCAACTCTCCTCCTTGAAGGGTATTCTCGAGATCAGGACGATGCAGTTCCTTACCTCATCACTGGAGTTTCTCCTTCCTCTGTCGCGCTTGTTCAAGGCGGTGACGCCGCGGGAACAACCCCCTCAACCAACCCATTCGTAGCGGCGGGAGTATACGAAGCCGCCCCCTCCTCTGTCGCCGATACCCAACTGAAAAGATTGCTTATCGATGCCCAAGGCCGACTTCAATCCCGAGTTCAAGGTGAAATCTCCCACGGTGCAGCCGAAACAGGAGACCCTGTAAAAACAGGAGGAACATATCGCGCTGCGCCTGGAGCCGTCGCCAACGGTCAACGCGCTGAATTTATTACTGATAACATAGGTCAACAACGAGTCTATGTTGACCATAATCTACTTCTCGGAAGTGCTTTGATAACAGGAGGCCTCGCTGGAGTTTTCGCCTTCGCTGGGCCCGCAGCCCAAGGCGCCACCGCTACGGGAAATCCCAACCAAGTCGGTGCCGTCTATCGAACCGTCCCACCAACGCTTACCAATGGACAAGTAGGCTCATTCTGGATTGACAGTGTTGCCCGTCTAGGCGCGATCTGTTTCGGGGATGTCGCCGATGACATAGCCGATTCATCCGAGTCCCCAGTAGCGATTGGAGGTCGAGCCTATCAAGTTTTAACTCAAGTTTCAGACCCACTCGATAGAGCCAAGGCCGCTTTCGATATGTATCGCCGCCTCTGGGTTCGTACCGCTTCCTACAATGAGCTCACAGATAACATCCGAGCAGCCTCAAATACCATCGCCGATGAGTACTCTATCAATCCTGATCCCTGGGCACCGAATCTCACCAACGTCGCTGCAGGGCCTCTGTATTATCCGAATAGTTCGGGTTTTGTTATCGGAGCCCATACGTTCCTTGCAATAGTCTTTTCAATTGAAGATGGAACACTCACTTTTGAAGTCTACAACGGAACATCCTGGGTCGACGCGACCGCTATGTTTGTATGGACCGCAAACGGCGGTAGCGGTTGGAGTGGTTCCGACTTCACCGAGCCCGGTTCGGGAACCCCTGTTGACTTCGCCGTAACCTGGGATCATATCCGATTCCAAAAAATTCGAGCGGCCTTCTCACGTTCCGATCCCGCAAACTCGGTTTCAATCTACGTCATGCATGGCGCCAATTAAAGGAGAATCCTATGGGACCCAATAGTAGTAGCTATGATCGAATCATTAACAAACACTTCCACTCTGCCGAAACCATCTATCCTGTAGATATAACTTCACCCTATTCCGTTTCGTCGGCGGCGGGAGCAGGAACCCCCGGTTCACTCATAACCATCTTTGCAGCCGACACCTTCTCTGAATCGTACGATATCCATTACGTCTACGGTCGGGGCCTACCCTCTGATTGCGCTTTTCGTGTCCGATTCTATATTGGAGCTACTCCTCGATTTGTCGGAGAAACTGAATTTTTTCGGGGATCGAACTTTGAACGAGGAGGCTCAACCCCTATCATAACAGGCGACGATCACGAACTACTTGATCCCTCTGAAATCCTTCAAGCCGACGCAATTGCAAGCATAGCCGGGCCCATTACACTGCTCTTTTCAGTGGGTATCCACCGATACTAGGATCAAGGTACCTCTAACCACTTGATCTTGCCTCAGAATACCGTTCTTTCGGTGTTTCTATTATAGCTATAGCCACTTTGATGATACTCTGTTTCAGGCGCCTAGTGCTACAAGGAGGCCACTTGTGAGTATTTTTTCATTAGCAAGTACAACGAAAAGAATCGTCAACAATGTATTTCGAGCAACGCGATGCGACGACGATGGATATACCCAAGTCACAAATAAGCCTGACGACTTCTTCAATACACTCCCCCAAGATAGAAAAGAACCTATTGTCAATCATTATCTTCACGCAGAAGAAGCAACCCCCACTCTCTCGGGTACGCAATCACTCGGCTCCTTGACTATCACGTTAACGCCCACCGCTGATATCGATATCGGCGACGCCATCACTATTAAAGAAGGGGATCAACGTTATCAATCTATCGTCAAAGCCAAGGATGCGAGCAGTGTCACAGTCGTCTCGCCTCTAACCTACGCGTTCACTGTCGCAGCCTCTGTCTCCGCGGGATCGTGGAACCTAAACAAGAATGGCAGTATCACTCCCGTTTCCTTCGAGCTTACTTCTGTCTCGGGAGTTACAATGCATCTCACGAAAATATCAATCAATCTCATCGATAATAGTGTCATGGATTCCAGCAAATTTGGTTCTCTTGCCGCGCTTGCCAATGGAATGGTCCTACGACATGAGAACAGTCGAACCTGTAATCTGGCCCTCCTGGTTAATAACAGTGGATTTTCAGAACAAGGCTTTTCTACCATTTACGACGAAAAACCCCCTTCTGGCGTTTACAGTGCTCGCCACACCATGATCATTCCCGATATCTATGGCTCTGTTCTTGAAGTCACAGGAGACCCCAGCGATAAATTCATCCTAAGAATTCAGGACGATCTGAGTGCAATGGATAACGTAGTATGTAACCTCGGAGGTCATATCATTACAGCTTAAACCTATCCTTTCCTGTAATGTATACTCTAAGCCTAAACAAAAGGAGTTTCCATTATGCCACAACAACCCGATGTCCTATATGGAGAGAACTTCGTCGAAACCGCAACGCCCCCCAGTGGTGTCGATCCCGCTACCTACCGCCGAGACTTTGCCTTCGCAAAAGACCTCATTCGGCAAGCGGTTCCCCCAGGAAAAAAAGCATCGAAATCCTTCCTCGTTAGGCTTATCCGCGGATGGCGAGCCGACAACACCGAAGTTATTCCACTCATCCCACTACGAAAACGAATCAATAAGATCGACCAACTTCTCGAAACAGAAACTGACACCGACACCGTAGCCCAGCTCAATGCTGAGAAGACTACGCTCGTCGCCCGAATTCAAGCCGCTAGGCCCCCAAACTTCGCCGATAATCCCATACTAACCTACAAACGTCTGAGAAATAATCTCAGTATTTCAGGCCCTCTCGAGTGTAAGTCACTTACTGTCCCTGAAATCGAAAGTCTCATTGACGAAGTTATCGCCGAACGACTCCCCTCCTGGACCTTTCTTCCAGTCGAAGAACCACCCCTTCCCTGATACACTAAAGAAAAGAGGATACCATGAACCTTGCTCGTCACAATGCGATCCCTCATCGAGTTTTGACGGAAAATTTCAGGAATGACCATTCTGTCCTGAATAATAACTTCAGCCTAGTGGGATCACCCACTATAAATAACGGAGTCTCAGGCTTTTCCGCCTCCGACTATTTAACTCTCGACAATGTTCTTTTGCCGTTGTCTGGAACCATTATCGTTCGAGCGTCCTGGCCAGGTACCGGCACAAACCCTCGACTCATTAACAGCGCCACAGGAAACAAAAATCGATTATACGTCAACTCAACCTTTACAAAGTGGTGGTTTGAGTTTTCGATCGGGGGAGTTCAACGCGATACCTACACCACTAACATCACCTCTCTCATAGGACAAACCATTGACGTTGCCTTTACTTGGGAATACAACGGCGCAACCACCACAGTTAAATCCTATATCGACGGCGTTCTTACGGGTACTTTTGGACCACTCGCCGGATACGTCCTCCCCTATGACGGCGCGTTGCAAGTAGGGCAAGGCTCCTCTGTACCTTTCCCTGGCACGCTGTACGGTCTCGATCTTTTCGATATAACACTAGAAGCCGACGACCTTCTCGCTATCCACAACGAAACACTCTTCTCTGACCTGAAAGTTGAAAATACTCTCTTTTGGCTTCCTTGTGAACAGACCTATGATAACGGTTCCGGAACCCGCGTCACACCCGCACTCGGTACCTCGGGAGTCTCAGAGGTTACACTTGGCGACGGATCTACCTCGGGCACTTTTCCTACACTGAATACCGGTCGATCATTCCAGTTCAACGCCTCCCAGTATATCCGTATACCCGACAACGACGCATTTTCGTTCTCTAACTCCGACCCTTTTTCCGTCGGCGGTACCATCCGTCCTGATCTTTCCGCCCCTACCACTTCAGTGATAATCGGCAAGTGGTCATCCCTCGCAATCGGCGGCGGAGAATGGCTACTGTATAGAAACCTCGGAGATCAATCACTTCGCGCACTATTCCTTGATAACGTTACCGGGAGTTATCTTCTTCTATACGCTGGCCTGACGATGATCACCGGTAACCATTACACTGCCGGTATGACCTACGACGGAAGTGGTACATTTAGCGCCTCCTCTGTCCAGTTCTACGTAAACGGCGAAGCTGTCAGTAAACTTTCTGCCGGTACCTCTCCTACTCTGTATAATAGCAGTGCCCCTCTAGTTATAGGTAACGCCCCAGGTTACGCCGTCGGAAACAACCGCGTTGGACTTTCGTTTGTGAGTGATAAAGCCTACTCACCACTTCAATTCAAAATACTCCATCGATTGATGGAATCCTGGAGGCACGTTTAAAATGAATGCCCTTGATCTTGCCCTTGAACATAATGCTTCAGTAATTTCAGCGCCGTTACTCGGACACCTTAAAACCTTAGACGGATACAATCGCACCGTTACCGTCTCAGGATCGCCACTCTGGCTACGGTCGGAGAACAGAGTTGCCTTTAGTCCTCAATACACCGGTAGATATGCCATCGCCCATGGATCAGAGCAACTATTCACCGACCAAACAATATTTATACACTTCAGCCAAGGTATACAACCCGAATATCAATACTTTGTAGTGAAATATGACGGGGTGGCCGCCTGGCTCCTGATAATGGATTTTACATTTAAAATTAGGTTTTATAACAGCACACTTAGCACGTACAAAAGACCTGACGCTGACCCGGTCGGATCTACCTCCTTGGGCGTGACGTCGGTGGGGTCCTCTACTGTTGATTTCTTCTATGATGGTACCTTTGTAGAGCAAGAAACCGGACTAGACTTTTCATCTCAGCCCTCCGTGCCTATCTACGTAGGTAACACCTTTGTCGGAAGCAGTATACCCTGTCTGTCTGCTATCGATTTTCTGGCTATCTTCCCTTCGGCCCTCGAACATGAAATCATCTCCGGTCTCCACGCCGCCGTCGATCGAACCCTTGTTACTTCTGATCCTGTAGTCAATGACTCCGAACCCCAGAAAGACACTAAGGGAGCCGTGACTCACCTCTGGGGCCCACCGAATGAGAATAATGTTATCCCCGATTATTCCGGTTCGGGTTATCACGCCACACTATCCGGATCAATGGGAGTAACCTCCGACGCCGATCGACATCAATACGTGTCCCCTGCCCAGGGTGGTGCGTTAATAACTATCCCTAAAGGGTCTCTTAACGCCGACAAGTATCAATATACACTCGAATTCAAGGGCTTTACTTATAAGGGTCCCGGAGAAGCCTCCGCTGGTCGAGTATTCTCCAAAGGACCTCTTTACGTCTACGCAAACGGCTATTACGTAAACTTTACCGGGGGATTTGACATATGGGGCCTCTCCGTTCCGACAAATAAGAAATGTCATCTACAATTTTCCCATGATCGATCGACGCCGGGGATCACACCGGAACTTCACATAAACGGGGCCCCCGCCTCCGTCTCAGTCGCCGCCTCTTCTTCCGGAAACCCCATAACTGACGCTACCTTTGATCTAAGTATCTTTAATATTCCGACCGCTATTAGAGCCGCCGACGCTGAAACCGAAGAAATTCTTTACTACCCCACAATCCTATCCTCGGCGGACAAAAGAGATAACTACGTAAAGTTCGCAACCCGGCACGTTATCGATCTCACCCCTCGTTTTGAGCATCCCGAAACATTCGGCGCTGTAACGGCTCCGGGCAATGTCGGACCGTGGCGAACCTGGGCCGGGACCCATCAATGGATTGACGACGGCGTCGACCGATATATTGAGACGTCCACGAATAATGCCTACATGTCGCTTCAATCCAAATATAACCATGGAGCCTGGTTTCTGGATTGGTACAAAGCTACCGGAAACGTTATTTGCATCCAAATCCTATCAAACGACCCGACCGCTGGATACACCGGAGCTAGACAAACCGGGTACCTATTTTATATCCCCGACTCTGATATTCGCCTCTATCGGACTAACGGCGGTTCAACCGCCCTCCTTACGTCAACCGGACTGGGATGGTTGCCTGTTGGTAACATAAAGTTTCTGCTAACCCGACAGGCTACAGATGGAAAGTTCACACTCTTCACCCGAGACAACAATCACCCTTTGTGGACACAAGCCCTGCAAACTACAGATAACACCTATCAATCCTCGATTGCTATTCAAATATACATGTTCAGTGGTGCCGGTACCCTGAGAGTCAAGCGAGTCGTACTCTGGCCTTATGGAGATACTCTTCTTCCCAATGACATCGATTTCATCCGAGACTAATCCCCTAGATATTGTAGTAAACCCCCACGCGTACAAGTAAATCCTGTGCCGGAGCTATCGTCCTGCTTCCTCTGTACCTTACATCTAACTTCGTCCCACCAGAAAACGAATGCACGAATATTCCATATTCTCCCTCTAAATAGTAGGTCTCCTGATATGTCTATTACAATCGAAATACTTAACGCCATGATATCCTCCTGAACCCAGAAGATATCATCTCGTTAGCCATATAGGGAGTACAATGCCCTGAACTCCTCAATCACTCTCGACGCCTCCGCCTTGGTCAAGTCTCGAAACTCACACCCCGCTATTCTTTTTACCCTCTCCCTCGTCTGGTCCCAGTTCAATCCCAGCGTATTGGCTATCGACATGATGCAGTTCTTTTGCCTCACTGTCGCTGGAATTTCCCCTCGTGACATCTCCTTCAGATCACCGATGACTATGTTCGCCTTCGCACGGGTCAACTCTTCCACTCCACACCCTATGATACGTCTAACCCTCTCCTCTGTTTGTTCTTCATTCCATCTACTAACCCTGGCTATTCCTCTAATGATATTTATTTGTCCTTCTGTGGCCTTCATTTCCCTGTCCTTCTATCTGAGAAAGTACTTTTTCTCTGCGTTTTTCCCTACTTAGCACACCGTTAGTCGAACGTTAGCTCCTTCCACGATATCAACTAACGATCAACTAACGTTTTCTCATTTGACCTATGATTATGAGAAAGTATATCCATTTCAGCGCGAACTAGATAAGCGCCACGGTCAACCCATCAAGTCTCGCTGAATTTCCCGCATTCACAAAATCGCAACTCACGGCTATCTTTTGGGTCGCCGTGGTATCAATCGCCGTTGAGGCAAGTTGACTCACCGTCACACCGCTAACCGTCTCTCCTCCAATTGTCGAGCCGATAATTGTTCCCCCCGCCCCTACAGTGCGAACTATCAACTCAATGTCAGCCGAAAAAATATCATTGCCCACAGGCGTGAAACCATCTGACCGGATCACCGTTGACCCTATCTTGTATGCAATCGTTACCGCACCGCCTGCTGCTACCGACGTGATTATCCCTTGCGCCCTTATCTTTATAACGGAACCCTCAACTAACGTGTTCGCCGGAATAGTATAATCCTTGTCGAAGTCAGTCGCGGCGTCAGAAACGACCGCCGCCGATGCCGCCACCTGGGAATACACTTTTATCCCTGTGTCCGCCACGTCAAACAGTTCATTTAGCGCCTCTCTCCACCCACTGTCAGAGCTGAATTCTGTCGTTTCGCCTGCCGCTGGTTTTCTCAATGCTAACCGTTCCGTGGTAAACGCAATTGCATTCTTTGCATACGCCTCGCCACTGTTGACCGTGCATTGAACAAGATAGGTTCCTTCAACGTCAGGCGTGAAAGTCGGCGATGCTACCGTCGCGGAAGACAACGCCGCCGAGGAGCCTACCGGCTTGCTCACAAACGTCCAATTGAATGAAGTCACTCCCGTCAAATCAGACAACGAGAGCGTCACTGTCGGAGCCCCCGAAAGTTTAGTATACGCAAACGTTCGAGCCACCCCTGGCGATCCTGCTGCTTCTGCTGTAATATCCACAACTATCGAAATACTTAGCGCCATAAAGCCCTCCTGAACTTAGAAAGTATCATCTTTTTGCGTTTTTGGCTCCTGTCTTCAATTGTCAACAGTGCCGCTCTACTGTCCTCAATAGCTAAACAAAACACTTACAAGGTTCTCTCACTCTTTTTGATCGACTGGTCGCTTAAACCCATTGATATTACTCGGTTTTTTCGCTCTCAGGGGATCTACTGCGCTATTTCTAGTCTCGTGCTGTCGCAAGTCGTTGTATTTATTCCGTTTTTTTCGGGGGATCCGTCTTTTACTCCTCTCCTTGTTGACACCAGCTAGACCGCTTGCTGTGCCTCTCACCGAAAGGAAACAACATGACAAAAACAAAAAACACCAGCGCAGCCCTTCGAGAAAAAAAGAACCTTAGCCTGGTGGGGTCAACGAGCTATCGCTAACACGTTCCCATACAACCGGTACTTGACACGGAGATTGACCAGGAAGGCCCTGCAACCTCCTAGTCAATTCCACTTCAAGTCTCATTATCGGGAGTCCTTTAGTTCTATCACACCGCTCTCTCTCGTCAATCACTATCTCGCGGCTATCGAACAGAAGAAATCCACAAAATCCGACTCTGGTATTCCCGCGCATAAAGACGCTCTCTCTATGTAACGATAAGCTCTCACTGCCTCTATTGGACTGTACCCCGATCGAATCAATAACTTAAACCACCAAGGAGTCAGCTGACAGTCAGAAAGTCTTATCGTTTCGTCCACAGACTCTCCTAAGCACTCGAAAGCCCTACGAATGCTATCATGCTCCGTCTTTATTCCGCCCGCAACCAGCACGGCAACTCCCCGCTCCAACCCCACAAAAAACTTTCCAGCAACCTCTCTGGCTTCCTGCAATGTCATCTCACTCATCCTGGCTCCCTTTCTGTGTAAATCTCCGACCCTATGCACTCGACACCGAACCTGGTATTGTCATCAATTGGCCACGGTGACGGATGCAACAATCCACCCAGTCTCCCCACTGCAGAAAGAAACGAACCAGTCTCCATCCCCCCATCATCCCCTATGATCAATCTCTTCTCCATTCTCGGAACACTGGCCTGTAACGTTTCTCCCTCGTCAGTCACGACTCTCTCCCCATGGAGTAGCACTGTTTGAACTGTCGACATCCAAACAAATGCCTCTTTCGTTCCTATCAACTGCCTCTGGTATCCAGTCAACAATAACAGCCCCGCCAGGTAACCTGAAACAGAAATGAAATCATCAATTCGTCTCCCTTCCTTCCAACCACATAGCCCCTCACCACTCTCTTGAAACTCATCCATCCACACCCACAACTCTGGCGGGATATGCTCCGAAATCCTGGCCTCAAACGATATAATTCTCCCCTCAAAAGCAAATCGAATGAAGTTAATCAGATCCCTTGAAAGAACGCCGCTATACTCCAGAACTAGATAGGAATCACCGCGCCCCGCAAACGCCCCTTGCATGTATTGAAAAGGACAAACCCTCAATAACCTGCGTCCTTTCTTTCGCCGTTTTCGTCCATCCCACCCTGCAAGTCTAAGATTCTCCTCTGCTTCTTTCCTTGTTCTCGCCACGTAAAGAACGTCATTCCCTTGTTCGTATACTTCCAACGCCTTCTTCGCTAAGGACATACCTCTCCCTTCCTTTTCTGAGAAAAAGCATTTTCTCTTTGCGTGTTTTTGGGAGATAACTTCGGACTAACCCCAGGCAGCCGTCAACACTCTCGTCTGGCCTGCAGCTATTGAATCACTCTTTCTCTGTGCGTAAACCACTCCACCTTTCGGCAAGTCTGCGGTGTGTATCTCGAGTTTCCCATTCGCAACCACCACCCCTGCCGCGAACTCCACCCAAGTATGCGTCGATTGGACATATCTTGACGCAGTCAAATCTTCAGGATCGGGCACTGCGTTCGTCTCATCTACCAGGGAGAAGAGATCGAGCGTCAACGTCTCGGCCCCTGCGCCGATAAGCGCAAGATACAACGCCGACGGTTTTTCCTTTAAATCAGGTAGCCTCAAAACATGACTTTCCGATATCGTTCCTGGGCTCACTGTGGGGTCAACATCCGCCACCCCTTGAGAAAACTTTCCACTGCTTTGAAATCTCATTGAATCCTCCAACCTCGGTTAGAAGTATAGACCATTCACTCGGGCTCGTCCTACCCATCTCCCTCCATGCGCCCCCTGATACAACAGGCCAATACCTTCGGCGCCTATACTCCGACAGCCAGGAATAAATAATCTCCTCTGGAACGAGCGAAACCACTGAAAAACAATCCTCAACTCTTGCTGTTCTCGCCACTAATACCGTATCTGAAATCAAACACGTACTCCTAATAATCTCAGGAGTAATCCAAACACACCCGTCACTTCGCTCGTTGCGAAACCAGCCCCCCATCATCAAAGCGCATTCACACCGAGTCATAAGCCTTTGCCATTCTCGGGTCACCGTAATCATCATGCCTTTGACTATGCGATACATATCATCAATATTAAGACCTAAATCCCCTTGTTCTGTGTATCCACTCACCCATAAGAGATACTCAACTACTTCCCCCTTCGTCGACTCGTCACAGCTCCCCATTTCTAGCGCCATTTCGTTCCCTTTTTCTCTCCACCTTTATAGATAATACTGCGTGATTCTCTGGAATCTGAAATTGAGGCGCCCTCAACACATGAGTCACTTCTACTTTTAGCTCCTTTCCCGTGTAACCATTTGTTGACGGGTCCCATTCCTCTAGAATAATCACATCACCAATTTCAAACCTATGCTCGTCGTCACGTCTCCACTGACATTTCATCCTTTCCGATTCAACCGCAAGAAAGTGTGACGGCCATATCTTTAACCTCAAATAATTCTCATCCTTCACCTCAATCTTTCCCCCTGGAACAACAACGTAACTCTTTCTCCCCACATACATCGCGATTACACTTCCACACTCCTCGCATTCAATTAGATCGCCTCTATCCGCTCGAATCAGCGCCGGTTGCGTCCCGTGTAGACACACCGGGCAAGCAATCACTAACTCCAACCCTGCAACTCGTCTCTGATCCCAGTGCGTTCTGCAGACAACATCATGCCTAGAATGAAGGAGTTCCTTACACCCTGGCATCCCGCAGATCGCATCATTGAGTTCCCTCATCATTCCTCCGGAAGAGTGAACTTTACACTCTCGTTCTTATCTATCGTCACCCGTGGGTCCTCTCGTGAAAGTCGAAGCAAAGCCCCACGAATTTTCGAGGCAGAAATCTCTGGCCTCTGTTCCTGAACCATTTCGATTATGTCGTCAATATGTCCTTTGTCCCCCGCCTTCGTCTCGTGCAGTACTTGAAAGATTAGCGGTCGGATCATTACCCTTCGTTGTCTTCCGTTTGGCGGTGTCGGCTCCGCTTTCCCTAACGCCTCCGATATTCTAGCTCTCTCCTCGTATAATTCATCTTTCTTCGCCTCCGCTGCCTCAATCTCCTCCTCAATATCAGCAACTTCTTTTTCGATTTCTTCTAGCCGATTCTCCCCCATCTTGAGCCAATTCACCAAGTCAAAACTTTCCATATTTGCTCCTTATCGCTTCCTTTTGCTCGTCCCCTAGTCGTGGACTTGAAAGCTCTGTCATAGGCACGTAAACCCATGACCCCATTATTGAGTTTCGTCGTATCGAATGCCCTATGCCTAATACGTGCACCGCCTCGTGACATAGAACTAAAAACAACAACTTCGGAGGCAATCCCGTCAAAGTCACTACCTCCGCCCGCATACTACCATCTTTGTTTCGGAAGTAAAAAACAACACCATTCCTATCAAATGCTCGATCTCTCCACTCCCCCTCCGAGACACCGCATCGAATAATGACATCAGCCTCCTCCTCTGAATCACAAACTGCCATCACCTCAATTCCTGCTCCACTATCACTATTCACCCAACCTACTATCTGAGAAATATCAATGCTCTCTTTTTCACACTCCGCCTGGCTATATACTCCAAGGGGAATCTGAACAACAGGCCATACCAAAGGAGCTAACTCACACTCACCGCTATATTCAGAACTGTTTTCGATGATCTCAGGAATTATTTCACCGTTTTCTCTCTCACAAGCCGACATAAAAGTGAAGTCGGGACTCTCCCATTCAATGTTACCTCGAAACAATGACGCAACTCCGAGAACACTCACCACAACCAGCGTTAATAACCCAATAACTCTCATTGTCATTCCCATAGGTCAGTCTAACACTTTTCGTCACTCCGACTTACTCCGCCCCGTAGCCAGTTCTGAATCAACATTGGAGCGTCTCCTGGCTCTATAAAGTCTTTGGAGGTATGGCTCCCGTCGGGCTCATATAAAAACATTCGATAAAATTGACCTAAACCAAACCACACAATATTTATTTTGCCCTCTCCTGCTATTATTTCGATTCTCGGAACCTTTTTCTTTGTTCGATGTACTCTCCCCCCAACATAACTCTGAACATCGGCCAATCGACGACCCGCTCCTCTCCTCGTTCTGTATCTCGGCTCAACCCACTTGACTCCAATATGTTTACATATCTCCTCCTCCGTCTCACTTGCCACACAGTCACTCTCTTTGAATAGTCCCTCTCGTCTCAGTTCGTATCCCTTGTCTTTCGCTTTGAATTGAAGATTCCTGTAATACGATCTCGAACCTATCAACGACAGCAAGGCAGACCCTCTTGTTCGGATCGAACATCGATACAACTCCACCGGCACTCCTATTGCATGATCGGTCCCAAAAAGAACCTCTGTGTCCTCTAATTCTATTGTTATTTCGGGATATAATGCCCTCTCAATAACATCGGTATTTACCACCGGAAAAAGTAATACCTCCAGCTTCAACGCAAGGTCTAACTCCCGTCTCGCAACCCCCACCAATTCCACGCCACACAACGGAGATAACTGATTACTTATTTCCTCAACCCTCTTACTCACTTCTCTCCATTTCATCCACTCACCCTCCAATAAAAATGCCTCGGGGAATAGGCTGTTCCCCGAGGCTCTATTTCGCCTATCTCACTCGATCGTCAATACCCCTTGTATTGAAACGTATACCGACCATAGGAGTCTACTTCCAACGAATATCCACTAGACGCTACCACTGAAGACGGCGACCATTGTCGACCTATCCAGTCTCCAATGAATCCGCCCACGATCGCCCCCACCACGGCTACCGGCCACATGCCGTTTACTGCGGTTCCCATAAGAGCTATCCCCATGCTCGATCCAAAGTATCCACCAAGCCCTGCGCCGGCACCTACACCGGTTAGCGTAGTTGTTGGTCTTAAGTATCTCATCGTGTCTCCTTTACCATGACCTCGCCGCTTTCCACTTCCGCGACCTCTTGCTTGAATCGTCTCCATTGCTGGTTATCCAGTGGTTTGTTGTTTCCTTTTTCCGCTATCAATTCACCAACTATCCTCCTATAGTGTCGCAATGCGCTCACAACACTAATCACCGACAGCCTATCTCCTGTCAGCGCCCTTCGCTCCTCCTTCTGCACAAAGGATAATTCACTGTCACCCATCACTCCTCCATTTCAACGCCAAATTCCTTGGCCTGTGCCACTGTCAACGGCTTCCAATCCACCCAACCAAAAACGCGAGAAGTACTTTCCTTGATTCGCTCGGTCAGCCAAAAGTCATACCCATCTCTGTCAGTCATTGGCTCTTTCAACTCCAGTCTCTCGCCCTCACACTTCTCAATCACGGGTAGCAATAACAACAACCCAAAGTCTGAGAAATGAAGATCGATCTCCTCCAGGCTATAACCGAACTTTTTCGCGCGTTCCTCCCAGTCCTTTTTAGGAGAAGGAACGAGAAATATCCTATAGTTCTCGAGAATCTTCCCCGCCTCTCTCATTGCCGCCGACGTCTCCTTGAGCGTTTTTCTCCATTCTCTCTTTCGCTCTCGTTCTCGTCTCCGTTCGCTTTCGCCTTCCTGGAACTCGAATTCTGACTCTTGTTCTCGCTTTTCTCTTTCCTCTCGTTCCCGTGGCGTTTCTCCCCTACTCGTCACCTGGTCTGGAGGAAACGCGTATTGATTCCATCCGAAACTTCCACCCATCATAAAAGGCTGTTTTCTCCGAACAGTCCCCTCCGATGTCCAGGTCGTTCCGCCTATGTTACCCGCAGACTTTGATCGAATAATTAGGTTAGCTTTCTCCCGATCCGCCTTGGCGTACTTTCCACCGTTCGTTCCCATAACTCTCCCCTAATCCCTCGATAATATTCGAGAAACAACGAGATAGATATAACAGAATTATTTGTCAGTCAATCGGAAAGAAAAAAGACGAATTATGCCGCTAATGTATCACCACTCAGGCGAGGTAATTCCTGGTACATGTCTTTCGCACCGTTCAAATACGCAATCTCTAATTGATGCGTCAATTCCCTGCGCTCTTTTCGATCAAGTCTCCCGTACTTGGATTCTATTCTCTCCAATGCCTGGGAGCTATACATCCTTGCCCTCATGATAAGTTCTTCAATTTTTAGTAACATCTTTCGCCTCAACATCTATTATGTCATTAATTCCAGTTTGACCACTTCTCTTATTTAACGCAAGCTCATTCTCTTCCCGCGTAGCTGCCCTCTGGGTTTCGTTGTTGCCAGATCCCTTTACGTTTAAAACCGACGCAAGCATTTGAGAAATGACGCCCGAACCTCCTGGGCCCTTCGCTGATATATTGATTTCTTCTCTTGTGTCAAATATCGCTTTGACCTTATGTAGCATTTCGAGAAAAACAGACATTTCTGTCGAGACGTTCTTATCCAAAATTCCGCCTTCGAGTTTCTCAAATAAGGCGGCGTTCATTACTCGCCCATACTCTGTTTCCAATAAATTCTTTATTGCTTTGTTCAGATCCGCCTTAGAATTAAGGCTTATATTTATATCGTAACCACAGACTTGGCCTTCCTTGTATCGAGGGCATCTCCCCGTCATGTGACACTGATCGCAATGCAACGGCTCATGAGCCCTGTCATCTCTCTCAGCATCGGATCGAGTAAGTCGCCTCTCCTCTGCTCGCTGTATCGACTTCGCTCGGTCTATCAACCCCTCGGCATTGAACACCTTTGATTTGAGATCGAGAGCTAAATCAACCTCCTCGGGGGTTAGCCAATAACAATTCCTGACGTTGTACCTGATATAATCCGACCATTGAAGCCATGCCACTGCGTTGAACAGATCAACCTCATCACATACTTCTCTCTCTATGTCATCCCAAACAATTCCAACATCCTCCGCTCGCTTCTTATATTTCTTTCGTACACTCTTATGATCCTTATCGTAATGACGAATCCTGCCGTTCTGAAATACCATTGTTGCGCCAAACTTCGAGCCATTTTTCCA
>Ga0180438_10004589_pt1 | contig 19785 bp, 20 predicted proteins | sample SS_ome_12_FD_132455 | JGI IMG/M metagenome (GOLD analysis project Ga0180438, IMG submission 132455) | Hypersaline lake sediment archaeal communities from the Salton Sea, California, USA - SS_3_D_2 metaG | ecosystem: Environmental > Aquatic > Non-marine Saline and Alkaline > Hypersaline >... | reverse complement strand
GGTTGGGAAGCTCTTGTTGAAATAACTAGAGAAGTAGTTGACGAGGGTTACTACTCCGGCAGTGAAGATTTCGTAAAGGACCACATTATCAACTTCATGATTGAGAATGAATATTATGAAGAGGGGGATATTGAAGATATCACAGTAGAAGAGATGTGTAGATATAGTAGACCATTTTTTAAAATACATAAGTAATGAGAACATTTGTAATAGGTGACATACATGGTGGGTATAAAGCCCTTAAACAGGTACTAGACCGTGCCAATTTTGATTATGAGAACGACAGACTTATTTCCCTCGGTGATGTATCCGATGGTTGGCCTGATGTTGCCGAATGTATCGAATTACTCCTTTCTATTAAGAACTTAGTGAGGATGAAGGGTAATCATGACGAATGGTCAGCTAGATTCTTAGACTGTCCCGAACCAACTAAAATCTCTAATGAGTATTACGCTTGGTACACTCAAGGTGGTAGAGCGACAGTAGAAAGTTATGAGAAACACCCTGAACTAAAAGAAAAACACATCAAATACTTAGACGAGTCTCTTACATACTTTATTGATGAAGAGAACCGTATCTATATGCACGCGGGATTCAACCCTGAATTACCACCCGACGAACAAGAACCATATATCACAAGAAGTTTAGCATGTGCTAACCCTGACCAACTATCAGTTTCAGGTAAGAAAGAAAACCCAAGATTCTTTTGGGATAGAAGTTTCATTGGGGCGGTTAGTAGAGGACATATGGTAGGGTGTGACAACTACAAAGAGATTTACGTTGGACACACACCAACAATAAGTGAACATAAACACGGTAGACCCGTGAATATGGGAAATGTGTGGAATATGGACACAGGTGCTACTTACATGGGTAAGATGTCTTTAATGGATGTTGATAGTAAGGAGTTATTCCAATCTGACCCTGTGTTTTTATTATACCCTGAACATAAGGGTAGAAATGGGGTATTGATGGCCCAAGACGAGGATTGGAACAAATGGGGGTTATTCTATGACGACCCAAGGTATTATTCAACAGAACCAAAAGAAGATAAATAATGACAAAAACAGAAGTTTATGAGACGGTGGTAGATATCACCAAGAAGACAGGTCAAGGACTGTCAGGAATTGTTAAAGTAATGGGAGAACATGCCGATAGTATCAGTCACTATTTAGATGAGTTGATTGAAGAGGGTTATGTTATAGCATGTGATACGGGAGGTTCCATAGGACACCCTGAATCGAACATATTTTATATGCCGACTAAAGGGTATAATGTATGGACAGATGAAGGTCCTGACTTGGCACAGTTTGAGTATAGTAGACACAAAGGTAGATACTTAACAAATGTTAGGTTCTATTTAGGGGCTATGGACATTGAAGAGGATTATGATGGTCTAGATGAGGATGATAAAAACTTAAAAAGACATTTAAACCCTTCTATGTTGTTTCTAGCTAAACAAACCGAATTCATGAAACAATACGCTGAGTGGTTGGAGAGAAATGAAGAAAGTCTTCAAGAAATGTTGAACCTAGAGGTTATTGAGTTCGGTAATGAACCTTTGGATGAAACTACTGTTGAGTTATTAACGTCTCGTGGATGGTACACTGATAATAACACAGTTGGTGAGGCTAAGAGTAAAAATATTGACCGAATCAATACTATCGAAGAAATTCTTAGACTCAGTAAGAGATGGATGGAATTGAAGGAACAAGGTAATCAAACAGATGATGAAGATTACACCAACAGAAAGAACCAAATCATCGAAGATGAGACTGAGTTGAAGTCTAGACAAAAATTGGATAGACTAATGGTAGGTGTTGATAGAGATACCCTAGTACAAGACCTATTTAGAGATAGGTTACCACAGAACGTGTAACAATTAAACTAAAAATAGACAAGATGAAGAAAGAGAACAAGATTAAAACTTGGTGGAAGAGAACGTCGACAGGAACGAAATTAATTACAACACTACCTTTATTAGTGATAGTACCTTTTGTAGTATATGGTATTATCGATGGATTCCCACTAGCTGGGTGGATAAGTGGTGGTATTATATCATTAGGGATATTAGGTCTAGCAACATGGGCCAATATCAAGGACTACAAAAACAATGTTTAAACTTATAGTAGCAGGTGGTAGAGACTTTAATGACTATGATTTACTTGAGTCAAAACTCGATAAATTACTCACTAATAAAACCGATGTTGAAATCGTATGTGGGAAAGCAAGAGGAGCAGATTCATTAGGTGAGTTATACGCAAGAAACAAGGGGTACGGTGTAGCCGAGTTCCCCGCCGATTGGAACAAATACGGTAAAAGTGCTGGTTACATTAGGAACAAAGAAATGGCTGAATACGCTGATGCTTGTGTCTGTTTTTGGGACGGTATCTCTAAAGGTACGGGACATATGATAGATTTAGCAAAAGAAAAAAACATCGATTTACGGGTAATTTCGTACATTTTTTAAACTTTTTTCAAAAAGCGTTTGACAGACAAAGAACTTTTACTATATTTGTAGAGTATTTAATAGAAACAACAATTAAGAATTAAAAAGAAAATGAACAACTCAATAAACATACCGACAATTCAAACGCAACTGTTTGTGACGTTTCAAGTGTTACCACTTGTGATAGGCCTCGGTATGAATATGTTCATGATTTGATTATAAGTAAAATATCAAACCAATATATGAAAGACCGAGGAAACCCCTCGGTCTTTTTTTGTTGGTAAAAAAATGGATAAAAGGAATTGTTACAGCAAATAACAAAATTTTTTAGAGGAAAAAAAGAAAGCAATTCCGAATCCAACTATTGTCGGGTCGTCTAGAGGCAGGACTCGTGATTTTGGCTCACGCAACGGAGGTTCGAATCCTTCCCCGACAACTTTTAATGGCGAGACTTAGTGGAAAAGGACCGTCCCTCATATGGATGGTTAAGTGAGTTCGAACCTCACCCTCGCTACAATAAAACACACGCCTGTGTAATTCAGTTGGCTAGAATGCCTCTCTTGTAAAGAGGATGTCGGGGGTTCGAATCCCTCCACAGGCTCAAAAAGGTATAAAGGAAGATTACCGCAACTAAACTTTGGGTTTAATTGGTTCGATTCCAATCTTCACCTTCGGGTGATGATATAAATCTTCCTGACCTTACTTGGTAATGTAGCTCAGTTGGTAGAGCACTTGATTGAAGCTCAAGGTGTCGGCAGTTCGATTCTGTCCATTACCACCACAAAATGTGTCAGTAGCGCAGTTGGTCAGTTCGCGTCGGTTTGAAGCACCGAAGATGGGGGTTCGATTCCCTCCTGTCACACGAAAATAGAGATAACGGGTAGTAGAGGAGTCAGGTTTATCTCGCGTCATTTGGGATGACGAGTACGCAGGTTCGAATCCTGCCTACCCGACTAAAAACAAGCTGGAGTAGTTCAGTGGTAGAACACTTCCTTGGTAAGGAAGAGGTCGAGAGTTCAATTCTCTCCTCTAGCTCAACAAATGGGGATATAACTCAGTTGGTTAGAGTGCTTGTGTTACATACAAGATGTCGGTGGTTCGAATCCATCTATCCCTACCAAACGTTTGAATGTTACCTATTCAAACATTAATATGGCGGAACTGGTATACGCGCTGGGTTTGACGATGATTGTCATAAATCTGAAACGAGGTGGTCGCTCCCCTCGGCAACCTGGTTGACACTTGTGTAGGTTCGACTCCTACTATTAATGGGGTAACATTTTAATTTGGCTCTGTAGTTTAGTCAGGTGAGAACACTTCCTTGACATGGAAGAGGTCATTGGTTCGAATCCAATCAGAGTCACTACAGTAGAGATGGTTGGTGAACTACTATAAAAAGGTCCATCCACAAGCTCGAGTGGCGGAATTGGTATACGCACAACGTTGAGGTCGTTGTTGATTGTGGGTTCGAGTCCCACCTTGAGTACAAAATGGCCAAGTGGCGGAATTGGTAGACGCGCTAGATTCAAAACCTAGTACTTAATTGTGTGAGAGTTCGATTCTCTCCTTGGCTACATGAAAGGGAGTATAAAAATAGAGAAAGATGGTGAAACCCATGAGGTTGAACTCACGAAGAAGGATATCAAGGTTCTTATGAATCTAATGGTTGATGTCGAGAAGGAGTATTGTCGAGGGTATATGGGAAATGTGAGAGAAGCACAAAAGAAAGACCCAAGACTGAAGACCTTATATAAAATACTTGGATATGGGGTATGATAGGGAATTACTAATAAAATGGTTATCTAAACCAGGTAAACCAAAATACCATGTCAGTAAGGTAACGGGGAAGAAATACCCCTATTACCACCCTAATTGGACTAACCACCCTGATGGGACAATTAGGTACTGTAACTTTGGAGACGGTAGAAAAGATGGGTTGGTTCATGACCTACCTTTGGACGAATATCCTTACGGGGTTGAGTACGAGGAACCAAAGATACCAAAATGGTTAGAATAAATGCCGAAGTGGTGGAATGGTAGACACGCTAGTCTTAGGAACTAGTGTCTTTATGACGTGAGGGTTCGAGTCCCTCCTTCGGTACCAAATGGCTCGGTGGCGGAATTGGTAGACGCGCTGGATTTAAGTCCCAGTGTCTTTATGACGTGAGGGTTCGATTCCCTCCCGAGCTACTAGTTACATGGGGATGTAGCTCAGTTGGTGAGAGCGCGAAGCTTATATCTTCGGTCAGTCGTGGGTTCAAGTCCTACCTTCCCTACTAATTTTATGCAGGATGGGCTGTATTAAAACTATTTATATAAAAACAAGAGGTATGAAAGTATTAGTATTAAACATGGACTACAGCCCCATAAACGTTACAACCCTCCAAAAGGGTTTCAAGTTAGTGTTTAAGGGTAAGGCTGAAGTCGTAAGTCACGACGAGGACAACCCTATCGTGACTGGTCAGAAAGACTATAGGCGTCCTAGTGTTATTCGTCTATTAAGGTACATATACATCCCTTTCAAGAAAGTTCAGTTATCAAGAACTAACATCTATAGAAGGGATGATTACAAGTGTATTTACTGTGGTTCCAACGAGAACCTAACACTTGACCACGTAATTCCAAAATCAAAAGGTGGAGGAAATACATGGGAAAACCTAGCTACTTGTTGTTCATCATGTAACGTTAGGAAAGGTGATACACTCCTAGAAGATACTGACATGAAGATGAGACACGAACCATTCAAACCAACTTATCTATACTTTGTTGAGAAAATACAAAGGGTTAGACCTGATTGGAAGGTATTCGTTGGTATAGCATCGGATGAAAACTAAATAATGAACCCTCACCTTTTTGGTGGGGGTTTTATATTTATAGGTATGAACATTCGTAAAATCATACGAGAGGAAATAGATGATTTCGATTGGATAAGTAATGTGTCTTTCATAGACAACTTAAGACCAGGTCGTAACGCTATTATCATGCCAAAGGATGCTGAAGATAAACTATCCGTTCTTAAACAGATGGAAGAGGATGGTTATGTTAGTGAAGACTACAATCCAAAAGGTCAATTCACTAGTGAGGGTGATAGTAATATCAGGTTCATTAATTGGTTCTATGATGAAGAGAAAAGGTCGTGGGTCGATAGAATAGGTATGATTTTCGTATTACACACAGATGCTGGTTGGCCTAGAAAACTTATCACAGGATGGGGACAAGACTACTCTAAAACAGAATTGATTAACACCTACAAAAACATGAGAAGTGGTGGGTATGGTGGTACTTTATATGATGACTATAAGGATGAGCTACAAAGTACCAACTACGTAAAATGGGATGGTTCTGATATGAATGAACATGGTCTGAACGAATCTGAAGACTTTGATTGGATTGAAGACACACCAAACTATAAAAGAGTTAGTACATGGAATGGTACAATAGGTAGTAGAACAACACCTCAATATGGTGATGTTTATCTTTATACCGATGATGAAGGTATTAAAAGAGAGGTTAAAGTAGGTGGTTTAACATCTAAATACAGAACTAAAAACTATAAGGGTGAATGGTTTGGTTCTGACGGTGAGATTAGATTTTATGATGCGTCAATATCGGATGAAGAAATAGACGCTCTTAACAAAGACCCTGAATATCCTGACCCTTTTGAAGGTAAGTTTGGTATTACCATCAGTAGAAGAGAGTATAATGATAAGGTTCGTAAAGGTGAAATACTTATCAGACCTGGTAGTGACTATAACTTAATAGAGTCAGAAGACCTTGGTTGGATTAAAGAGGTCCCTTCACATAAATTATATGATGCTTGTGAAGTTATAGACCATATAGAGGTGGGTGATGTTGTTTATTTAACAGGTTTGGCTTATTATAGTGATGATGATAGTGATGACCCTAATGATATGGATATAGAGGTCCATTTTAATGATGCTAGAGGGGTTGTTAGATTAAAACAACAAGAAGATTGGGATGGTGAGATTATAAACAACTATTTTGATGTTAAAATGGATGAGAGGTTTTTTGATAACCCTGAAGACACAGATGAGGTTAGTTTTTATTGTGAAGAACATGAGGGGTGGGATGACCCAAATAAAAAAATTAAAATAAGGTTGGAGAAACCTTTGAAGGAATCTGAAGATTTAGATTGGATAAAAAGTGTGAACATCCCGATAGACCAAATGGTGTCTAACGCTCTATCCCCAGAATATTATGTTAAAAAATATGGGGTGTATGAAAAAACATTTGCGGTTAAGAAACCAAATGAAGGTGGGTATTTCTTTGTTTTTGAACTTGGTGACACAATAAAGGAAGTTTTGGAAGTGGCTAAAAGTGAGTATAAAAGATTATTATGGCACGGAGATAATGATTATGTACAGGAATATGGTGAGATATATCAAAGATTAAAGGATTACGTGTATTCAATGGAGAACCCAATCAATGAATCAGAAGATTTTGATTGGATTAGAGATACAGAAGAAGTTGAAATAGGTGGTTATAAAGGTATACCTAAAGACACCGCTAAAATAGGTGATAGGGTTAGAACTTCATATGGGAAGGAATTTACCATTGAAGAGATTAGTCAGGCCTCATCATTAGATGATAGATGGGTTTGGAGTCGTGAACTAGGTTGGGTCAGTCGTGAAGAAAAGAATTGGCATAACCCAAAACACCTAGTTAAGGTTAATATAAATGAATCAAATGATTTTGATTGATTTGATTTCGGTAAAAAAGTTTCTTACATTTAATACATGGATAAATTCGAATTTGAAGAAGGTAAGGATTATTACCTAGAAAAAGGTCAGATTATAATGACTGAAAGGTATCTTGTTAAGAGAGGTACTTGTTGTGGTTCGGGGTGTCGTCACTGTCCGTTTGAACCAATGCACACAAAAGGAACAAAAGAAATCCGTGAAAAAGATAGAGATTTCGATTAATATACCTATATTTACAATTATGGAAACAATAATTTTAGAACTCAGAGCAGCAGAAGGTGGTAAGGATGCCAAACTTCTCATTGAAGACATGGCTGGTTTGTATTCCAAGGTAGCCAAATCAAAAGGTTTCACTGTCGAGACTGACAGCTGAAGAGATGGATTCATATCCCTATGAATTTCAGGTAAAAACTCCTATAAACAATTTAAGAACGAAACAGGTGGTCATAGATGGCAACGTGTTCCTCCCACAGAACGTAGAGGTCGAATGCATACTAGTACCGTAACTGTAGCCGTACTTAAAAAGACTCAATATCAGGAGGTCAAAATCAATCAAAACGAAGTACACACAATCTACACAAAGGATTCGGGACCTGGTGGTCAACACCGTAACAAGGTTGAATCATGTGTGGTATTAACTCACCTACCAACAGGTATAAAGGTGAAGAATGCTGATTCCTCAAGCCAACATAAAAATAAGGAAGGTGCTTGGAAGGAGTTAACTAAACGTGTGAACAATTATTACCGAACAGGTAAGATTGAAGAAACTGTGGAAGAAAGACGAGACCAAATAGGTACGGGGAATAGGGGTGAACACATAAGAACCTATAACACAAAGAGTGACAGGGTCACAAATCATGTGAATGATAAATCATGTTCTCTTAAGAAATTTATGAGGGGTAATCTTGAATTAATCTGCTAATACCGAAAGGAAAGCGTGATTTTCGTAAGGATGACTTAGTTCATATTTTCTACGTCTGATTGGTGTACCGTCTTCGGTACGCCATTCTACTTGTGCGTAATATTCTACTTCTTCTTTTCTGAACCAATTAGCTTTTTTAACAATATCTTTGTACACATTTACAATAACACCATGGTCAGCACCTCTATCACCATAGAAATCACTACTCCAATCAGGACCAATAGTAATTTTTTGTCCCGAATCCTTAAGACCCCAAGCGTTATCTAAATTAGATTCTCTTTTTTACCACCTTTCTTGATGACATAGAATAATGTACCTTCGTCAGTATATTGATTAAAATATTTTGGATTGTCTCTTTCGGTTGTACACCACTTTGTTCCAGCCCCGTATTGACATGAAGCTGCGTGTGTTTTTGGGACTAACATTAACCATCTAGAATCTTCATAAACCTGTTCAGCCTGACTCTTAATCATCCCCTTACTAGGTTCTAATTTATTGATAGCCTTTCTAAGGTCTTTATATTTCCATTGGTTAATGTCTCTTAAACCAAGTCTTTGTACATTCTTATGGAATTGCTCCATAAGGTGTATAACGTGATTAGCATTCATGGTTAGTTCTCTATCAGAACCATATGTTCTAATATAATCCTCATCATAATTACCTTCCCAAGAATCTTTATAAGGTGAACTATTACTAGGCCATTTGGTCAATAGGAATTGTCTCAACATCCAATCCAAATACTTGTGGTTACCTGATGGGTCTGCCTTAATGAACATATTAAAGATATAGTTAGGTACGACATATTTTTTCTTTGCCGTATCTATCCTACCTTCCTTTAATAATACCTTCTTTATCACGTTTTCCATCTTTTCATAAATATTAATAAAAACAAGTCGAATATTCAAATAGAAAATTTTTATTAAAAAAAATGAGATTTTATTTGACCAAACCAGAATTGTTACTATATTTGTAGTCGTTCTTTGAGAAATCAAAAAAACTTCATAGGGAAAAAGGGTTGACAGTACCTAGTGAACAAACCAGCAACCTTGCGTGCGTCGTAGCACTAAACACAGGACAACACTACGATATCTACTTCGGTAGAGGTTGTGAGAATCTGTTAGGTTCACATTTATGAAGTTAAAGATATATCGCGGGGAGGTTGTTGGTATCCTCCTGGGTTCATGTCCCACGGTCACGTAGGTTCAATTCCTACCCCCGCTACTAAAAAAAGATGGTAAAGCGTTTGTCAGTTTAAAACATTTTACTATCTTTGTTGAGGAACTTAGAGAGGTTGGTGTTACTGTAAAACCGTGGTTTCCTTTCTTCTTCCAAAACAACTGTTCTTTGAAAATACAATATATGCACGAGTGGTGGAATTTGGTAGACACGTAACTCGGTGACCAATGGTTAGTAAGGTAATGGGAAACCTATTCAACTTATATTTGGAACATGTCGGTTCGATTCCGACCTAACCGAATTAGGATTTAATCATTGGGTTATGACTGAAAATGGAGTTCTCTCTAAGTAGGTCGTGAAGGTTCAAGTCCTTCCTTGTGTACAAAAAAACTTTTTAGAAAATATTCTAAAAAATACTTGTCAGAAACGAAAATACTTTATATATTTGTTGAAGACAAACACAAACAACAACATATACGGGAGTGGTGAAATAGTCTTCGGACATGGTAAACACGCAACACTAGGGGTTGTGACCGAAAAGATTCTTTTGAATCATAGTAAGTCTTGGAGGTTCGAGTCCTCCCTCCTGTACTACGATGACCCAACATCTATAAAAGTGGGTATCTGCATGAGTGGTGAAATTGGTAAACACGCAGTTTTACGACTGTGACTGAAAAAGATTCTTCTGAATCGAAGTAAGTCTTGAGCGGTTCGAGTCCCTCCTCATGTACTACGGAGTCTCAAACGAGAGACTCTATTTTTTTGAAATGATGAAATGCACGGGTGGCGGAATCGGTAGACGCGTACAACCCGATAAGGAAGGAAGGTCAGGATGGTAACCTCTGAAAACCAACATTTCTTTATAGTACCAAATATAAGTTACAAAAAGAATAGAAAGTACTATGAGGAAGGTTTTAAAAAGTAACCAAAGACCTTAGGAGTAATTAACCTTGGTGGTCTATAAAATAGTGTCACGAGAGTTAAGTATGTCACGCTCTATAAATGTGTTATACAACTTATAGAACAAATATTATAGTTTAAAAATTAATATTAAAATGATTAAGACAAGAAAATCCTTTTAACCTTTGAAAAGTGTATGAGCTGAAACAATTCTTTTGAGTTAAAGTAAGTTCGTGGAGGTTCAAGTCCTCCCCTGTGTACAAAAAAGAAAACGTTCTTTGAAAATATTGAAAATATTGACCCTGCTTAAGAGGTCATTTCCCTTCGGGGAGAGGAGATAAGCCATCGAAAGGTGGTGAAGGGATGGAAGTCTAAGTCCATCCGCCGTTTACGGTCATTTTAAGCAAGTGTCGTCCTACGTGTCCTCGCACGGGTTTCACATTAACGGGTGGAACGAGTAGTGATAAGTTAGGTAAGGTCCTTTGGTAAGGATATGAGTGGTAAGCCCCCACCTAGTGGGTAAGGAGCCATTCTAATAGAAGCTGTAGTGGTGGAAACCGAACGTACTAACTAACGAACCATGAAAAGGATAAGACATAGGATATCTGTCTGAGTTTAGCAAGACGAAGGCTAGTATCTAGTTCGATGGGTAAACAGGAATTTGCCAAGACGCCGGTAAAACGGTCAGTAGTTCCTAAGTAATCCTGACAAACCGTACAGTAGTCCCGCAAGGACGAAACGCATAGAGGTGTGTCATATTTGGTAGTTCAAAAGATTATCGATTGACGGTTGGGCACATCTTGAGATAGACAACCAATAATTAAATTAGCTCAGTTGGCAGAGCGTTTGTATTCAGAACAAAGCGTCACGGGTTCGATTCCCGTATTTAGTAACTTAATGGTTAAACGAAAGACCCAACCACATAGATGATGATAAGTCACTTAAGTCCCTAATCTTCGGATGAATGGGAGTCGGAAGCCCCGAAAGGGTGGAAGATTTGATGAAGTAGATGAATCTGTAAACAAGCTTTAGAAGAGTAGTTCGAATGTCCGATAGGATAGCAGTGGAATTGAACGTCGAGTAGTCTCTATGGATATGTGAAAAGCCACACATTAAAAAAGGTAGTGTCGTCAACAGACAGATGTCCGAAAGGAGTACTGTGGACAAGTTCGAAACCCTGAGGTCATACTCAAATGGGAATGTAGAATGAAGGTGTTGATATCAAAGGTATAGTCTCAACCTTATTTTTTTTGACTTTTTGAAAAAAGTTATTATATTCACATGGTGGGGTGGTAGCAGTTGGTAGCTCGTCAGGCTCATAACCTGAAGGTCGGAGGTTCGAGTCCTTCCCCCGCAACTACAATCTGATTCCCCAAGGTCCCTGACACTCAGTCAAACTTTGGGGTTAAATTTTAAAAACATCTTTATGAAACACAAATCATACACATTAAAGTACAAGACAACTACCCCTGAGGGTAAGACTAAGACAGTCACCAAATTATTTGCTAACCTTAAAGAAGCTAGAAAAGAAGGTCGAGCACATTTCGATACTTTTGTTTCTTTAAAGAACAAGAAGGGTACTAGTCTACCACTTTAATAACAATCAAATCAAGTGTTTAATTTTATGACAAAATTTTTAGGAAAGGAGGTTCATTGGTTCATGTAATTAAAAACATGACATATGAACACAAAACACAAAAACTACAAGAAGTATCTTGCGGTTCAACGTAGACAAGACGAGATTCGTGAAGCTCAAAGAAACTTGGGTTACGAGAAACTTGACAAACCCTACCAAAAAGGGTGGGATGCCTATTGGACATTAAGAAAGGATATCTCTAGAAGAGATGATGCTGAATATCTTCAGTCAATCCTAGATTACTACGGTAGAAGTATCTACTCAAGAGATGGTGAGTTCAGAACTTGGTCTCGTAAAGAGAAAAAGTATGTAGACCATACACCAAGTATTAAAACACTCTCTGAGAAAGAATACAACAACCTTAAACCATGGGCTAAGAAGTGGTTCGAACACGACCCCTCTAAAGATACCTACTATTGGTGGTTTACAGAACCTAGTAGATATTACAAGTGTACAATCCCAAGTTATTTCCTTGTAATGAAGAAGGAGAAACATTGGGTCACCCATTACAAAGTGATGGATGAAGTTCTTGAACAAGAGTATGCTGAACTTGACGCTTTGGAAGAAAGACTAATCGATTACCGTAGTTGGTACTCTTTTGGGAAATCAGCTAAACCTTACAAGAAAGTAAGAAATAGAGAGTTCAGAGGAAAAGAGAAGAGAGCTATTAAAAAAGCGATGAGAACTGAGGATTGGGACGACATGGACCTCCCAAAACCTCGTAAATGTATCCTTTGGGATATGTATTAAAAACTTAAAATTATGACCGACATCAGAGGAGGACCATAATGCCACTAGGTATTATGAAAATGTATAAAAAAAAGAAAACCTCAAAAGAGGATGAAAAGCAACCACTTAAATGTTGGTTGGTAGAAATCACACTTACGAGTGGTGAAGGTCTACAATTTTATGTTACAGCTAAAGATAAGTTCCACGCCTATGAAAAGGCAGATGGTTACGCAGAACTAGCTGAAAACGAATTATTGAGAAAGGTGTATCAAAGTAGAGGATTTACTTTGTTTCCTTAACAAAGGAGGGTAGAATTATCTACCCTTTTTTTGTACCCGCCTATTGATATATCATAAAAGTATGATTACTCTTAATCTGATTTATCAATTAAAAACAACAACAATTATGAGACTATTATTTACATTAATTTTAATTATGTCGGTGAGTTTGGGATTGAGTTCCTCACCACAATTACCAAAATTCAGTCCAAATACCACTGCTTCAGCCATCACATGGAAGGTTGTTGCGGAGAATTCTGATGTAACTATTGAGTCAGCGTATAAGGATAAAGGTAATACTAGATACGTTGCTTTAAGAGTTATCAATAATACTAATCAAGAAATTACAATCACATTCAACAAAAGGGTGTGGTACAATGGTAATGAAACCAATATCGACAATAATACTGTCACCATTACAGTACCAGCTAATAGTTCAATAGAAGGTGATGTCAATGGGGTAGATAGGACTAATAAGTCACTATATTTCTTCTCAGAGAGTCTTGATGGTCGTATTACGTCTAAATTAACTAATTACGAAATCACAATTAACTAACTAAAATGAGAAAACTTCTATTATTTTTAATAACACTAGTCACTACCTCCTCAGTTTCATGGGGTCAGTGTACTGTAGCTGCTACAAGTACTGAAACAAATGTCGTCTGTGGTCAATCTGTAGATTTGAACGCGATAGGACTACAGGGTACTTTAGTAATGAACAACGATTTTAACGGTGGTGCGTTGGGGCCAGGTTGGACCTCTTCAGCTACTGTTTTGTACACGAATCCCTGTGGCCCATCTCTTGATGGTTCACCATCAGTTTGGTTCGGAGACGTACCATTCCCAAGAACACTTACAACTACTGATTTTGATGTTAGTTGTGGTGGACAAGTATGTTTCGATTTAGATTTTGGGGATGATAACGCTAGTAGTATTAATGACTGTGAAGACCCTGATGAACCTGACGAAGGAGTGTACTTCCAATATTCTACAGATGGTGGGACAACTTGGATTGATATATTCTATTTCGACCCCACAGCATTCGTAATGCCAGCTGGTTACTACTCATGGGACAACTATTGTTTTACTATCCCGCCGGGAGCGATGACAACAAACACAATGTTCCAATGGACACAACCAAACGCTACAAGTACATTGAATGACCATTGGGGTATTGATAATGTACAAATTTTAGCTAACGACTGTGGTTACATTTATGATTGGGACCATATCGCTGGATACCCTGATTCATCATTTGGTGGTACTGTTACACCGTCTAGTACAACAACATATACTGTGATGTATACTGATACACTTACAGACACTTGTTACGCTTCAGTAACAGTTAACGTATTATTCCCTGATGTGGACGTTACAGCAACTGTAAACCCAATCACTACTTGTGGTGGGTGTACACAGTTAGACGCGACATTAACTAACATCCCACCTGATTCATGTTGTTATGTGATTGATATGGATGACTCATTTGGTGATGGATGGAATGGTGGTTTCTTAGAAGTTAATATAACTGGTGGTGGAACACTTGGTCCATTCTCCGCAACAGGTTCAGGGAGTTTAGCTGATTTCTGTGTCACAGACGGCTCAACATTCACACTTAACTATACCTCAGGTGCTTGGGAAGGTGAAAATACATACACACTATTAGACCCCTCAGGAACACCAATATTTAATGACGGACCTACCCCAACAACAGGTAACGTATTTACTACAACTGCTGGATGTGGTACCGCACCTGTATATGTATGGAATTGGACGGGTCCATTTTTAACACCTATTAACGATAGTACACAAACAGCGTGTCCAACAGCAGATACTTGGTATTATGTTGATGTTTCAGCATCAGGTTGTAATACAATAGATAGTATCTTCATTGATGTAGATGCTGTTCCTGATACAACAATAACTAATGTGGATATTTGTAGTGGACAGGATTATACATTCCCTGATGGTTCCACACAAACGAATATTACCGTTAATACAACACAATACAGTAACTTGGTAGATATTTCAGGTTGTGACTCTGTGGTTACAACTAATATTAACATCGTACCTGTTATTAATGTGACAATAGATAGTACTATCTGTGAGGGTGATGATTACACATTCCCTGACGGTTCAGTACAAACAAATATAACAGTACCAACCACACAATTAAGTAACTTTGTTACAGGTGGTGGTTGTGATTCTATTATAACTACTAACATCACACTTAACCCGATTTTTAACTCGGTTGAGAACGTTACTATTTGTAATGGTGATAACCATACATTCCCTGATGGTTCTATTCAGGTAGGTATTGTAGCACCTGTATCTTATGTGAGTACATTAACATCAGTAGATGGTTGTGACTCACTTATTACAACAAACGTAGCACTTAACCCAACATATAACATAGTTGAGAACGTATCTGTTTGTGATGGTGACCCTTATACATACCCTGACGGTACTGTACAAGCATCTGTCACTACACCAACAACATATGTTAGTAACTTAACAACAATAAATGGTTGTGATTCTATTATCACCACAAACATCTCAATCGACCCTGTTTATTCATTGGTTGAAAACGTAGATGTATGTGATGGTAGTGATTACACATTCCCTGATGGATTCACTGAATTCGGTATTACGGCTCCAATGTCGCACATTAGTAACCTAACTACAGTAAATGGTTGTGATAGTGTTATTACCACTTCAGTAGGTGTATTTGCATCTTACACATCGTCATCAAACTTCTCTGTATGTAGTGGAGACGATTTCACATTCGCTGACGGTACTGTTCAAACAAACATTACCATTCCTGTATCTTATGTGAGTACATTAACATCAGTAGACGGTTGTGATTCATTGGTAACAGAGAACATCAACGTGAACCCTACTTATAGTTCGGTTGTAAACGTTGACCAATGTCCTAACTTGGATTATACGTTCCCTGACGGTACAACACAAACAAATATTACATCAAATACTACACAAGTGAGTAATTTGACTACAGTGGATGGGTGTGATAGTATCATTACTACAAACGTGAACATTTACAATGTACCACCAATGGATATAACCTTTGGACCAAATGATTGTCCAACAGCTGACTTAACAATGACCAACAACGCATTAGGTGTTGATTGTGAATGGTCGGTGAGTGGGCCAGGATGGTACCAAACATACACAGGTTGTGGTCCAATCACTGAGACGTACTTCAATAGTGGTCTTTACGATGTGACATTGACAATGAATTCTGTAGACGGATGTCCAATGGATACTACTATCTACGGAGCGTTTGAAATGTATCCTGTACCATTGGCAGCATTTAATTGGGACCCTAACGAAGGTACGGTATTGGATGGAAACATTCACTTTAATAACCTTTCAATTGGGTACGACAATAACATGTGGTATTTTGGTGACGGTGGAACTTCTAACGGTGTACATGTAACTCACGAATATGAGGACTCAGGTCACTATGAAGTAACATTGATTACGACTAACAACTACGGGTGTTCCGATACAGCAACAGGTGTTGTTATTATTAATGAAGAGTTCTATATCTTTGTTCCTAACGCATTCACACCTGACGGAGACCCACACAACAACACATTCCAACCAATCTTGACAGGACATGACCCATCAAGATACACACTTTACATTTTTAATAGATGGGGTGAAGTTATCTTTGAGTCACATAACGCTCAAGTAGGATGGGACGGTACTTACGGTGGTGGATTAGTTCAAGATGGTGTTTATCCATGGACTATTGAAGCAGTACCTGATGGTACAAATGATAAAAGAACCTATAGAGGTCACGTTACTGTTTTAAAGTAACACTAACATATTTATATAAAAAAGAAGAATATGAACGATGATGAATTAAGAAACTTATTCAACGGTGATATGGATGATGATGAATTCAGAAGACTTTTCACTAGAATAATGAACCAACGTCAAAGAGAGATGGATAGGTTTTTAAGGGAAATCTACGGATTGAACAACCCTAACAACCCTTTCAACTCAATGGGTTTCAACACCCCATCTTCTAGGGATAATACGTCAGGAATGACTGAATCAAACGATAAAGATAAACTTTACGATATGTTTACTCAGATGTTTGGCAACTACCTAGGTGATATGGGTATGAACAATACAACCAATGAAGACGGTTGGGAGACTAAGAATTGGATGTCCCCTGACGGTTCAATGAGTTTCTCATCTTCTAGTAGGGTGTTTAGGATGGACCCTGATGAAGCCAATAGAGTATTTGGTGATGGTGAGAGGGAGGAGACTTTAGAGAGTCTTAAAACTAAGATGGCACTAGCCGTTGAGGAGGAGAGATACGAGGACGCTAACGAATATTTGAAGAAGATTCAGGAGAAAGAAGAAAAAAATTCAGATAATTCTGAAAATTAATTTGACAAACCCGAAACTTTTATTATATTTGTAGAGTATTTATAAACAAACAACGAAAAAACTATATAAAAATGATGACAAATTGGCATAATATTCATAATTCGATTAATCGCAGTTCAACTGTGACGAGGTGGGTAATGTCCAATTTCATCTAAAGGAGATTAGTAGATAAACTTTATAGTGAAACCCCACTTCGATACTTCGGAGTGGGGTTTTTTCGTTTACACGGGTCTGTAGTACTAATTGGTAAAACTCTCGGCTGTTAACCGAGTAGATGAAGGTTCGAGTCCTTCTGGGCCCGCTACAAGAGAGGTGTCTCTATAAACACAAAACATGGTGTAGGTATGCAAGTGGTTAAAGCGGCTAGGTTGTGGTTCTAGTTCAGAATAATGATTCGCGGGTTCGAATCCCGTCTTACACCCAACAAGGAGAAGTTATCCGAAAGACTCTGGGTAGCGGAACCCGTCTTGAAAACGGTTTGCCAGCAATGGTGTGTGGGTTCGAATCCCACCTTCTCCGCAACAATGACTTAGTAGCTCAGTTGGTTAGAGCTCCTGACTGTTAATCAGATGGTCGTAGGTTCGAGTCCTACCTAAGTCGCAACATTACGTGGGAATGTAACGAGTAAGAAGAGACCCACAAGCCCGTCTTACTCACTTTTATACTTATGTAGCTCAGTTGGTTAGTAGCATCTGTCTGATGAACAGAAGGTCGTAGGTTCAAATCCTACCATAAGTACATGAAAAAGAGGTTACGTAAACACAAGTTGGTGGAACCTGAGTATAATGAGTTCGAAATTATAGAGGCAATCTATAAAGGGAAGTATGAAAAGGGTGAAATAAAACTAGAGGTTGGTCATGTATGTCCACATTGTATGGACGACTATCTGATTCTTATTAACGGAGTAGAACCATATAGTATAGACCACCTACAATGTCCGACTTGTGATAGTACGTACAATTTATAGTCATGTAGTTCAGTTGGTTAGAACGTCTCGCTGATACCGAGGAGGTCGGGGGTTCAAATCCCTCCATGACTACGGCGGTCTGAAAAGACAGGAGTTCTCTCCGCCCGATATGGCACTCGGTCCGTTAAGCCGGGGAATAGAGAATTGACACTACGGAAAGACGTGTAGGGATGTCGGTTAACCCGTTATGAAGATGAGTAGGGTACTCATCAAACCCGACCTAGGTCTAGCAGATGTTACGTAGCTAGTGTAGTAACTATTCAGAGTGGTCAAACGCATAGTAGTGGTACGACTAACTTAGAAAATACCCAATACGCGCCTTTGGTGTAACGGTAGCACAACGGATTCCAAACCCGTTAGGTCCGAGTTCGAATCTTGGGGGGCGTGCAAGGGATAAAAAGTAAAATGATGGTGACATATATTCCGTCTAACACTATAGGTAGATAGTTATCCCACTTCGGAAAGGTGCATGAGTGGTTAAAATGGCCTCCCTGCTAAGGAGTGAGTCGTCGAAAGAGGGCACGAGGGTTCGAATCCCTCCCTTTCCGCCATGGAAGATTACTCAAGTGGTTTAAGAGGCCTCCTTGGAAAGGTGGTAGGTCCGATGTGACGCATAGGTTCGAATCCTATATCTTCCGCATGAAAGAAGTGATAGAATATTTAGAACGACATGGTATACCTTATACCATTGATAGAAATCCATCTCCTGAGAAAATTAAAAGGATAAAGGAGTCTATTAAAAGAAAAGAAGAGTTAGAGAAACTCTTAAAGGAAAGATTTATGTAATATGCCCCCTTGGTGTAACGGATAGCACTTAATACTACGGATATTACAGTAGGGGTTCGAATCCTCTAGGGGGTACAATGGTGGGATATCGGAGTCAGGTATGACAGAGGCCACGGGGAGGTTACGTTATCCCCTGATATCAAGTAAAGTGAGGGTACCTTGGTTAAGTTCCACCGCCGGTATTATAAAGAGTGGTCGGGGTACCATCCATAGTCATCATATTCCTTTTCGTCTTTATTCATTCTTGTCAGTTTTAGTATCAATAAATTTACCAAACCCCTTAATTAATAAAACAGGAATGTCAACGAATATACTTTCGAATATGACAGTGAAGAACATTGACCTTAACATACCTGAAATGTATGATGCGTCAACGGACATCCCCTCAAGACCTCTGAAAATAATAAAGATGATTGCTGTTAATATTGAAGCAATCCAATAACTATATTTTTCTCTAACCTTAATCTTACTACACAAGGATGTGAACCAATCTAGTAGTTCAGTGTGTTTCATACCATATAATATGACAGTCAACATGATGATATATAACCAATTCAGTCCATCAAAAAAGTAGACCAATTCAGGTTGTAAACCATTCGTCCAAAAGACATCATATAAATCCTTGTGTACCATTTTAAAATAAATATCTATATTTATATATGAATGTTCACTGATTCTAACATACTATTATTTTTGTTGGCGGTACTACCTGGTTTGGTGTACGCTTTCATAATATTCATAAGTTCCCCCAACAACCAAAACGTTAAATTAAGATTAGGATTACAATATCTATTCT